>Ga0325401_1007683_pt1 | contig 10470 bp, 6 predicted proteins | sample PopdelMetagenome_FD_205666 | JGI IMG/M metagenome (GOLD analysis project Ga0325401, IMG submission 205666) | Populus deltoides microbial communities from Bellville, Georgia, United States - Xylem-PdKOR-R2 | ecosystem: Host-associated > Plants > Phyllosphere > Stem > Wood/Secondary xylem | place...
GCCCATTCTGAATTTAATAACTAGCTAGGTTAATAACCATATCTTACATTAAATAAATAAATTATATATATAAAAAGTAATATATAAAGTGGAGCATGACCTACCACCATTTAAATGAAACTCAATAATAAAAACTTACCAATTAACAAGTATTCAATTTCACATCCAACAATTTCTCTAAGTATAATTTGCATTTGCTGATTAAAAGAGAGAGCAAGAGAAGCATGCTGCAGAATCAATTTTCTTTTTATTTCCATGTTTTTTATGTTCATAAAATGTGAAAACCATGCTCACTCGTGGATGTTCAAAATTTCTTTTCTATCCTACGCATTTTAGAATTTCTAAAAGACTAATTATTTATTTAAAGGAGAAATTAAATTAAAATAAAATGGAACAGCAGTGGTGCCACCAGAGGCCGCCGCAGGGGATGGCGCAATGCTTCCATGTTGGACACGCAAAAGGCAATGATATGCGGAATGTTAAAGGCAAAACATGCAAGGCGTTGAAATTTGCAAAAAAGAGAATACTTTTTGACTCTGTGAATCCTTTCAAACCCCTCATTCTTATCCGTCGAACCCCCACACTTGAAATAAGAATGATTATCTTAAAAGTAATTAAGGTGAAGTAAGAACATAGGTCATTAAAGACTAAACCAATCTTAAGAAAAGATTAATTAATGGTAGTAGTTGGGGGTGAAGTCATTGTAAGTATGATGATTATTGTTATGATAAGTTTATAATTATTATATTTCATGAAAAGATTGATGGAATTGTCTCGTAGGAATTTTGGTGCGTTTTGTGCTCTGCCTTTTAGGATGGCTCTTGGTGTGGGTTAGTGACTTTTTACCAACTTTGATTCCCATTTGCTTGTTTATCGATTCGGTTCGAGTTAATGAAGATTAAATCAAGTAAATTAAAATTGATATTATTTAAAAAATTAAATTAATCAAGTTTTTCAAATTAATTTTTAATCTGATTTAATTTAAAACTCGAACAGAATTAAGTTGTAAAATCATTAATTTAAAGGGATTTCTTGTGTGTGTATCATAGCCTTTGCAGTAAATCAAGATTGTTTTATATATATATATATTAACTGAATCAATATTAATTCTCAACCTGATTTAATTTAAAATCCAAACGGAATTAAGTTGTAAAATTATTAATTTAAAAGGATTTTATGTGTGTGTATTATATTAAAAAAACTGAATCAGTCAAGTTGAATCGAGTTTTTTTTTTAATTTGATTTTTTCTTTGGATTTTGTCAACACCTTAATAAATTTATTAAAGAGAAAGTTGAATACATAAAACATCTAGAAAGCCATAAATTCAATGACCTTTCAGCCAAAAATACGAAATAAAATTCACGAGGGTAATTGTAAACATGAAAAATCCAAGTTACTCTAGTTGTTCAACAATATTCTGCAATTAATAGCTGCTATATATACAACCTTAATTTTGAAACTGGTAGATTTTTAATCAACAGTACTCACAGAAAATCTTCCAACCAGCTAAAGTGGCTGATGCTATAGAGCATCGTCGGTAATGGTTTTAGACCATGGCTGGATTCCATAAATAATTAAAACAACTAATTAAACCATGAATGGATCGGATTCCATGCTGAAACATCAGTATCTATGAAAAAAGTGGTGCCTTCAGATTTTTCCAACGATCCATCGAGCCACCTAGTTGCCTAGTTTTCTTTTTAATTAATTAATTTCTCCATGGCTGACGGAGTCTCGAGAGTCAGATCTTTAGTAAAAAGAAATATATCAAGAGTCCAAACGATAGTTTGGTCGGCTAGCTAGTTATGACTCCACAAGACCAAGTTGTAAGAAAATTCCATGGACCGTTCAAATTAGAAAAATACTCACAATCCTTCGAATGACAAAGGAGTAATGACAACAAACAACATGTACATAATTAACTCCTAGCTACTAAGGTCATAATTGCAACACTATAATGGGAGAGGCCAGTCGATGATGTTAATTTCTAGATTTATTCAAAGGGCCAATTACCATGAGATTTGATTATCAAGGTTGGACCAAAATGAGAAGAAATAATGTTTCTAGTTTCAATAATGGAGGTATATATAACATGTTTGATACACCATGTGTAATGCTCCCCAAGATTCAAAACTTTGGCTATTGACTTGAATTCATGTGGGTTGAATCGTGTTGATTTATCTTTCTTACATGTATTGCATGTAATCATGTTGATTTTGTCAAAACTAATTATGTTCATACAAAATAATTGCAACAAGTCAATTCTTGAGTGCTTAGTCTCATGGCCACGAGATCTTCTCTTCTTCCTAGCAATTTGTGTTCTTATCTCGTGCAAACATGTTTAAACATGGCTTAAATACAAAAACACACGTTATGATTGTGTGCAAAAAAAATATATGATATTTGTGTTCGAGACATTAAAGAGATTATTGGTATTATCATGACCGTTGTATTTTAAAGTGTTTTTTTTGTTTTAGAAATACATTAAAATAATATATATTTTTTTATTTTTTAAAACTTATTTTTAACTTCATTACATCAAAACAATATAAAAAAATCATTTTTTTTTTTGTGAAATGGCCACGTTCTTAGGGGATTTCAATGCTAAATAAGAGTAGTATGATGGCCAATGTATGGGATTTCAATGCTTAGTAGATACATACATGTATAGATTTGACATTGAAAAGCACATACCTATATGCTTCTACATATTATTTACATATCTTGGATTATCACCTCAAGCGAGAAGCTCCTTTTATGTTACCAGGCCACATCCAAAAAATTTTCATGGGGGTAGGAGTGCTTGTAGAGGCCCATCGTCCGTCAATGGCTGCGAGACCAAAGGGAACTCAATAATCAACATGGTATTTTTAGTTTTCAGGAGAATAGAGTTTGCTAATACAAAACATCAAGAGAAAAACAAGAAAATTTCCAAAATATAAACACAAGTCATTATATTTAGTAACGCATCCCGTATCAAAATCACGATCTCATAGCTTGCAATATTCTTCCAAGTTTTTTTTCTTAGAAGGCACAGAGATATTAATATAGTTCATCAGAAAACTCGGAAGACAGTTGAATTCGAGTATGTTTGTTTTCATGAAACAAACCACCAAACGCAATTTACAACGATCGATTGGAAATGAGGCAACAATGAATATAACCATTCAGGGGAAATATTACATTTCTGATAACTCTTTCCTGCCCGAGGAGAAATAAAATTCATGTCTTTTTATCTGTCCCAAGGGGATATTGCGTTTCTAAGCTTTTGATATGGCCTTTGCTGGGATCTGGGTCACCGCTCTCCGCCACTAAAGTGCGCTTCAATTTTCCCTTCTCTCGAGAAAACTGTTGTGTATTTACTGAGATTCAATGGGAGGGTGCAATAATATGTAGAATGTCTCGTTGTGCAGTATGGGTCGGTCAGTTCTCCGCAGGAGTATCGTTTCTAAACTGTTCTACCTGTGGAGGGAGGAGTAGAGCAAGCCTACTTTTGTATCTTGCAATTCGTTTTAATCGCCCTTCCCTTAACCTACAACGCAAAAACAGTAAGTGTTTGTCATCATTTGCATAGCATGCTTAAGCAACCACACTGAAAACCTGCTTGCTTGGGAGGATCAGGAAATCCTGAACCATCTTGGAGGAAGTAATATACAAAAGGATCCTTCTTAGGGAATACAAAATGCCATAAACGTTGAAATGCTGATTAAACAATTAAAGAAAATGGCAGCCAATGGATGGTATTGGCCAACTTCTGAGAGAATCTAACCATGGTAAACCAAAGAATATTAAAACTTCCTAGAGAGCAGTCAACTAAAAGATCACTTAAGCCTTTGTTGAGAAAGTTTTAAGTGTTTTTCTTTTCTCCCATCCCTTTTCATATACCTTGCTAAGCAATATAAATAGAAGGGATAATTACAAAAACCCTCTTATAGTTTGATCTGAATTTCACTTTCCCTATATACTTTTATAAATTACACTTTCCATCTTGTAGTTTACACTTTCAATAACATTTTACATCCTCAACAATGCATTTTGTTTGATCCAGGATATAAAGTCTGATTTATAAAAGCATAGAGGGAAAATGAAATTCAGATCAAACTATAGGAAGTATTTTGTAATTATCCCTAAATGGAACTAAAACTAGGACCAGCAACCATAATTATTGGTCCATGAACTTAGGATCAAGCCAACTTTATTTGGTCGATGTATTAAACAGCTCAAGCTATCAATTTATTTTGGAAGATACGATTTTTCTTTTCAAGTAATGGCATCCTCAGCCTCATACAATAAAAGAATCCAGCAATTCAACAAAGATCAAAGATGGAACAATAAGTTCAGAGGAACTTACCGTGCTCTAACTTTTTTAGCATGCTTAATATGTCTCTTTAGGAGTTCTGCTGCTGATAAATTATCAACAGGTTCCTCATCCTGAAAGTAAACATGGGAAAAGGAGGAGAAAATAAATGCAAAGATGTCTTGTTTAATGGCCAACTTGATACTATATATTGATAGCAGTGCACAGAAGCCAGTAAGACTACAAAAAGACAGCAAATGAGTAATTAAATGATGTAATAGATGAGAGATGAGTAATCAGAAGACCAACCTTCTTCTCCTTTTCAACTTCTTCTTCACTTTCCTCCTTTGGCAAAAGAGGTCTTGGAAGAGGCTTTACACTATCTCCATAGTGAACCTACCCAATTCATAAAAGAAATAAGAGAGGAATAATCTAAGTCTTCCAGTATAGAATGAAGGGTTTTTATGTAATTATTAGTAATTTAGCTTTTAATATTTAATTAGGAAATTTTATTAGTTTTATAACAAAAGATGACATTTTATTAGGATTCTTGTTTTCTATTTGATTTAGACTACTAGGGTTTCTTACTGTCTATATCTAAACCTCCTATTGCAATGTATTCAGACTTAGAAGTTGAGTACTGTTTCATTCTACTTTCTTCCAGCTCTCCTCGGTGTTTTCTTTCATATTAGCCCTCTTTGTAGGGATTTACTCTCTTCTATAGGGTTTCCTTTTTCTTTTTCAATTAATCCCTCTTCTATAGGGAATTCTTCAACTTCTATCAATTATTAAACCCTTGTCCTACATCAGTAAGCACGCACGTGGTCTATCCTTTGTAAGACTGACATGGTTCACAAAGTGATAAACAACCACAAGCATGTTTGAGCATATATATCAGTATCCTGATTTTGTTTGCAGAGAGAAAAAAACACAAATGAGGATAAAAAACAATTTTGGAAAGTGAAGTGCAGAATTTTTAGTCCAACCAGTCATTAGGGTTCATAATTTAAACATCTTCCCATGTCTTCTGTTCTATGTATACCAATGTGGAGTACTATTCATGAGAAACAAATGTCAATACGTGACACGTGCTTAAGAAAGAAACTCATATCAACCAAAAAGAAAGTGATAAGAGAACTGCAAAACTAGCTTATATCCAGCTCAAAATGGTTTCCATGCAACCAGGTGGTGATAGCTGATGCCACATAAAACTGATTTTGAGGTTCTAACATACAAGACTAGTAATTTTATTTGACTGTGGATATTATGTATTGTTCTTCATGGTGAAGACCAGGCATAAAGTAAAAGACACACCTAAAGGCACAAAAATAAACGATACACCTACAGCAGCAAAGGAGTTTCTCTTGTCACTGGCTCGCAGTAAAACAGCATATTAAAAGTTGTTGGGGATTAATTAACTAAGAGTGTTGGAAAAATACTTTAAAAATATGGCATTTTCTCAGAACATGCAAAATGGTAATCCCAACAAAAGTGTAAAGCAAACCTCGCTTTCCTCAGGAAATCCATTTCTCAACCATGATCGGCAAAGAGCATAAAGAGGAGCTCCATCAGATATTCTTACCTACAGACAAAACACATCGGTAAGTAACAGCAATATGATATCATCACAAAGATTCAACTTTAGTAGCACAGCACTAATCTACGGAATCTCCACAGACATTCCATAAAGGAAACTACCCTGTCTTATTAAATAATAATGATCAGTTAATATAATTTTCTATTGGTCTGAGGAGCAAGGAGCACCTACTGTTTTGTATAGCAGTAGGAGGTCTAAGCATACCAATTAACATAAAGAATTCATTGTGTACCTAGGACATCTCTAACTCAACAAAGGGAGGTAGAAAAAATTACATTGAGAGAAGGAACTCTGTCAAGAGAAACAGGGCCAAGGGCCACCTTGGCAATTCAGAATCATTTTAATGCTGTCTCCTGTATTATATTGGCACCCACTACCTCTAAATGATGGTCTGTGGACCAAATAGTTTTCAAAACTCATTATAGCAAGAAAAACCGATGACTTGTCTTGATGAAAATCCTTATTTTGCTCCATTTTGTATCACAAATATATAAAACCTTACACAAGCAGACAAACTAAAGCTACACTATGATACTTCTACATGTTCTTATGGCCCTCAAATTCAACTTGCAGAAGCTGATGATGCAGGGCTAGTTCTATGGGACAGTTTGTAATTGGCAGAAACTAGAGTTTAAGGTTTATAATAGGTGTTTTAGGGCTTTAGACAGGTCTGAAAGAAACAGAAAGTGAAAGAAAAACAGAATATAAACTACTAACCTCAAACAAGTAGGAATCATTCCTTGAATATGAACCTAAGCCTCATCCCTAGGGTTTAACTAATCACTCCTTAATGAAAGGATCACACTCTCCATACATCAAGCAAAAAGGCAGCACTTCCTTCATAATAAATCTGCCATACTGAGATTGAAAGACTACAAGTTTATATAGGATTGAGTTATTACTAATCCTAAATGGGACTTTGATTCAGATACCTAAGAAAGACAAACAAGTTCCAGCAATCAGAAAAATTACATAATTGTCAACTAGAAGCAGCCTCTTCTGAAACTAAAAACAACCTGAAAAACTTAAACCAACTCTCATAACAAATAGTCTAAGCCTTTATTCTACCAAATACAGCTTGGATTGAATATCTCCTTTTGTCCCTTGCTTAAGCATGCACCCAAAGTCAAGTTTAGATCACTAGACTGCATCAGCTAACCCTCAGGTGTGTTCTATAAATAATCAACAATCATTAAATACCTAAAAAATTGCAGCAATTTCAAGGCTATTGCTTTAGGTAATCTAACATTATGAACTTCGAAAAGTAACAAGAACCATGATGTTGATATATGCATTACTTGTTTAACAAACATGCAAATCGTGCTCAGCTAAGAATCAACTAGACTATTTGGAGATGAGAGTGACCTCTCAAATCAATATATGTATATTTGCAAAATATTTATCTGAATTTACACATACAGTAAAGTATTTGTAACAAATGCTCCAAGTTCCATGAAAAGAAATGAGGTTTTCTTACTTTTCGATCTCTAACCACCATAAGATTGTCATCTCTGCTTCTATCCCTGCAAACACAAGAAAAAACTTTAAATGTTACTGCTTGCCCATATGTGCTGTGAAGGGCAAAATGACATAAAGCATAACCCAATAACATTAACTTCACAAAAAGAATCACCTCAAATTTTTATAGCCATTTGAATCGGAAACCGGAGATGGAGCAACCTAAAAGAAATAAAACAAGCAATAAACTAAAGATGCACGATACAATCAATAAGGACAATATCAGGGGAAGCTAAATTTCGGGTCTATACAGGAATAATTTTGACAATCAATAAGTTTCTAGCAAGACATAAATGCAGCAGTTATGCATAAAATCACTCAACACTGCTGTTACGCAAGAAACATAAACAAAAAGATACCAGTCATTCAATTGCATCAAAATCTCGACTCGACGCTTACAAGGTAAAATCCTTCCATTCAAAATTAACAAATTATTGAAATCCAACGTTCTATATCAACAATAATAATCCTACATGTTCACATTAGTGCAAACAATTCGAATTCGAGACCCAGATTAGACTTAAATCTTTAATAATTCTGCAAACGGTGAGCATAAAAATCCAAATAAGAGAAAACCCACATCGTTTTTTACCAAACAAAAACATATAAAGATAAACCTTGAGTTGGCCGGTGACCGGAATTCCCTTAATAGGAGCAGCAACAGAACCGACACCGAGACCAAAACCAACATAATTGTGATGCTGCAAGTGAGTAGGGTGCTGCCTGCTCATCATCAAATGCTGCTGCTGCACATTATGAAGATGATGAAGATCCCCCAATTGTTGAGGATTTGGATGAGACCGTGAACTCGGGGACCCAACGACTGTAGTAGGAGTATGGGGCCTGTAAGCAACCCCAGCTCCGCGTGGATGGTACGCGCCTTGGTTTGCAGGGGTCTGATCTTGTTGGGGGCGAACAGGTCTGGGAATGAAACCACGACCGGAGGAGGCAACTGGGTAGAGAACACCTTGATGACTGGGAGGTATTATTGGATTTGGGGTTTGGGTTTGAGGTCTGATTACTGGGTAGATGTGTTGGTGGTGGATTTGGAATGGAGATTGGGGCCTCGGTGGGGTTGTTGTGGTGGGGGTGAAGGGACGGGTTGTGGCGGCGGCGGTTGAGTTAGGAGTGGTTGTGGCCATGGTGGCGGGGAAATTGGAGGGTTTCTCTGTGTTTTTGGTTGTCGTCATTTTTTTGAAAATTGAAATTGAAAAGGAACGGTGCGCTTCGTTTCTTTGTTTAAATTTTAATGAAGATTTGAGTGTTGGAGAAAAAGAGACTACTCTAATCTTGATTGGTTACTGTGTTTATCTCTATTTTATATTATAATTATCTAATAATTACAGTTTGAACACCATTAAATTTCCTAGAGAGGTATCACTTAATCTGGTCCAGAAGCAGGCCCAAATTCCCATATCTTTTTTTAACCCATATTCATCTGGGGCCCATATTCATCTGGGCCTAGAGGTCTTTTATAGTTTTTTATTTTTATTTTTTTATATGATGGATTTAGATGCATAAATGTGATTGGAAGGCTAAAATACATTACGATATATATATATATATATAGTGATTATTTTTTAAAATGTATTTTATTTAAAAAGTATATATATCTATATATATAAACACTCTGGTATTTATATTTTAATTTATATGAAATCTAATATGATTTGTTTATCTTTTTCAATGAGTCTTATGTACAGCTTTTTAACTAAGCTTGCACTAATTCACAAGCTTAGTTGATCATCTGATGGACCCTGATGAGTTAAAGCTTAGCAAAGCTCAAACTCAACTCGTTTATACAACAAGCTTTAAAACAGGCTCACAAAACCTCTTTATATTTTAACAAATGAGTTCGATCCGAGCTTTTTAGGCGAGCAAAGCTTAGCCGCTAAGTTTGCAGCCCTGAACAGAGCTACGAAGATGGAAGAACTTGATGACATGAGCTACTCGTTTTAAAAGAGAAATCTCTCTTTTTCATTCCACACAATTTGGAAGTAGCTAGAGATCCTTATTTTCTAGCTAGAAATTAAGTGACTTGTTGTTTGTTCTGATATACGAATCAAGATTATACGTGTTTGGATTTAAACTTGATGAGAAATTGTTTCCTTGTTCTGCACTCCATTCACAAATGAAGAAACAACCTCAGAAGCATGCGTGTTCTGTACACCCAAAAAGCACTTGAATACAGTAATGCTGCAAGTTTTTGGAAAGGATGCAGATATGAAAAACTGCTGTAACCTGAATCTTGCAGTAGAAGCCATAGGAGCAAAATATATAACCAGGTGTGCTTGTTAAAGCATTCAAGCAGTACCGTTCCCCACATCAAAATGCACTGCCAAGATCAATGCCACCAAACTTGCACTCGCAGATGGCAATGTCTTCTTCCTTCTGTACGTTATTATTTATTTATTGATGAAAAGCAATAAGAGATCAAATCAACAGAATTCAGTCAACATTTACAAATTTACAAATTCACAAATACCATTTTTCCAACCTGACTATTCAAAACATGCAAGCAAAGAACTACTGGAAAAGAATCCGACATGCACCAGATATTCATCTCTCTGTGAACACGAGCTTTCCTTATTGCCTTAGCTGGGATCTGGATCCACCGCCACCTCTCTCGGCCACTAAACTGCTTCAATTTTCCCTTCCCTTGAGAAAACTGTCGTGTGTTTACGGAGACTCAACGGGAAAGAAGAGGAACGGTGGAAGATCAGATTCATGTCAAGTACAGTTATAGTGGTACAAGGTGCATGAACATGCTGACCCTGTACCCTTCTGAAACTCATTTGAAGTACCAACCAACACCTTGACATTAACGTAGCATCAATTTATAACTTGAGCATAGGAGATGATTCGTCGAAGATGATCAGAGAGAAGTGAAACAAAGAAAGACAACAAAGCTTTTCAAAACAAGGATAAATCAATATACGTGTTTACAAGAGGCAGCATGCTTGCTGAGATGCTTGAAGCTTTACCACCACAAAATTAAGAAACAGACCTCCTTACCAGTGGCGGAGCCACATGGTATCAAAAGGGGGCAATTGCCCC
>Ga0325401_1007689_pt1 | contig 10466 bp, 9 predicted proteins | sample PopdelMetagenome_FD_205666 | JGI IMG/M metagenome (GOLD analysis project Ga0325401, IMG submission 205666) | Populus deltoides microbial communities from Bellville, Georgia, United States - Xylem-PdKOR-R2 | ecosystem: Host-associated > Plants > Phyllosphere > Stem > Wood/Secondary xylem | place...
GCTGATCTTGAGGTTCACCGAGACGGCGCCCGCCTCGTGCTTCGCGGCGACGAGGTCGGCCAGGGTGGAGACCGACTCGTCGAGCACGAGGGGCAGCGGCGAGCCGCGGTGCGCCTGCGCGCAGTCGGCCGTGCTGCGGCAGGGCTGCTCGACGAACACCCCCAGGTCGGCCAGCCCGGCGATCGCGATCCGGGCCGAGGCCAGGTCCCAGCCCCCGTTGGCGTCGGCGACCACGACCGTGCTCGTCCCGCCCGCCTCGACGCAGGCCCGTGTGCGCGCGACGTCGGTGCGTGGTTCGTTGCCCACCTTGAGCTGGAAGCGCTCGATGCCCGCCTCGCGCCGCCGCGTGACGAAGGCCGCCATGGCGTCCGGCTCGCCCAGCGGCACCGCCTCGTAGATCGGCCAGCGCTCCTGCAGCACCCCGCCGAGCAGGTCGGCGACCGGCCGGCCGACCGCGCGGCCGAAGAGGTCCCAGCAGGCGGTGTCGACGGGGCTCTTCGCGTACGGCTGCCCGAGCAGGGTGGCGTCCATGACCTGATTGACGCGGGCCGGGTTGGTCGGGTCGAGACCGAGCAGCGCGGGGGCGAGCTCGACGAGCGCCGCCCGGATGGTGCCGGGGGAGGTCGGCAGGTAGGTCCGTCCGAGCGTCGTCACCTCGCCCCACCCGACCGGGCCCTCGTCGGTGCGCAGGCGGACGAGCGTGCCGTCCTCGTGGGTGGCCGCGCGGCCGCCGGACATCACGTACGTGCCGTGGACGTAGCCGACCGGGTAGGAGAAGACGTCGACGCCGGTGATCCTCACGGCCTCATCCTGGCGCCCTCAGCCGCGGGGCTCGTCCGGGGTGTGCCCGTCCGCGGCGATGCCGTGCCGGTCCAGCAGGGCGGTGAGCCGGGCGACCTCGGCCTCCAGCTCGGTCGTCGCCGCGGCTTGGGGCGTCTCCGGCGGGCTGCCCGCCACGCGGGCGACCAGGGCCGAGGACAGCGTCGCCGTCACCGCACCGAGCAGCGCGACCCCGGCGACCATGAGCACCCCGGCGACGACCCGGCCCTGCGTGGTGACGGGGTAGACGTCGCCGTAGCCCACCGTCGTGATGGTGGTCAGCGCCCACCACAGCGCCGTCCCGAAGGTCGTGATCGTGCTGCCCGGGGCGTCACGTTCGGCGTCGAGGCCGGCCAGCGTGCCGGAGTAGAGCACGAGGACGGTGGCGAGCACGACGTACGCGGCCACCCGGCCCTGCAGGGTCCGGATGGCACCGCGGTCGAGGTAGCGCAGCAGGACGAGCAGCCGCAGCAGGCGGAGCGGGCGCAGCAGCGGCAGGACCACCACGAGCAGGTCGAGGAGGTGCCGCAGCACGAAGCTCCGACGCCGCGGGGCGAGCAGCACCCGCGCGACGTAGTCGACGACGAACATCGCCCAGGTCAGCAGGTCGACGGCGCGCAGCGCGAGCCGGACGCCGGCGGGGAGACCGGGCACCAGGACCTCGACGGAGTAGCTGACCAGGAACGCGACGGCCGCCACGGTCAGGGGCCACTCGGCCCGGCGCTGCCAGCCCTGCGTCGTCAGTCGCTCCACGAACGCGATCCTGGCGCAGCCCGAGCCGCGCGGCGGCCGACGCGCGGGTGCGGCACCGCGGGAGCCTCAGGCGGCGACGTACGCTGCGAGGTGCTCGGCGGTGGTCGTGCTGCGGGAGCGGACCAGGTCGGCCGGCGTCCCCTCGAACACCACGCGGCCGCCGTCGTGCCCCGCGCCCGGCCCGAGGTCGACGATCCAGTCGGCGTGGGCCATGACCGCCTGGTGGTGCTCGATGACTACCAGCGACTTCCCGCCGTCGACCAGGCGGTCGAGCAGGGCGAGCAGCTGCTCGACGTCGGCGAGGTGCAGGCCGGTCGTCGGCTCGTCGAGGACGACGACGCCGCCGCGGTCGCCGAGGTGGGTGGCGAGCTTGAGGCGCTGGCACTCCCCGCCGGAGAGCGTGGTCAGCGGCTGGCCGAGACCGACGTAGCCCAGGCCGACGTCGACGAGGTGGCCGAGGACCTTCTGCGCGGCGGGCAGGCGGGCCTCGCCCTCGGCGAAGAACGCCGCCGCCTCCGCGACCGGCATCGCCAGCACCTCGCTGATGTCGCGGCCGCCGAAGGTGTAGGCGAGCACGTCGTCGGAGAAGCGCCGCCCCTCGCACACCTCGCAGGTGGTCGCGACGCTGGCCATCATCGCCAGGTCGGTGTAGACGACCCCGGCGCCGTTGCAGCTGGGGCAGGCGCCCTCGGAGTTGGCGCTGAACAGCGCGGGCTTGACCCCGTTCGCCTTGGCGAACGCCTTGCGGATCGGCTCGAGCACCCCGGTGTACGTCGCCGGGTTGCTGCGCCGCGACCCGCGTACGGGCGTCTGGTCGACGACCACCACGCCGTCGCGGCCGCGCAGGGATGAGTGCACCAGGGAGCTCTTGCCCGACCCGGCCACGCCGGTCACCACGACGAGCACGCCGAGCGGGACGTCGACGTCCACGTCGCGCAGGTTGTGCTCCGAGGCCCCACGGATCTCCAGCGCCCCCGTCGGCGTCCGGGTGGAGGGCTTGAGCCGGGCCCGGTCCTCGAGGTGCCGCCCGGTCACCGTCCCGCTCGCGCGCAGCCCGGCGACGGTGCCCTCGAAGCACACCTCGCCGCCGGCGGTGCCGGCCCCGGGGCCGAGGTCGACCACGTGGTCGGCGACGACGATCGTGTCCGGCTTGTGCTCGACGACGAGCACCGTGTTGCCCTTGTCGCGCAGCCGCAGCAGGAGGCCGTTCATCCGCTGGATGTCGTGCGGGTGCAGCCCCGTCGTCGGCTCGTCGAAGACGTAGGTGACGTCGGTCAGCGCCGAGCCGAGGTGGCGCACCATCTTGGTGCGCTGGGCCTCGCCGCCCGACAGCGTGCCGGCGGGCCGGTCGAGCGAGAGGTAGCCGAGGCCGATCTCGGCGAAGGAGTCCAGCGTGCCCCCAGGGCCTCGATCAGCGGGGCGACCGAGGGGTCGTGGAGCCCCCGGACCCAGGACGCGAGGTCGCTGATCTGCATCGCGCAGGCGTCGGCGATGCTCAGGCCCGCGACCTTCGAGGAGCGCGCCGCCTCGGTCAGCCGCGTCCCGTCGCACTCCGGGCAGGTGGAGAAGCGCACCGCGCGCTCGACGAAGGCGCGCACGTGCGGCTGCAGCGCGTCGACGTCCTTGGACAGCACCGACTTGCGCAGCCGGGGGAGCAGGCCCTCGAAGGTCAGGTTGATGCCCTCGACCTTGATCTTCGTCGGCTCGGCGTGCAGGAGCCGGTCGAGCTCGCGCTCGGTGTAGTCGCGGATCGGCTTGTCCATGTCGAAGCCGGCCCCGGCGAAGATGCGGCCGTACCAGCCGTCCATCGAGTAGCCCGGGATCGTGAGGGCCCCGTCGCCCAGCGACCGCTCCGCGTCGTAGAGCTGGGCGAGGTCGACGTCGTTGACCGCCCCGCGGCCCTCGCAGCGGGGGCACATCCCGCCGGTGACGCTGAAGCTGCGGCGCTCCTTGACCGTCTGCCCGCCCTTCGTCGTGGTGACCGCGCCGGCGCCGCTGATCGAGGCGACGTTGAAGGAGTACGCCTGCGCGGGGCCGATGTGTGGCTCGCCGAGCCGGCTGAACAGGATCCGCAGCATCGCGTTCGCGTCCGTCGCGGTGCCGACGGTCGAGCGTGGGTCGGCCCCCATCCGCTTCTGGTCGACGATGATCGCGGTCGTCAGGCCCTCCAGGACGTCCACGTCCGGGCGGGCCAGCGTCGGCATGAAGCCCTGCAGGAAGGCGCTGTAGGTCTCGTTGATCAGCCGCTGCGACTCCGCCGCCACCGTGTCGAAGACGAGGGAGCTCTTGCCCGAGCCCGACACGCCCGTGAAGACGGTCAGCCGGCGCTTGGGGATCTCGACGGTGACGTCGCGCAGGTTGTTCACGCGGGCCCCGACGACGCGGATGACGTCGTGCCGGGCCGACGGTCCTGACGGGTCGGTGCCCGTCGTCGTGCCGACCATCGGGGTGGTCGGGGTGGTCGGGCTCTGGCCGAGGTCCATCGGTGCTCCTTCGCGCCGCGCTGCGGGAGACGAGTGTCCCGCAACCGCGGTGGTCCTGACCTCCGCCGCCGCTGGTCCTCATCGGTCGGGGGACCGGCGTGGCTATGCTCCTGCACGGCTAGGGAGCAGCCGGAGGCGTTCGCGCGCCTCCGTGACCTGCTGCCCGACGGAGCCCTGTGGACCAGTCCCCCTCGCGCGACCCCGCCCCGGGGGACCCCTCCGGGACGGACGGCCGGCTCGCGGGCCTCGACGCCGAGGCGCTGCAGCGCCTCGCCACGACCCAGCCCCCGATCGAGCAGGCCAAGGGCATGCTGATGGGCTACTACGGCATCGACGCCGACGCGGCCTTCGCCCTGCTGAGCCGCTGGTCGTCGGAGCGTCACGTCAAGGTGCGCGACCTCAGCCGTCGGGTCGTCGAGCGGGGCTCGGTGCCCGACCCGGAACCCTTCGGCGCGCTGCGCCGGGTGCTCGAGCAGGACGGGGCCGGCTAGCGGCCCGGCTCTGCCGGCTCAGGCGTCGAAGCCGCGCCCGGGCTCGGGGTCCTCGCCGGTCGTCCGGCGCACCAGGTCCGCGGCGACGTCGGCCAGGCGCCGGTGCGTGGTCTGCGACTCGCGGCGCAGCAGGTCGAAGGCCGTGGCGGCGGTGCAGCGCTGCAGGCCCATGATGATGCCCAGCGCCTGGTCGATGACGGTGCGGGAGCCGAGCGCCTGCTCGAGCTGGACGAGCAGCCGCGCGTCGCGGGTCAGCCGCCGGATCACCCGCAGCGTCCCCGCGGCCTGCGCGGCGAAGATCTCCAGCCGTCGGCGCTCGGGCTCCCCGAAGAGCCGCGGGCCCTCGAAGCCGTAGACGTTCATCGCCCCGAAGGTCTCGCCGGTCACCGTCAGCGGCAGGCTCAACGAGCACCGCAGGCCGAGCTCGACCGCGCCCGGCAGGTACTCGGGCCACCGGGTCTCCTGGCCGGTGTCGGGCAGGTCGACGACCTGGCCCGTCCGTAGCGTCTCCAGGCAGGGACCGCCGTCCACCGCGTACTGGCGCTCGTCGAGCTCGATCGCACGGCGGTCGCTGGAGCCAACGGTGATCACGTCGCCCTCGAGGCGGAGCGAGATCCCGCACTCGACGCCCGCGTCGGGCACGACGGCGGCCGCGAGGCCGGCCAGCTCGTTGAGCGTCGAGTCCAGGTCGCGGTTGTCCAGCAGCAGCGATTGGAGCCGCTCGAGGAGATGGGGTGCGGGGACGCCGCTCATGGCTGGCCCGTCCGACCCGTACGGGCCCGTGGTCGCGGACGGCACCACCCGTTCGGTGGTGCGCCGGACCCGCGACTCGCTCGACCGTAGGCCGGGAGGAGTGCGGGCCCCGGGGCGCACGGGAGGGTCAGCCGGCGCCGCCACCGGGGAGCCGGGCCGACCAGCGCTCCTCGATGCGCCCTAGACGCCACACCAGGAGCGCGCCGACCCAGGCCACGAGGAAGAGGCCGACGATCGCGTAGCCGGCACCGTCGAGCGGGATCGACCCGATCGCGGCCAGCGGGCCGTGCTGCACGCCGGTCTGCTCGGCGAGCACGCCGGCGAGCTCGATCGTGCCGATCACGAGGGCGACGGTCACCGAGATCGCGGTGATGATCAGGTTGTAGTAGACCTTGCGCACCGGCTTGCGGAACGCCCACCCGTACGCGCCCGTCATCATCACGCCGTCGATCGTGTCCATCAGGCACATGCCGGCCGCGAAGAGGACGGGCAGCACGAGGATCGCGTAGAAGGGCAGGTCGAACGCGGCCGCGCCGCCGGCCAGGACGAGCAGGCCGACCTCGGTGGCGGTGTCGAACCCGAGGCCGAAGAGGACGCCGATCGGGTAGATGTGCCAGGGCCTGCGGACGGCCTTGGTCAGACCGCCGAGGAAGCGGTTCATGAACCCGCGCTTGTCGAGCTGCGCCTCCAGCTCGGCCTCGTCGAAGTCGCCGTGCCGCATCCGGCGGAAGACCTTGAGGATGCCGACCAGCACGACGAGGTTCAGGATGCCGAGCACCCACAGGAACAGCCCGGAGACCGACGCGCCGACGATGCCGGTCAGGTCGTGCAGCGTCGAGCCGTCGTCCTCCACCTGTCCGGCCAGCGCCTTGACGCCCGCGGCGATCGCCAGCGCGAGGCCGAAGACCACGCTCGAGTGGCCGAGGGAGAACCAGAAGCCGACCGAGAGCGGGCGCCGGGAGACGTGGCCGGCGACGCGGTCGGCCAGGAGCTTGCGCGTGGTGTTGTCGACCGCGGCGATGTGGTCGGCGTCGAAGGCGTGGCGCAGCCCGAAGGTGTAGGCCAGGATCCCCACGCCCGCCCCGAAGACGGGCGTGGACCCGCCGAGCTGGAAGCGCTCCGGCACCACGAGCCCGAAGAGCACGGCGACGCCGACGACGTGGAGCACGACGATGACGAGCGCCATGCCCGCCAGCGAGCGGCGGTCGGCCGGGTCGAGGCCCCGCAGCAGGGACCGGAGGCGTCCGCCACCTCCCGGCTCGGTCGCCGCGGCCGGTGCTGAGGGGCTCATCGGTCTCCTGGGTCGTGGGGTCGGACCGGCCCGACGCTAGTCGACGCGGGACGTGGAGCCGTGAGGCGGACGCCGGCCTGCGGCGGCCGACCTCGGCACGGATGCACCTGACATGAGAAATTCCTGCTATTTTCCTGAGAGCAACACCTCAGAGTGTCGATGCCCGTCTGGTGCACCCCCGCACGAGAGACGCCCGGTCGACGCTGAGGAGAGGAGCCCCATGCTGCAGTCGGTCGACGACGCACCGGTCCACGGCGACGTCCAGCACCCGGGCGACGAGCCCTCGGCCGACGAGGTTGGCACGGAGGACCGGTCGGGTGCCGACGCGGACCTGCGGGCCGCGGCCTCGTCGCTGCGTGCCCTCGTCCTCGCCGCCGAGCGCTACCGCTCGTCGGTGTCCTCCTCGGTCGGCCTGGGCACCACCGAGAGCCAGGCGCTGTCCCACCTCGTCGCGCACGGCGACCGCGGCCAGTCCGAGCTGGCGCGGGAGCTGGGCCTGACGAGCAGCGCGGCCACGGCGCTGGTCGACCGGCTGGAGCGGCACGACGTGGCCGAGCGCGTGCGGCACCCGAGCGACCGGCGACGCACGATCATCCGCCTGACCGCGCGGGGGACCGTGCTCGCCGAACGGACCCACCAGCCCCTCCAGGCCAGCCTCGGCCAGGTGGAGGCCGCCGACCTCCCCGCCGTCGCCCGCTGGCTCGCGACCATCGCCGAGAGCCTCGGCACCGGGCGGCCCGGGGCTGCGTAGGTTGGGCAGCCGACCGCGGGCGAGGGCCCCGGCGCACGAGAGGCGGGGGAGCGACGTGGCCCAGGAGACGGCGGTGGACTGGTGGCGGACCGCGGTGGTCTACCAGGTCTACCCGCGCAGCTTCGCCGACAGCGACGGCAACGGCATCGGGGACCTCGAGGGCGTCCGCGCCCACGTCGACCACCTGGTCGCGCTCGGCGTCGACGCGGTCTGGTTGAGCCCGTTCTACCCGTCGGCGCTCGCCGACGGCGGCTACGACATCGACGACTACCGCGACGTGGCGCCCGAGCTGGGCACGCTCGCCGACTTCGACGCGATGACCGAGGCGCTGCACGCCCACGGCATCAAGGTGGTCGTCGACATCGTCCCCAACCACACCTCGGACCGGCACCGCTGGTTCCCGGCCGCGCTCGCCGCCGGACGCGGTTCCGACGAGCGCGACCGCTACGTCTTCCGCGAGGGCAAGGGGCCCGACGGGGCCGAGCCGCCGACGGACTGGGAGAGCGACTTCGGGGGGTCGGCGTGGACCCGGGTCGAGGACGGGCAGTGGTACCTGCACCTGTTCGCGCCCGAGCAGCCCGACCTGAACTGGGACCGCCGCGACGTGCGGGAGGAGTTCCTCACCACGCTGCGCTTCTGGGCCGACCGCGGCGTCGACGGCTTCCGGGTCGACGTGGCCAACCTGCTGGTCAAGGACCTCACCGAGCCGCTGCCGGACCGCGCCGCGCTCCGGACGCTGACCGACGGCAACCACCCGTACGAGGACCGCGACGCCGTCCAGGAGGTGTACGCGGAGTGGCGCGCGCTCTTCGACACCTACGACCCCCCGCGGATGGCGGTCGCGGAGGCCTGGGTGCCGGCGCACCGCCGGGCCCGCTACGCGAGCCCGCAGGGCCTGGGGCAGGCGTTCAACTTCGACCTGCTCACCGCGCCGTGGGCGCCCGGCGCCTGGCGCGACGTGATCACCGAGAACCTCGACCTCGCCGCCGAGAGCGGTTCGACGTCGACCTGGGTGCTGTCCAACCACGACGTCATCCGCCACCCCACCCGCTACGGCATCACCGCCGCGGCGGGGCAGCCGAACGAGATCGGCTACATCCCCGCGTTCGGCGTGGACCCGTCGATCACCGTCGACGAGGATCTCGGCGCCCGGCGGGCCCGCGCCGCCACGCTGCTGATGCTGGCCCTGCCCGGGTCGGCGTACGTCTACCAGGGCGAGGAGCTCGGCCTCTTCGAGGTCGCCGACATCCCGGCTGAGCAGCGCCAGGACCCGACCTTCTTCCGCACCGGGGGGCAGCGGCTCGGGCGCGACGGCTGCCGGGTGCCGCTGCCGTGGACGAGCGAGCCGCCGTCGTTCGGGTTCAGCCCCGCCGACGCGTCCGCCCCGCCGCACCTGCCGCAACCGGCCTGGTTCGGAGGGTTCAGCGTCGAGCGCGAGGCCGGGGACGACGCCTCCAGCCTCTCGCTCTACCGCGCGGCGCTGCGGCTGCGGCGCGCACTGACGCGCGGCGAGGGCCTGACCTGGGAGGCGTCCGCGCCGGAGGTCCTGCACGTCGTGCGCCAGGGCGGCTGGCACGTGCTGACGAACTTCGGCGCCGAGCCCGCCGCCGTGCCCGCGGGCGAGGTCGTGCTGACCAGCGCCCCGCTCGTCGACGGCCAGGTGCCGGCCGACACCACTGTGTGGGTGCGCGCGTGAGCACCTCGCTCCACGACCCGGGCTGGCGGGGCTTCGCCAGCGACAACTACGCCGGCGTCCACCCCGAGGTGCTCGAGGCCCTGGCCCGCGCGAACGGCGGGCACCAGGTCTCGTACGGCGAGGACGCGTACACCGCGCGGCTGCAGGAGGTCGTCCGCGAGCACCTCGGCGCCCGGGCGGAGACCTTCCCCGTCTTCAACGGCACCGGCGGCAACGTCGTCGCGCTGACCAGCGTGCTGCCCCGCTGGGGCGCGGTGGTCTGCACGACGAACGCGCACATCAACACCGACGAGGGCGGCGCGCCGGAGCGGATGACCGGGCTCAAGCTCCTGCCGGTCGCCTCGCCGGACGGCAAGCTCACGCCGGCCCTCGTCGAGGAGGAGGCGTGGGGGTGGGGCGACGAGCACCGCGCCCAGCCGCTCGCGGTGAGCATCACCCAGAGCACGGAGCTCGGCACGCTCTACACCCCGGACGAGGTCGCGGCCCTCGCCGAGCACGCCCACGCACGGGGGATGGTGCTGCACCTCGACGGCGCCCGGATCTGGAACGCCGCCGCCGCGCTCGGGGTCGACTTCCGCGCCTTCACCGCCGACGCCGGGGTCGACGTGCTGACCTTCGGCGGCACCAAGAACGGGCTGCTCGGGGTCGAGGCCGTCGTCGTGCTCGACCCGGACCGCGCGACCGGTCTGCCCTACCTCCGCAAGCTGACGATGCAGCTGACCAGCAAGATGCGCTTCGCCTCCGCGCAGCTGCTGGCGCTCTTCGACGACGACCTCGGGATGCGCAGCGCCGCCCACGCCAACGCGATGGCGGCCCGGCTGCGCGCGGGGCTCGAGCCGGGCGTGGCGGACGGTTCGCTGCCCGGGGTCTCCTTCGCCCAGCCGACGCAGGCGAACGCGGTGTTCGTGGCCCTGCCGCCGGGCGTCGCGGACCGCATCCGCGCCCGGGTCCGCTTCTACGACTGGGACACCCCGCGCGGGGTCGTGCGCTGGATGTGCTCGTGGGACACCACGGAGGCCGACGTCGACGCCTTCGTCGCCGTCGTCCACGAGGAGCTCGCGCGCTGAGTCGACGGTCCTCGCAGAAAGTCCTCCACGACGTGTAACGCCGCCGTCCCCGGAGCGATGGAGACGTCGAGAGGCAGCGACTACCTGAACCCCCGAGCAGGCATTCGCTGCCTCTCGTCATCTCCGGACACCGGTGCGCCGCCGGTTTTCTGACCCGCATGGTCCGGATCAGGCCCTTCGAGAGCCTTTCACCACCACTGCGGCAAGAAAACCGGCGGGAGCTGTAACGCTCGCCGGGCGGCGGGCGATAGAACCGTCGAGAGGCAGCGACTACCTGAACCCCCGAGCAGGCATTCGCTGCCTCTTGTCATGTCCGGACGCGGGTGCGCTGCCGGTTTTCTGACCCGCATCGTCCGGATCAG
>Ga0325401_1007692_pt1 | contig 10463 bp, 5 predicted proteins | sample PopdelMetagenome_FD_205666 | JGI IMG/M metagenome (GOLD analysis project Ga0325401, IMG submission 205666) | Populus deltoides microbial communities from Bellville, Georgia, United States - Xylem-PdKOR-R2 | ecosystem: Host-associated > Plants > Phyllosphere > Stem > Wood/Secondary xylem | place...
AAAGGGAAAGAACGTTTCCAGAACTTCTTCACAACTTAAGAGCAGTTATCCTTAGTGTTTCTTCCTGTTAAAAATCCCCGGGGGTGCTTGTTTTTGCCATTCAGGCCCAGTGCTAGAACAAAAATCCGTGTGTTCATCAAGAAAACTGTACTATGGGATGGCTTTCTTCAACACCAGGGCTTCTCACATTTAACTTATCAGCCATTTCCAAATGACAGCAATTGCAACTATCAGTTACAATTAGAATCTGTGGCCACAGAGAGGAAGCTGCCTCTATGAACCAATTTTAAATACCAGGACACATGTATAGTGAACGTAATGATGGCCCACATAATTAGAACATGTATAAATAGTGACAAACTAGTTCTACACACTTTTTATACACAAAATGTCGATCATCTTTAGGCAACTCTCCCAAATTATAGTTTGCATGCCAAAGCTTAAAACATGATAACATGATTGTAGTTTGCACGCCGAAGCTTATTAAGACCTGCCCCATATTTCAAGGACTCAAATGAAAAGAGTGCGTCTTTCCCAAGCTAGGAGATGTGTTTTTACTTGGAGGGTGTTAAAGATTGTGATGCCGTGTGCTTTTCAAAATAACTTTTCATTTGAAAATATATCAAAATGAGTTTTTTTAGATTTTTTTATTTTTGAAATCAACACATCAAAACCATCAGAAAGCACTAAAAAACATCAATTTAATGATTTTTCAAAGCCAAAAGCACTTTTAAAAAAACACTTAAAAGCAGAATTAGAAACGTATCAAACACCCCCTCAGTCTTAGAGATTGGAGTCTTACCATGTCAATTGAGTCATGTTTATATCATTTATGCCAGCATCCTGCAAAAATCTGCCAAGATTTGAAGAAACATAAGAGAGAAAATGTTCTTGTGCTCAAATTGCAACATAAATATCACAAGATAACAGTTTGCAACCAGTAAAGCAGAATTGTTGATATTTAGTGTATTAATGAATGTAAAGCCGTGCAATTAGGTTTCCTAGTTAGTAACATAAGAGATGACTGATCACATCCAATTCAGCATCCAATCATATTAGAATTGTTGAAACTTAGCAGCACTGTGATTAATCTTAACTTACACAATTATGTTTCTGTAATTAGTATATCTTAGATGATTAGTCACGTCCAATTCAGCAATCAATCATTTTTAGGTATGCTTCCAGTTCTAGTAGTCTACTTAACATAAACATGCCTCCATCTCAGAGTTTTGGAACAGATTGAAGTAATTTAACATTTCTTTTACATTTGTTTATACAAGAAACAGATAGAAAATGGAAACCAATGAATAGTAATCTAGTATGATCTAATTATATAAGATATAACTAATAAATAGTAATCTAAAGTCACATAATTAACTGAGAGATTCATAAGATGTTAATAATAAAACAAATGAGAGAATACACAGAAGAAAAAAAGGTAAGCTTTGAGTTGGAGCTTGATAGCACAATAGACATCAATCAAGATGGCATTTGCACAATAAGAATCATAAATCATGTTTCAATCCTGAACTTGATGATAATGTTCAGTCTTTCAGAATTGCACATGTAGTAGGAAAAACCTTACCAAAGCAGCCTGTTAGTTCAATTTAAAATGGTTATAATGTACAAGAAACATGGCAAAGAAGATAAAATACTTACTGAGGCAATGAACGATAAGGATGAAATACAACTAGATAAAAGTTAAGAGCTTCCAAAATCTTCATTTCCATCTCAAGTATCTCTTTGATCTCATATCTATACTTGTCATCAGAATCTGTGAGGCAACAAGGTCAAATTATAATAGTTTTAGCACTAAATATAACTACAATTTAAGAACTCAATGAATCAACCAATCAAGTTGCTAACAAGTGATTACATAATTTTTTTATGTAAAATGAAAGAACTCTGGCTTGAACTGTGCTCTCTTCTGCTTTTGATGCCAAATACAAGCAAGTTGGGGCTGCAAGACGTGGATCGTATTCTGACATGCTCTTTCTGGAAGCACAAAGAGAAATTAAGACTAGTGAGCTATACCATTTGGTCTAAAATCTACTGGCTGTTTCCTAGGCAATGCATCAGCTTTACTATTACACCTACAAATAAGAGGGCTGCTGATTTAAAGGGACCTAATGAAGAAAAAAGAGTAAAGTATATGATTAGAGAACTGAAGAAGTGGGTGAGAAAAACAGCAGGAAGAAAGCCTACGAGGCATTGCAGCCCAGGAGATTGTACCAGTGACAGAAGCTTCCAGCTAAATATGTAGGATGACCGAATATACATTTTGAGATAAAAAAAAACCCCTGAAACATTGAATAATAATTTTATGATTATCAATTTGTATGCATCGCATACCAAGTGCTCATGAATGCATATGATTGAAATTGAAGAGTATTTTAGATGATTAGAAATGACAATTCGGCATTCAGATCTCAAAAGGGAGGTTAAAGTAAAGATTCTGGATGGTGACCATACTCTTTTTCTTACCATCAGAAATTATTTCATACCTGGTATAGACACGCCTCATATATGCAACTGCAGTAGCGACAACCCTGAAACATCGAATAATAATTTCAAAAAAAAACATTCAATTGGTGAAACCTTATAAAAGGAAACCAGAGAAATCGAAAAGATCCCATGAGCACTTGGTAATAAAAAAATCAATTGGTTTCCCCCATCAATTCAGCGAGGGTGACAAAATGGAAAAGCAAAATCATTTATTGTTTTTTTTTATACAATCTCAAGTTATAAAAAAAATCAATTGGTATATGACAAATGAAACTCATCACGGAAGAACATGGGATACTAGACAAGATAAGAACATGTGAACTTTAGAAGAAAAAGGTCGAACCTTTGCCTCACTTTAACTTGTTGAGCCAAAATGCCTATATCTGAGGGTGGGAAATACAGAAAAAATAAATAAATGATATGTATATGCGAATTTCAAGAAAAGTAGTTGTAAGGATTGGATTGTTAAGGACAAACAGAAAACGCAAATTTCATGGGAGAAAAAACTTGACAGCAACAAATTAATTTCAAGAGTCCAAGTTTATCAGACACAAGAAATTCAAATGCAAAACTGCTTTCTAGTAGAAATTAGACAATAATAGATACAAGCATCACCACCACATATACAAACAATAAGAACCCATATGGTAGAATTTCATTTGCAATCTGATAACCCAGAAAAACCACGCAGATTTCCGAGGTGAAAGCTAACAAAATAAGAAACTCAATAGCATCCCCCCACCAAAGAAACAAATAAATAAAATAAAAGCGTACAAATTGCCATCTGCGTCTTAATGATCTTGAAATCTTCAAGAGTTATGCCCTTTTCTTTGTCTAGTGGGTGCACCACATCCACTTCTTCTTGGTCAAAAAGCTGCTTGCTGCACATAATCCAAGAACACATTATATAAACAAACACAAGAGAAATGCCTCAAAAGATACATAAAAAAAGATTGGCCCGTTAATGGCTTACTAGTGAGAGGAGGTCCAGAAATTGGCAGCCATTTTTAAGTGTGAGTCTGGTGGTGTTGTGTTTAGTGTATGGTTGATGTCTTGATGACTTATTTGCTTTCCATCGGAGAAGAAACCTCTGTTTAGTCCCAAATCATATATATTCATTCTCAATTACATCCCAAATCTAAATTCTACCAATTAAGTCCCAAATATTTCCTGTATTTCTCAATTCAGTCATTTTCTCAAAAACAAAAATAATTGTAATTCAAGTCTAATTTACGTATTTTATACACTCAAATAGCGCTAATTTCAAAAAAAAAAAAAGTTCATGAGAATTAATACTTTCAGTCTAATGGGCATATTTATACACTAAAATTAATGAACATTAACAAAAAGACTTGATTGATAGTTTTTTTGAAACATTGTGGACTTAATTGAGAACTTTATAGGTTTATGGACTCAACTATATATATTTATATATTAAAATTAAATTTAAAAAATTAAAAATTAAAAAAATTATGAATTCATTCTTTACCAACTCTTAAACACTATTTACTATATAAGAGTATTTTGTATTTTTTTAGTCTTTTAACTTTTTTAATATTGAATTTTTTTTTTCAATTTCATTATTTATCATTGTGTTAATTAGAAATTATCTTTTATAATTTATTTTAATTTCTTTCTATAAAATTATCATGGTTCTAGCCTAAAAAAGCCGATGAATTTACTATTTACTACTCCATAAAATATTGTTTACTAGAATAGTGTTTTATATTTTTATGGTCCTTTAATTTGTTTTTTAACATTGATTTTTTTTCTAATTTATTTTTCAACATTGGGTTAATTAGAAATTAAATTTTATAATTGATTTTAATTTGCTTTTATAATCATTGTTTTAAAAAAGACCTTGATATTGTGTTAATGCACAATTTTATAAAAAAATTCAATTTTATTGTTTGCTAAAGATTAAAAATAAGGAGACCAATATTGAAAGCAAAAAAAATGGCAACTTTTTTTAAAAAAGAATTGTGGTGTTAGGTTTTTTTTTTTATTTGAAAAACTTTGCCTTGCGATGTTTTCAAATTTCTTTTTAGTTGGAAAATTATATTATGTAGTCCAACACTTCATTTTATCTACGTTTTAGTTCTTGAGCTTGAGAGAGAAAATGAAGTTATTGAAAAATAGTGGAAGAGAGAGAAAGAGATGGGTTAGTCGAATTTGCTTGAAAAACAATTATTAAATATGGTGTTATAATGTTCCTAATGCGATCCAAATTACATCAAATAATCCATTAGAAGTTTCTAATGGGTCAATTAGGATAAAGAAGCACAAAAATACATTAAACGGACTTATTTAAAGTATTTAGGTCAACGTGAATTTTAAGGAGGCTACATCAAAAACAAATAATTATCATACCTTAGTCAATTTAATCTATGTACAAGAAGGGCGTCACAACGATAGGCTTATTGGTTTCCATATGTTTTATGAATTCCTTATTATGTGTGGTTTCGCACGTGTAAGGCGTCACAACGATCATTCTCCAAGATCAAGATGTTTAAGTGGTGTGAAAAGAATAACAAATTCTTTCCCTTTATGGTTTAAAAGGTTAAGAGTCTCCACCTAATATTTTGGTCATTAGAAACCATAACTAGTTTTTAAAGTCTGGATAAAAAGAATGATTATGTATAAAAATGATAATATCACCTCTAGTATATCCTACCTAAAATAAGATGCATTGCTTATTTGTCTGATTATTACTAAGGCACTATTGTGTTTTTTCTAATCATTGGTTTGTCTATTGGTTAAAGCAGGTCCACCCTAGTAGAGTGAACTATGACTTTACGAGTCAATCCTAGTCATTATAAAGCTAAAAACATATATTTTTTTCATATTTGTTTCTTTTAATATCAGGTATACGTCTTATGCCTAAGTTTATAATCTTTGATATTAAATAAGCAAATTGGTTTTTTTTGTATTTTTAAAATTTAGACCAACTCCTCACGGCTTTAATAAACTTGTTATTAAACTCATGATACATGCAGAATATAAAAACTATTTTTTTTGTATTTTTAAGAAATGTTAATTCATGCAATGTATTTTTTTTTTTCTCTTTGTTCTTTTTTTATATGTATCTTTTTTGTTAGAAATGCAAACATGATTTTTTTGAAGAAATTTTTCATATATAATGGTTTAGAAAAGCATTTGATGAAACCTTAATTAATCTTGTATTTTGGAAATATCATGATTTTTTGCAACTAAATAGAAAATGAAGCCTAGTATTGATCAATACAACTAATGAGATATAGATATAGAAATTGAACATACGACCATAACATTTACATATAAAGATATATTAGATAAATGGTTCACGCTTCGCTACGGGCTGGGCTGTTTTTTTTTTGCAGCGTAAAAAAAACAATGCTTAAGCGCTATTATTGGATTTTAAAGAACGAAAAAAAAAATCCACGACTCGACACCATAGAAAGAGAGTTAAACAAATAATGATCGTCAATCCCCTAGAATAAAAATGTAGAAGGATGAAATAAAAAAAATCAATGAAAAAAATATTAAAAAACAAAGCACTAGTAAAACCAAGTAAGGTTGTCAAAACTCATGAGCAGAACTAAACGGACGATCATTATTTGATTGTTGGCTCCCGCAGCGCTGCGGACCTATTATTTTTTTTATCGTAGAAAAGATATCAAGATGATGCATATTTTTTTATTAAAAAAACAAAATCCAAGATTATGATCATTGACTCAAGATCCAAAAATATTGAAAAGCAATGAAAAAAATGATCGATCCAAACTTAGTGAACCTTTTGAACCCATGACTCGAGACATGATACCAGATAACTAAATAGAAAAAAAAAGTAAATAAACAAAGAATACTAATTTCAAAAAACAAAATTCCTTCAAGTATTGCCTCAAATTAAATGTCAGGGATGCAATCAATAAATTTAATAAAAAACCAAAATAGGGCGTACCATATTTTTGGTAGGAGAAAAAAAATATCAAAATGATGCAAACATTGTAAATCTGGGTTAAACTCTTAAACTCACAATCCATTAAATTCTTGACTTGGACTCAACCCAGGAGCTTAACACCTAAAAACTTAAATATTGGATGATAAAATCAATTAATTCAATTCAATCCAGAAAACAAGATTCCTTTAAAAAATCTAAATTTAACAAAGCTAAAAAAACAAAAAGTAAGACGACTTATATTATTTTAAAATTGACCACAAAAATCTCATAGAAAGCGAATAAAAAAAATGGTAAAGGATGAAAAAAAAGCTTAAAAAAAGCAAAAAAACCACGAAAACCCGTGTCTTTATTAACTTTGTTAATCGGAGTTAATCTCTTAAACCTGTAAACCGCTAAATTCTACACCTGAACTAAACTAAGAAACTTAACCTAACCAACCCGCGACCCAAGATATAAGATGAGATAACCCCACAAAAAAGAAAGTTGAACAAATCATAAAGCTCATAGCCCAATAATTCAATGTCAAATTATAAAAATGAAAAAAAAAACAAATTCTAAAAGGATTTAAAAAAAATACTAAACTCAAACCCGGTAAATCATTGAAATTGGTGAGACGGATCATGAAAATGGGACAACCCTGTAAAAGGCAGAAATAATCACAAAGAAAAATTTTCAATTATAAAAAATAAAAAAAACAATGAGGACCAAATCTTGCACTAAAAATAATTGAAAAAAACTAATTAGGGATTAAATTGAAAACAAAATAAATGAAGAAAAGGATAGAAAAAGAGTAATGAATAAGGACCAAAATTTGAAAAAAGATGAATTAAAATTCTAAAGGACAAAATCAAAAAAATAAAATAAATGCAAAGGATGAAAAAAAAACAATTAAAAGAATGAAGACCAGATTGTAAAAAAATAAATTAAATTAAATTCGTAGAAGGATGAAATTGAAAAAAAAAACCTCAAGAAGCATTAAAATCAAAGCAAATAGAAATCAAAAGAATGAGGACCAAACCCAAAACAAATACAAAATAGAGGTCAAAACTAAATTTTTCAAGGCCAAGCATGAAAACCAAGACCTATGTGAGAGAAACGAATGGCAGGAGAAAAAACCTCATTGCCACCGAACTGCCACCTTCCTTGGAGCACGCGTCACTCCAACAGCTGCGTCATATCCTTGCACATCAAATGAGACGACGATCGGGTTTTTTTTGCCACCATACTTAGCCACACACGCCTCTAGAATAGCACAGAGGACTCTGATGCGCATGCACGCGTCATCATATTTTACCAATTTATTAATATTTTAATAAGGTAAATTACAAAAAAGGACCCAAGGGCATATCATTATTAAAAAAAAAAAAACCATGGTGCAAAGATCAAAACATCCTCAAAAGCTATTCTTTAAATCTAGAAAGTCAAAGGTCAACAACGTAATTTTACTGTAAAAAAATAATGTAATGATAAATAAACCTCCTCCCTGTAAGGCCATTTTTTCTAAGTACCCAAGGGTATAAGTGTTATTTCACTATGCAAATTAAAAGAAAAAAATGAAAAAACCTTTAGCAGAAAACCATTTTTTATTAGATTTCAAGGGCAAAAGAATATTTTTATTGTGCATTATAAATTTGAACAACTGTTTTGCCCCTGATCAATTCTCAAATGACATTTGGATCCAATGAAAAATACAATTTTACCCTTAGTGCCAAGGCAATTGTTAAGAGCAATGAAGGGCAAAACAATAATTACACTGCTTGAATCCACAGTGAATCTCCTCATATGCTACAATGATTCACTACGGCCTTTTAGTTTTTTTGTTAATGACCCAAACCAAACATAAAGTCCAACCAACATTACCCATCTTGTTTGCAAAAAGTATGAGCCTTAGAGAATCAGCCCATGTTTCATGAGAAGGAAACCATGCTATTACCGAATAAAGCCTGACCTATCAAGATAAGAATGAGCTCCCATGAAAGAACATCATAGCGAGCACAAACCAAAAAGAACATTAGGGCATGAAAAGAAAGAATAAAAACATTTTTTTAAAAAGGAAAGAGGCAATAACTTTCATACCTTTAAATGCAAGAGGGATGTTTTTGTCTTAACACAAAACTGGAGCTACTTTGCCTTTAAATCTTGAGGTCTAGAATGAGTGCTACAGTTTGTGTAAGCCACCACCATCCTGACAAGTCCCAGCTGGTGTGAGGTTGCAGGGATCGTTGTTAACGTTCTTCCTTTACTTCCAGTAGATGCTAAACGACTATTGTTATTGATACTTCCCACAGTTCAACTCCTAAAAGAAACAGGCCACTGCCGTTGTTAAGGAATCTTCTTATAAATCGACGTTACTTCCAGACGTCTTCCTAATGGATGAGGTCCTAAAAAATCCAACTAGCTCAGGAGCAAGGTTTATGTGTTGGATAATCGATTATTCTCTTGATTCTAGTAATATGATCTATTTTCCCTAGCCAATATGACTAATGCTTGGTGTTTGGTAAGCCAAGATGGATGGTACCTGTAAAAGGTCCTCTTTGATAGATTTGAAGATTCTCAAATAATTAATTATGTATCTTTTTAAAGAGAGAAAGTGTAATGATATTTTAGAGAGATAAACTTTGAAAATATGCATGCTAAAAATATTGAGAATGAAAAGATTATGAACCTAAAGCTTGAAGGATTCATGGTTTATCTATAACCCATGAGTTTTGTTTTTTTATGGAGAAATAAGGCTAAAGTGTAACTTTGACCTTATAGTTTTAACGAGAGAAAATATCCTTGACATATGTAATAATGAAATGGAAATATGGTAGTCCCTTAAGAGATTTTTATACATTATTCCTTACACAACATTAATGTTGATGGAAAAATCATAGGCTCTTAGATGACTTTTATACATTATCCCTTGCACAACATTAATGTCAATGGAAATATGGTAGGTCTTTAGAGGACTTTTATACATCTAAAGATATAGAGAGAAAATGATCCAAAATGTAGTTAAGCTCACGATGGTTGAGCTCTTCTCCTAAGCTAAGCCCATGACATTGGGTTTTTCCCTAAGGCTAAATTCATGAGGGTTGAGCTCTTTCCTAAGGCCAGGCCTGGACACGTTGCCTAAGATCATGGATTTCTAGGCCTTCGGAGGGGTGGTGGGATATAGGTTTATCAGTAGTCCTCCATGTCTTTGTGATATTTATATGCAAAGGTTTTTTTTTAATGCCTGATATGACGAGTTTCCTGAATTTTCTTCATATGATAAGAGGGATGTAAACCCTAAGTAATATACTAGAGAGCCCGTGTGCAAAGGAATACACCATGGTTAAAAAGAATATATAAGCATATAAAGGGGAACCATAGAGGAACCCATACTAAAAAAACTTTTATAACAAGTGGAGAAACTTATTGAGGAGGAGATTGTACTTAGAAAACTTTTTAAGGGGTGAAGGGGATGGATCCCTATCGATGTCTCTAAGAGGTAGAGGGCAACCCAATGAGGGTCAGTCTGCACTTAGAAAAATTTCTAACAAGCTAAAGAGAACCCGATGAGGGTGAGCCTTATACTTAGAAAATATTCTAAGAGGCTGAGGAGAACTCATGTTGACGCCCATACTTCAAAAAATTTCTAAGAGGTAGAGAGGACAGATCCATTTCTAAGCCTATACTTAAAATAATTTCTAAAAGGCAGAGGGGAACTCATAAAGGGTTGTGCTATTACACTAGGGAGATATCTAGCCCATCACCTGAAGAGTGGCTAGGGAACCCATAACGATACCCATACTTAAAGAAATTTCTAAGAGGTAGAGGGGATGAACCCATAGTAACACCTATAATTAGAAAATTTTCTAAGGGGCGGAAGGCAACCCAAGAAGAGTCAACCTATACTTAGAAAATTTTCTAAGAGGCTAAGAGGAACCTGAGGAAGGTGAGCCTTATACTTGAAAATTTTCTAAGTGATTGGGGGAAAACTCAAAGAGGGTGAGCATTATACTTAGAAAACTTCTAAGTGGCTAAGGAGATC
>Ga0325401_1007693_pt1 | contig 10463 bp, 9 predicted proteins | sample PopdelMetagenome_FD_205666 | JGI IMG/M metagenome (GOLD analysis project Ga0325401, IMG submission 205666) | Populus deltoides microbial communities from Bellville, Georgia, United States - Xylem-PdKOR-R2 | ecosystem: Host-associated > Plants > Phyllosphere > Stem > Wood/Secondary xylem | place...
GCCGTGCGGGATTCGGCCATCGCCTTCACCCGCTACTGCCTGCCGCAGGTGCTCTTCTACGGCATGTTCGTCCTGGTCGGGCAGATCCTCAACGCCCGCGGCGTCTTCGGACCGATGATGTGGGCGCCGATCGCCAACAACGTGCTCTCGGTGGCCGTCGTGCTCGCCTACGTCGTCGCCTTCGGCCACGCCGAGGGCGCCGAGCTCGACGGCGGGTTCACCGGGGCGCAGGAGCTGGTGCTCGGCATCGGCTCGACGCTCGGCATCGCGGCCCAGCTGGCCATCCTGGTGCCGTACCTCCACCGCGCCGGCTTCGTCTACCGCCCCCGCTTCGACCTGCGCGGCACCGGCCTCGGGCACACCCTCCGCCTCGGGGTGTGGACGGTGCTCTTCGTCGTCGTCAACCAGGTCGCCTACGTCGTCGTGCAGCGGCTCGCGACCGGCGGTGCGGCCGACGGCGGCACCGGCGCCACGGTCTACGCCTTCAGCTTCCTGATCGTGATGGTGCCGCACTCGATCGTGACGGTCTCGCTCGCGACCGCGGTGCTGCCGCGGCTCTCGGCCCACGCGGCGGCCGGCGACCGCACGGCCCTGGCGGGGGCGCTCGCCGCCACGCTGCGCAGCGCGCTCGTCGTCATCGTGCCGTTCGCCGCGCTGCTGCCGCTGATCGCGCCCGACCTCGCCCGCGTCGTCTTCGCCTACGGCGCCGCTGCGGACTCCGTCGACGCCTACGCCCCGACGCTGTCCTTCTTCGGTCTCGGCGTCGTCTTCTTCACCTTCCACTACCTCGTGCTGCGCGGCTTCTACGCCCTCGAGGAGAACCGCACCGCCTTCTGGGTGCAGTGCGCCGTCGCCGGCACCAACGTCGTGGCCGCCGTGACGTACGTCGGCGCCGTGGGCCCCGAGCGCACCTCGCCCGCCCTGGTGCTCGCCTACGCCTCGGCGTACGCCGTGGGCTCGGCGATCTCCTACGCCCTGCTGCGCCGCCGCCTCGGCGGCCTGCGCAGCCGTCAGCTGCTCGCCTTCGGCGGCCGGCTCGCGCTCGCGACCGGGCTGGCCACCGCTCTGACCGTCCCCGTGGTGCTGGTGCTCGACGGCCTGAGCGACGACCCCGGCACCCTCGTCGCGGCCGCGCGGCTCGTCGCCGTCGGCGCGGTCGACGTGCTGCTCTACCTCCTGCTCGCCCGGCTCGTGCGGCTGCGCGAGGTCGGGCAGGTGCTCGCCACGCTGACCGGCCGGGCGGGCCGCGCCCGGGGCTGACCGCGGCTCACCGGGCGTCACTACGATGGCCCCGGGCGTCGGAGGGAGGCTCGTCACCACATGCCGCAGGCCACGCGCGCGGGCGACGTGCTCGCCGAGCGCTACCGGCTCGTCGACCTCCTGAGCGAGAGCGGCGGCGGCCGGTTCTGGCGAGCCCACGACCGGGTGCTCGAGCGCCACGTCGCGCTGCACGTCATCGCGGCCGACGACCCCCGCGCCGAGGGGCTGCTCGCGGCGGCGCGCCGCTCGGCCACCGTGCTCGACCAGCGGATCCTGCGCGTGCTCGACGCCGAGCGGGTCGGCGGCTACTGCTTCGTGGTCAACGAGTGGGGCCAGGGCACCTCGCTCGACATCATGCTGGCCAGCAACGGGCCCCTCTCCCCGCGCCGCGGCGCCTGGCTCGTCGGCGAGGTCGCCGACTCGGTCGCCGCCGCCCACGCCCACGGCATCGCCCACGGGCTGCTGTCGCCCGAGAACGTCCTGCTCGACCAGGCCGGCGCGGTGCGCATCATCGGCTTCTGCGTCGACGCCGCGCTGCACGGACTCCCGCCCGGCGACCCCCAGCGCGACGTCGTCGACCTCGCCGGGCTCCTCCACGCCACGCTGACCGGCCGGTGGGCCGGGGTCTCCCCGTCCGACGTGCCCAGGGCCCCGGAGAGGGGCGGTCGCGTCCTGCGCCCCCGTCAGGTGCGCGCCGGGGTGCCGCGCCCGCTCGACGACCTGTGCGACGAGCTGCTCAACCCGCGCGGTCAGCGCCAGCGCGAGCCCCGTGACGCCGGCAGCGCCCGCGGCGTCGCCACGGTGCTGTCGCAGTTCGTCGGCGACCCGACCGGCATCGGCGAGTCGATCGCGGCGGGCAACCCCGAGCGGCACGAGACCGTGACCCTGCCGGCGGTGCCCGACATCCCGCTGCGCCCGCACCCCGACGACTGGCAGGCGACGCCGGAGCCCGAGCCCGTCCCTGAGCCGGAGCCCGTGCCGGAGCCGAGCCCCGGCACCGACCGCCCGACCGAGGCCGGGCTGCCGATCTTCGACGACGAGAACGACGAGGTGTCGTGGCTGCGGGCGCGCGAGGGGAAGCCCCCGCCCCCGCCGCCGTTCGAGGAGCCGCCCGAGCGGCCGCTCTTCGCCTCCGAGCCGCGCCGACCGCGCCACCCCGGTGCCGACCTCGGCCCGGTCGTGGCGCGCGGCGACGAGTACTGGCCCTTCGACCACGACCAGCCCGCCCACGGCCCGCACGCCGACGAGGAGCCGGAGGCCGACGACCACGTCCCGGGCCGCTCCTGGCTGCGGCTGGCGGCGCTCGTCGCCATTGCGCTGCTGCTCGTCGTGGCGGTCGCGATCGCCTTCAACCTCGGCCGCGGGCGCACCCCGCTCGGCACCCAGCCCCGCGACGACCCGACGCCCAGCACCTCGCCGAGCGCCTCGGCGTCCGCAGCCGCCCGCACGGCGTACGCCGGGGTGACGGCGACCGACTTCGACCCCGAGGGCGACGACGGCTCGGAGCGCCCCGAGGACGTCGCCAACGTCGTCGACGGCGACCCCGACACCTCCTGGACCACGCTGACCTACTACCAGCAGTTCGGTGCGGCGGGGCTCAAGGACGGCGTCGGCGTCGTGCTCGACCTCGGCCAGACCCTCGACGTGCGGCAGGTCGACCTCAGCGTCGTCGGCCGCACGGGGGTGTCGCTCTACGTGACCGACACCGCGCCCACGACGGTCGACGGGCTCACCCCGGCCACGACCGGTCAGGTCGGGCGCCCCGGGGGCGCGGCGAGCGGGCGCCTCTCCCTGCCCCAGGCCGCGACCGGGCGCTACGTCGTCGTCTGGCTGACCAGCCTCCCCCCGGCCGACGGGGGCTTCCGAGGTGAGATCGTGGACGCCGTGGTGCGGGGACCGGCGTGAGCGACCAGGACGGTCAGCCCGACGACAGCTCCGACGACAGGTCCGACGCCGAACTGCTCCGCGCCCACGTGGAGGGAGACCCCGACGCGTTCGGCGTCCTCTTCCGCCGTCACCGCGACCGGCTCTGGGCGGTCGCCCTGCGCACGACGGGCAACCCCGAGGACGCCGCCGACGGCCTCCAGGACGGCATGGTCGCGGCCTACCGCCGCGCGGGGTCGTTCCGCGGGGAGGCGGCCGTGACCACCTGGCTGCACCGGGTCGTGGTCAACGCCTGCCTCGACCGGCTCCGGGCCGCCAAGGTGCGTCGCGCCGACCCGCTGCCCGACGACCTCGACGACTGGGGCGACCGCGGCTCGTCGGTCACGGCCACGGCCGAGGCCGCCGACCCGGCCGACCTGGCGGTCTCCGACGAGCGGCGCCGCGTCGTTCTCGACGCCCTGGCCCAGCTGCCGGCGGAGCAGCGCGCCGCCCTCGTGCTCGTCGACATGGAGGGCTACCCCGTCGCCGACGTCGCGGTGATGCTCGACTGCGCCGTCGGCACCGTGAAGTCACGCTGCTCGCGCGCCCGCGCTCGCCTCGCCCCCCTGCTCGGCGTGCTGCGCCCCGGCGGTGACCCGGACCACCTCCCGCCGCGGAACCACGACGCCGCCCGACCCGTCGGACCCGTGGACGGCTCGCGGGCCCCGCCCGGCGCCGGCGCCGACCAGCCCTGACCCGCACCCCCACCCGCCCCCGCACCGCACCCGAGAGGAGGCGCGCCGCACGTGAGCGAGCCCACCGACTCCCCGCTCAGCCCCGAGCAGGAGTCCGCCGTACGCCGTGAGCTCGCGGCCGCACGCCACCGCGGACCGGTCCCCGACGACGTCGCCGCCCGGCTCGACGACGTCCTCGCCTCGCTGTCGCGCGAGCGCGCCGGGGAGCCCGCCGCCGCTCCCGTGACCGACGTGGCCACCCGCCGACGCCGCCGCGACGCCACCCGCCTGCTGCTCGCAGCGGCCGCCGTCGTGGTCGCCGGCGTGGGCATCGGTCAGGTCATCTCCGGGGGCGGCAGCGACGACAGCTCCGCCTCGCTCTCCGAGCGCGCCGACCCCGACCGGGCCGGCTCCGGCTCCGGCTCGGGTGGCTCGGGCGGCTCGTCCGACGAGTCCGGCAGCTCCACCCTGCAGGGCGGCTCCGCCCTCGCCGCCCCCGACTCCGCCCCGGCGCTGCCGCTGCGGCTGACCTCCGCCGGCCTCGCCGAGGAGCTGCGCGCCGCGCTCCAGCCGGTCCCGGGTGCCGACTTCCCCGCCCCCGCCGAGGCCCCTCCGTCGGCGAGCGCCGACGAGCTGCTCTCCGAGGCCCCGGGGTTCACCTGCACCGACCCGCCGAGCACCGCCGGACGCCTGCTGCCGGCCTACGTCGACGACGCGCCGGCGGTCGTCTCGCTCACCGCGGGCGACGACGGGGAGCGGCTCGCCGACGTCGTGGACTGCGCGACGGGAGAGACGCTGCAGAGCGTCGACCTCGACGCACCCTGAGCGGCACCCTGAGCGGCACCCTGGGCTGCACCCTGATCCGGCCGGTCCAGGCAACCGGGAACATCCCTCACCTACGATCGGTTGAGCAGACACCGACCACCTAGGAGATGTCCGGCCCATGTCAGCGCCCGAGACGCAGCCCCGCAACGTCATCGTCATCGGCTCCGGCCCGAGTGGCTACACCGCCGCGGTGTACGCCGCCCGCGCCAGCCTGCAGCCCCTGGTCTTCGAGGGCTCGGTGACCGCCGGAGGCGCCCTCATGAACACCACCGAGGTCGAGAACTTCCCGGGCTTCCGCGACGGCATCATGGGTCCGGCCCTGATGGACGAGATGCGCGCCCAGGCCGAGCGCTTCGGCGCCGAGATGATCCCCGACGACGTCGTCGAGGTCGACCTCAGCGGCGACCTCAAGACGGTGAAGACGGCGACCGACACCTACACCGCCCGCGCGGTGATCCTGGCGATGGGCTCGGGCTACAAGAAGCTTGGCCTGCCCCGCGAGGACGAGTTCTCCGGGCGCGGCGTCTCCTGGTGTGCGACCTGCGACGGCTTCTTCTTCCGCGACCAGCACATCGCGGTCGTCGGCGGCGGTGACTCCGCGGTCGAGGAGGCGACGTTCCTGACCCGCTTCGGCTCGAAGGTGTCGCTCATCGTGCGCCGCGACGAGCTGCGGGCCTCCAAGATCATGCAGGAGCGCGCCTTCGCCGACCCCAAGCTCGAGATCGTCTGGAACTCCGCCGTCGAGTCCATCAACGGCACCGACCGGCTGGAGTCGCTGACGCTGAAGGACACCGTCACCGGGGAGACCCGCCCGATGGACGCCACGGGGCTCTTCATCGCCATCGGCCACGACCCCCGCTCGGAGCTGCTCACCGGACAGGTCGACCTCGACGACGAGGGCTACGTGCTCGTCGACCACCCCTCGACCCACACCAACCTGCCCGGTGTGTTCGCGGCCGGCGACCTGGTCGACCACCACTACCGCCAGGCGATCACGGCGGCCGGCACCGGTTGTGCGGCGGCGCTCGACGCCGAGCGCTACCTCTCCGAGCTCGACCTCGGGCTCGCCTCCACCGCCGAGGAGGCCCGCGACCGGGCCGAGGCGGAGACGGTCGCCACCGTCTGACCTCCGTCCCCCACCCGGGGGACGGCGGGGGAACATCGGCCCGCGGGCCGGCGTTCACCCCTCAGGCTTCCAGCTCGTCGGCCCTGCCCGGGTCGACCACCGATGAGAAAGGTGACCACCGTGTCACAGATCGACTCCGTGTCCGACGCCGAGTTCGAGGCGCAGGTCCTCAAGTCCGACAAGCCCGTCCTGGTCGACTTCTGGGCCGAGTGGTGCGGCCCGTGCAAGCAGGTCGCCCCGATCCTCGACGAGATCGCGTCCGCCCACGGCGACAAGATCACGTTCCTGAAGATGAACGTCGACGAGAACCCCGTCACGCCGTCGTCCTACCGCGTGACCGGCATCCCGACGATCAACGTCTACCAGGGCGGCGAGGTCGTGAAGTCGATCGTCGGCGCCAAGCCGAAGGCGGCGCTGCTCAAGGAGCTCGACGCGTTCATCAGCTGACCACCAGCTGACCCGCACGCCACGAGGGCCCCGCTCCATCCGGAGCGGGGCCCTCGTCGCACGTCAGCCGGCGTCAGCCGGCGTCGGCCCGGGTCGCCCGGGTCGCCCGGGTCGGCCGCGCCGCAGCGGGCCGCACCACCCCGACGATCCGGTCGAGTGCGGCCTCGACCTCGTCGCGGAGCGAGAGCGCGCTGCGCAGCTCCATCCGCATCCGCGGGGTGGTCGGGTGGGCGCGCTGGGTGCGGAAGCCCACGCCGGAGAGGAAGTCGGCCGGCACCACGCACGACCCGCGTCGGCCGGTCCCGCGCGTGTCGCCGAACGCCTCGACCGCGCGCGTGCCGCCGCGCTTGATCAGGTCGCGGGCCGTGCCCTGCACGAGCATCCGCCCCAGTCCGCCGCCGCGGTGCTCGGGAGCGACCCAGACGTGGGTCAGCAGCACCGCGTCGGGTGAGACCGGGGCGGTGGCGAACGTGTGCGACCCGGGCAGGAACGCCGCCGGCGCGTAGAGCGCGAACCCCACCGGCACGTCGTCGACCAGCACCACCCGACCGCACGAGCCCCACTCCCGCAGGACCTCGGAGACCCATGCCTCCTTCTCGCCGGCGGCCTCCTCGGCGGCGACCCGGCTGCGGGCCACGGGGTCGCGCTGCCAGAACAGGCAGGTCCGGCACGGCCCGTCCAGGGCGGCGAGGTGGTCGAGCGTGAGGCGGACCACTTTGCGGGACACGTCTCGATCGTAGGTCGGAGGTGCGCGCGGGCGCGTCGATCGTTCACACTGGTCAGATCATGGAGAGCCAGCCCGCCCGTTCGCAGCCGCGCCTCGACCCCTACGTCGACCGCTACGCCGCCCGCACCGCGGGCATGACGGCCTCCGAGATCCGAGCTCTGTTCGCCGTGGCGTCGCGACCCGAGGTGGTCTCGCTCGCCGGCGGCATGCCGAACATCTCCGGGCTCCCCCTCGACGTGGTGGCCGGCGCGATCGGCGACCTGGTGACCCAGCACGGCGCCACCGCGATGCAGTACGGCTCCGGCCAGGGCGTGCCCGAGCTGCGCGAGCAGATCACCGAGGTGATGCGCCTCGAGGGCATCGAGGCGCACCCCGACGACGTGGTGGTCACCGTCGGCTCCCAGCAGGCCGTCGACCTGGTGACCCGCGTCTTCTGCGACCCCGGCGACGTGGTGATCTGCGAGGCACCGTCGTACGTCGGCGCGCTGGGCGTGTTCAAGGCCTACCAGTGCGACGTCGTGCACGCCGAGATGGACGCCGACGGGCTCGTGCCCGAGGCGCTGCGCCAGGCCATCGCCTCGGTGCGGGCGTCGGGGCGCACGATCAAGTTCCTCTACACGATCCCCAACTTCCACAACCCCGCCGGCGTGACGCTCAGCGCCGCCCGGCGCGCGGAGATCCTCGACATCTGCCGCCGCGAGGACATCCTGATCCTCGAGGACAACCCCTACGGCCTGCTCGGCTTCGACCGCGAGCCGCTCCGGGCGCTGCGGGCCGACGAGGCCGAGCGCGTCATCTACCTCGGGTCGTTCTCCAAGACCTTCGCCCCCGGCTTCCGGGTCGGCTGGGCCCTCGCCCCGCACACCGTGCGCGAGAAGCTCGTGCTGGCGCAGGAGTCGGCCACCCTGTGCCCGCCGCAGTTCTCGCAGATGGCGATCTCGGCCTACCTCGCCGCCCACGACTGGCAGGGCCAGATCAAGCAGTTCCGCGAGATGTACCGCGAGCGCCGCGACGCCATGGTCGACGCCCTCGCCGACCTGATGCCCGCAGCCTGCCGCTGGAACGTCCCCGACGGCGGGTTCTACGTCTGGCTCACGCTGCCGCCGGGGGTCGACGCCAAGGCAATGCTGCCCAGGGCTGTCACGGCACGCGTGGCCTACGTCCCGGGCACGGCGTTCTTCGCCGACGGGTTCGGGTCGAGCTCGATGCGTCTGTCGTTCTGCTACCCCACGCCGGAGCGGATCCGCGAGGGCGTACGCCGCCTCGCCGGCGTGGTCGAGGCCGAGCTCGAGCTGCGCGCGACGTTCGACAGCTACGCTCCGCCCCGCGAGCTGGGCCCGCGCGGCTACGACGCGCCCAGCAGCGACCTGAGCTGACCCAGCCGGCCCGACCCGCCACCGGAGGCGACGTGCGCGACCTGACCTACCCACCGATCATCGTCGCGGCCAAGCTGGGCTTCCGCGTGCTCGGGCAGCGCATCCGCATCGACGGAGCGCACCACGTGCCCCGCACCGGCGGGGTGCTGCTGGCCGTCAACCACATCGGCTACGTCGACTTCGTCTACGGCGGCCTGGCGGCCAACCCGTCGGGCCGCAAGGTGCGCTTCATGGCCAAGCGCGAGCTGTTCGACCACACCTGGGTGGGTCCCGTCATGCGGTCGCTGCACCACGTGCCGGTCGACCGCGAGGCGGGGGAGGCGTCGTTGCGTCACGCCTGCGACCTGCTGAAGGCCGGCGAGGCGGTCGGCATCTTCCCCGAGGCGACCATCTCGCGCTCGTTCGAGCTCAAGGAGTTCAAGACCGGTGCCGTCCGGATCGCGGCCGAGGCCGGGGTGCCGCTGGTCCCCGTGGTCCTGTGGGGCACCCAGCGGATGATGACGAAGGACCACCCCAAGAACTTCTCACGCGGCACCTCGATCTCGCTGTCGGTGGGCGAGCCGATGCACCCCACCGGGGAGGACACGGCCGCCGAGACCGCCGCCCTGCGCGCCACGATGTCGAGGATGCTCGACGAGGCCGTCGCCGCCTACCCGGCCGAGGAGCAGCCGCCTGGCTCGTGGTGGCTGCCCGCACGCTTCGGCGGCGGTGCTCCCACGCCCGACGAGGCCGAGCGGCTCGACGCTGCGGAGAAGGCCGAACGGGCGGCCCGCCGAGCAGCCCGCGGCCAGGTCGACTGATCGACTCGTCGACAAGACTCTTTGTCGACAATCGACTCGAGGAATTGCATCTCCGCAGGTCAGAGCGGGTGTCGCTGCTGCCTCAGATCGGTCGGTCGGTCCGGTTGCGCGGATCCATCACGTCGATGATGCGCTGCAGGTCGTCCAGGCTCGCGAACTCGACGGTGATCTTGCCCTTGCTGCGGCCCAGGTCGACCTTCACCCGCGTCTCCAGCCGGTCGGAGAGGCGGTCAGCGATCTCACTGAGCCCCGGCGCTGTCGGCCTGGTGCGCTGCACGCGTCGCGTGGGCTCCGCACCCGTGTCACCGACGGCGACGATCTCCTCCAGCCCGCGCACGCTGATCCCCTCCGCGATCACCCGCTGGGCCAGCCGGTCCTGCAGAGCGGAGTCGTCGACCGCGAGGAGTGAGCGGGCGTGCCCGGCCGAGAGCACCCCGGCCGCGACGCGTCGCTGCACGGCGGGGCTCAGGCGCAGCAGCCGGAGCGTGTTGCTGATCTGCGGACGAGAGCGCCCGATGCGCTGGGCGAGCTCGTCGTGGGTGCAGCCGAAGTCCTCGAGCAGCTGGGCGTAGGCGGACGCCTCCTCCAGCGGGTTGAGCTGGGCACGGTGGAGGTTCTCCAGGAGCGCGTCGCGCAGCATGTCGGTGTCGTCGGTGTCGCGGATGATCGCCGGGATCGTCTCCAGCCCCGCCTCCTGGCTCGCCCGCCAGCGCCGCTCGCCCATGATGAGCTCGTAGCGGAGGGGCCCGGAGCGTCGTACGACGATCGGCTGCAGCAGACCGACCTCCCGGATCGAGTGCACGAGCTCGGCCAGAGCGTCCTCGTCGAACACCTGGCGCGGCTGCACCGCGTTGGGCACGATCTGGCCCGTCGGGATCTCCGCGAAGCTCGCCCCGGCGACCGGCGCCAGTCCCTCGACCGCCGTGGCGTCGTGAGGTGCCGGCGCGGCCCCGTCGGGAGCGGGGGTCGAGGTCCGATCGGTCGCTGCCGACGAGCTGCCCGGGGAACCTTCCGCAGCGCCGCTCTGCGTCTCGACCGGCGCCGACGGGATGAGCGAGCCGAGACCGCGTCCGAGACCGCGCTTCTGCGCACGCGAGCCGCTCACGCGGGGGTCCCCTTCGAGCCGCGTCCGTTGGTGGCGAGCTCCTTGGCCGCCGCGAGGTAGCCCATGGCACCCGGCGAGCCCGGGTCGTAGGTCATCACCGTCTGGCTGTACGACGGTGCCTCGGAGACGCGCACGGAGCGGGGGATGTTGGTGTTCAGCACCTGCGGACCGAAGTGCTCGCGCACCTCCTCGGCAACGCT
>Ga0325401_1007694_pt1 | contig 10463 bp, 10 predicted proteins | sample PopdelMetagenome_FD_205666 | JGI IMG/M metagenome (GOLD analysis project Ga0325401, IMG submission 205666) | Populus deltoides microbial communities from Bellville, Georgia, United States - Xylem-PdKOR-R2 | ecosystem: Host-associated > Plants > Phyllosphere > Stem > Wood/Secondary xylem | place...
ATGTATAAGCAAATTCTTTTTCATTTTTATCTTTTAGCATTTATTCAATTGGAGACTAAGTTCCGTTCTTTTTACTTGCTTTTTTGTTGAATTTTTCGTTGGTTTTGAAAATGATCCTAGTTATCTTTAGTCTTTTTTTATATAGTTTTTTGTTAGGTGTTTTTTTGGCTAATTCTTTAAATTGATATTTTTTTCTCATTTCATCTTTCAATATTTTGAATGATTTTTAAAACAACTTAAAAGATTATAATTATTTTTTCTATTTCATCCCCCTTTAGTTTTTTAATCTTTCAAATTTAGTCCTCATTCTTTTAATTTCTACTTGTTTTATTTGAGTGAAATTTTTAATGTTTTTTATACAGTTTCATCCTCCTTAAGCTTTTTTTTTCCTATCAAATTTGATCCCCATTCTTTTTATTACTATTTTTTTATTTTTAAAAATTTTTTAAATTATTTTTTTCAATTATATCATTCGAAATTAGATTGGTTGGAAATTGAGCTTCTTAACTAAGCCCATGTTTAGGGTTTCACGGGCTGCGAGTTTTGGAGATTAGCCCAGGTTTGGAAGGTTCATCCAGGTTTGCTTGGTTTTTTCTCCCTTCATTAAACTCATATTCTTTAGGTTTCACACTTTAACATTTATTCAATTGGAGACTAGACTTTTTTATTTTTTTTTACTTGCTTTTTGAAGGATTTTCATTGATTTTGAAAATGACCCAGGTTTTCTCTAGTCTTTTTATTTTCTTTGGATTTACTTGGGCTAAACAAAATTAAACTGGTTAAAAATCAAGCTTTTTGATTCAACGAGGTCTATAATTTAATAGGTTGCAAGTTTGGGACATTTGCCCAAGTTTAGAAGGTTCATCTGAGTTTGCTTGGTTTTTTTTTTTTTGTATTTTTAAGTTGATGTTTTTTAATTTATATCACTAGCGATAAGACTTTATTTTTTTCTTTATTTGCCTTCTATATGATGTTTTTATGAATTTTCAAAATGACTAGGGTTATTTTGAGTATTCTTATTTGTTGTTTTTTATGTTGGGTTTGCTTTGGAAAATTTTATAAGTTGATTTTTTCCTAATTTTATCCTCCAACACTATATCGGTAGGCAATTAGTTTTCTTGTTTTGTTCTAGCCTTCAAGGCTGAGATTTTTTGATAATAGGATTAATGATTTTCTCTGATTTCCTTTCAATTCATCTTAATCTTGTAGGTAGAGAATCTATACGTTTTCAGCCATTCTATAGAGATAATCCTAAGAAGACAAAGGAAATTCAAAGGTGAGTGGAAGAATTGATGACAAAAAGGTACATAAGAGAAAGCATGAGTCCATATGCAGTTTTAGTGTTATTAATACAAAAAAAAGGATGAGATTTTGAGGATGTATGTTGATTATCGTACTAGCAACAATATTATGGTAAAATATAGACACTTAATTTCTAGACTTGATACTATTTTAAATGGATTTCATAGGTCTTATATGTTTTCTAAAATTGATTTGAAAAGTGGATATCATCAAATAAGAATGAAAGATGAAGATGAATGAGAAACTAACTTTAAAAATAAATATGATTTGTATAAGTGGTTAATGATGCCCTTTAAACTTACTAATGCTTAGTATTTTTATGGGATTAATTAACCATATTTTGTGTAATTTTATAGGTAAGTTTTTTATTGTTTATTTTGATGATATTTTGATTTATAAGAAGAACTCATAGGAGCATGTTGAACATTTAAGGAATGTATTGGTTGTTTTGTGAAAAGAATGCTTATATATTCTAATATGAAAAAAGTTACTTTTGCATGAAAAGATTATATTTCTTAGATATGTTGTTAGTCTAAAAGGTATTGAGATGGATGATGAAAAGTTTATGGCTATCCAAGAATGGCTTACACCTAAGTCAACCATAGAGGTAAGAAGTTTTCATGGTTTGACTAGTTTTATTGTAGATTTGTTAATGATTTCAGTACTCTATTGAAACCTTTAACTGAAATAGTTAAAAAATTTATAGGTTTTAAATAGGACAAAAAACAAGATCATGATTTTAATTTATAAAAGAAAAAAATTAATTTTGGCTCCATTATTATCACTACCTAAATTTATAAAAAACTTTTAAGATTGAATGTGATGTCTCAATGATAGATATTAGAGTTATTTTAATGTAAGAAAAAAGATACATAACTTATTTTAGAAAAAAGTTCAATGTGCAACATTTAATTATCATACTTACAATAAGGATCTTTACCTTATGGTAAAAACTTTAAAAACTTGGCAATATTACTTATGCTTATACAGTTTATGATCCAAACCGATTATAAGTCATTTAAATATCATAAGGGCTAAAAAAAGTTGAATAGTCAGCATGTTAAATAGGTAGAGTTCATTGAAATGTTTCTATACATGATTGAGTACAAGCAAGATAAGGAAAATATAATGGCTAATGTATTATCGTTAAGATATGTACTTCTTTCAACTTCAAGCACCAAATTATTAGGATTTGAGTATGTGAAAGATTTATATATTAAGGATATTGATTTTGGCCAAGTATATGTTACATGTGAACATTCGGCCTTTGATTAGTTTTATAGGGTTGATGGATATTTATTTAAAGAAAAGAGATTGTGTGTGTCTAATTATTCTATATGTGAATTACTAGTTCATGAAGCTTACAGGGACATATTAATGGGACACTTTAGGGTTGCTAAGACTTTTTGCATGAGCACTTTTATTGGAAAGATGAAAAAAGATATATACAGAATTTATAATAGATGCATAGCATGTTAACAAGCTAAGTCTAAAGTTTTACCTCATGGTTTATTTACTTATTTGCTAATGCCTAAGGAACCTTGGATTAATATATTTATAGATTTTATGCTAGGTTTGTCTAGGTAAAAAAAGGGTAGGGACTCTATTTTTATAGTCGTGAATATGTTTTTTAAGATGACATATTTTATACCTTGTTATAAAACCGATGATGCAACCAACATCGTGAATTTATTCTTTAGGGAGATAGTTTAGCTTCATAGGATACCTAGGAGCATTCTATCAGACCATGATATTAAAATTTTTAGCTACTTTTGAAAGGTTTTATGGGGGAAATTAGGGATAAAATTATTATTTTCTACTACTTGTCATCCATAAATATATGGTCAAATTAAAGTAGTTAATATGACTTTAACTACATTGTTAAGAACTACCATTCAAAAGAATTTAAAAAATTAAAAAGATTGTCTGTCATTTATTGAATTTGCTTATAATACGAGTGTACATTCTTGATCATTTGACTTATTTACATTTGTTTCCTTTACCTATTAATGAAAGAGTTAGTCTTGATAGCAATAGAAAAATATAAATAGTAAAAACATTTCATATTATAGATATTATTTATTAAGTAGCATCCGAATTGTAGGTTAAAATATTCATATTATCTATTAAGTATCATCTGAAGAATAGGATCTTCTATTGGACCATATCATCCTGAGCTACTTAATAAATGATAAAAACATTGAATTGAGTTCGTAGAAATTAAAGTGGTTAGAGGGTGACCAAAAATTTTATTGATTAATATACTAGAGAACATGTATTAAATGATATTATTATTTACTTGTCGATGTTCAAAGAACAGGTCCAATATTGAATCATACCATCCTAACTCAATTGATAATTAATAAAAACAATTAATTCACTAATCAAGAATTAATTGATACTATTATATGATAACCAACATCTAAAAGACAGGTTATAATATAATACTATTTCATCTGATGTCAGTTAACAACTAATAGAAGCAATTAATATAAGGACAATTTTATTACTATTTTTGTTATTTTATTTAATTTATTTATTTTTATCTTTTTTATTTTATTATTTATTTTAAATTCTTTTAATTCTTAATCAACATCCGAAAAATAAAACCTAATATTAAACCATACTATATTGGGTTGATTAATCAATTATCATTTTTTATTATGTTTCTTATTTTTTATGGAAAATCCAACCTTCTAGTTTGAACCCACAAGCAATTCTACTGTTATTTAAATACTTCAATTAATCTCGAAGTTCATATCTTTTGAAAAACTAACAACAACAAAAAAATGCAATCAAACAACATTAATAATTTCTAATTTTATTGACAACTCTTCACATAATCCTTTATTACACAAAAACTTATCTCATATTCAAATTTATATTTTTTAAATCATGCTCTCAAAACTAAAGCTTATATAAAATCAACAATTTTTCAACGTAATAGATCATTTATTTTATTCTTTTTTATATTATTATTATTACTTTCTTAAAGAAATTACCAAAACATTTAACATGCCCATATATAATTCTAGAAATTACAATAAGGAACATAACCAATCAAACATCATCACATAAAATTTTCAAAATCTTTTGAAAAACATTAATTATTTTTTGATGTTTTGAGATCATTTTGATATGCTGATCTCAAAAATAAATTTTAAAAAATTAAAAAAATATATTATTTTAATATATTTACAAATAATCAAGATTCTTTTAAATGCATTAAATTCTTAAAAATTCTTTAAAATGTTTAGAGAAAGAATTTAATCTTAAGTAATGAACAAATAATTTCATAGATACCCCTTGTTCTTGAATAAAAGAGTAAAGGCTAGTTATAAAACAACAATATCATTGATACGTTTTCCCACAAAGAAGTTAATCGACATCAACTACAGTACAAGCCTACTATATACGAGGCTACCTGTTATTTGATATATTTCTTGACAAGGAAGTGAACAATTTATATGAATTCCAATTACAAGCCCCTTATATTTGCGTGCACTTAGTATGTTGATCATTATAGCTATAAAATCATAATTATTAGACAATTATATCTCAATTAAAAAAATTAAATAGTTGTGTAAATCATGTAAATCAAAGTTTTTAAATATATGTTAGACTAATCTGTAAAGATATTTAGTTTATCATTACAAAAGCATACTAAATAAAATATATCCAACAAAAATCTAGAGTTTATGCATGTTTAAAACTATAAACATGTAAAAACATAACTAATGACAAATATGTTTTCAACACAAAAAATAATAATAGAATTCTAGCATGCATACTAAACATATAATTAAACTTGGAATTGATATTAATTCAAAGTTGTAGTATGTATCGTAGTAATAAAAAAATATCTATGTTTAAATTAAAGCAAAGAAGAATACTTACTTGATGAAGCATTTAGAGTAATAAGACTTTGTTGTTGTTAAGAATGAATCATTTGTTCGTGAGGCTTTATTACTCAATACTTGTACAACTAGAATGTTTGCAATATGTCTCTTAAGATTCCAACAACACCACCTTAGTTTAGATGTACTTCTAAATAAGGTATAAACCAAAGAATATAAAACACAAATATCTCTTAATAAGATGAATCTAAGCTCTAGATTTGGAGGGAAACCAAAGCTTAAAATCAAAAGAAAACACTAAATACAAGGTGAGAAAGAATATGTAAGAATCTGAAAAATTCTAGTTGGAAACTTTTCCTTCACCACCACCCTTTTTATAGTGAAATTTGGAAGCTAAAACATTGAATAATTAATAAGAATTAATTCTCATAATTATCAACTTTTTATTAGCCAAATCAAGAATTAAATCTAGAAAAAGCAAAGGCTTTTTAAGTAAAAAAATCAAGGGTTATTTAAGATTAATTTCTCATTCACCAATGATTTGTTCAAATCATGCTAATTAAAATAAATTTCCGTTAACCCCACATGAATGAATATTATGTCATCGGTTTGAAAATGACTCAAATATTTATTTAAAGATACTAATTTGACAGATTATTACATCAGGATAGGTAGCTTTTGACTTTAAACTTTTCTTAGTGAAATACTATCGGATTTACTTGGATAAATAGTGAATGTGATGTCTTTAATTATTTAGCTTTTTGTGTAAAACAAAACAATAGTACTCATATAGTTCTATACCTAGAGATTTCTTTTCGTTCTCACTATTGCTTTTATTTTAGTCATGAACAACTCTTGGATTCATGAGTTTTTTAGAGAATTCAGTCTTTATTGAAATTCACAAAGAAAATGTCACATTTGTCACTCATATGGGTGATCTTTCAATAAAAATATTATATTGTGCTTCATTTGGTATACCAAGCTCTCTTAACAAATCATTAGTTAGTAGATACATAATATTTTCCTTTGATTTTAAATAGAGAATAGAAATAATTCCATTCGAGAGTAAGTGTTTAACGATATTATTTCTACGACGTATATGCCTAGACTTTCTATTATACATACTATTTTGTTCCCTTCTAATTGTTGACTAATTATCATATAAGAGACAAAATAGTTGACACTGGTTTTGGCCAACATGGAATATTCTCTAAGAAATTTTAAATCTATTCGGCTTTATATAAAAAAAAAACTCTGATTCCATCATGGATCTAGCGATACATGTTTATTTAGAGGATTTCTATAACACAGCTACTCCTGTGAAGATATATGCACTTGTAAATTTCAAATCCTTAGTGTCAGATATCCAATTAGCATTACTATACTCTTCTAGTACTACTAGATACCTAGTATAGTATAACCCATAATCTAAGGTATTCTGCAAATAATTGAGTATCCTTTTTATTGCTTTATAATAATCCATACTTGGATTACTTGTAAATCTACTCAGTTTACTTACTGAGTAAGCAATATCAGGTTTTGTGCAGTTTATAACATACATTAGGCTTCCAATTATTCAAGAATATTCCAATTTATTTATTTCATTACCTCTATTATTGGACAAATATACATTTATATCAATTAGTGTTTTGACAATGTTATATGACCTTTAAAAAATTTCTAGAGAATTTTCGTAACATTATTAGATTGGGACTATACCAATCCATTATATGTTTTAGAAATTTTTTTCTAGTATGACATCCGCAACACCTAAGTCTTTTATGTCAAACTTCTTAGTTAATATTTTCTTAATATACTTGATCATGTGATCATTATTACCTAAATTAGCATATCTTCTATATAGAGTGACATATAATGACATAAATTTTATCTATATTTTTTACATAAACACATTTATCAACTTTGTTTATTTTAAATTCATTTGACAACATAACTTTATCAAACTTTTCACGTTATTGTTTAGGTGCTTGTTTGAAACCATATAATGATTTGACAAGCATAAATTTTATCAATTGCCAACAAACCTCTCGTGTTGTTCCATGTAAACCTCATCTTCAAGGTTATCATTTAAAAAAGATATTTTTACATTCATTTAATGTATTTTAAGCTTGTTAATAGTTGCAATGACTATTAATGTTTGTATGGAGTTTATTATTGACACATGTGAATATGTTAAAATAGTTCACACCTTCTTGTTATATAAATTCTTTAACAACAACTCTAGCTTTATATTTATTAATAGTGCCATCAAATTTCATTTTTTTAAAAGATTTATTAACGACCTAATGATTTGCTTCTAGAAGGAAGATCCATTAGTTCTCATATATGAGTATGATTATTCATAATGGATCTAAATCATTAATGATTGCCTTCTTCTAATAGGAAGCTTCTAAATAAGACAGTACCTTAGAGTACGTTTGAGGTTGATTTTATAATATGTTAAAAAATCAGGATCAAATGTTTTGGTCATTTTTTCCCTTTTACTCTTTCTAAGTTCAATCTCAACATCTTGTAATTGATGATGATTACTTGTGTTAGCCTCAACTATTCTCTTATGTGAATAATTGTCTCGTCCTTCTTTCCATGGAAACACATCTTCAAATAAAATAGTATTTCTTGATTCCATAATAGTATTATGATGAATTTCCTCAATACTTGATTTGTGTACAATAAATTGATATGAATTACTATTGTATTCATGTTTGGTAAATACACAATCTATATTTTTAGGTCTTATCTTGACCTTTATTATGGTCATGTATTGCTATCTTTGTAAGACACCCTTATATTTTGAGGTATTTGTAAGAAAATCTTCCATCTTTTCATAATTTATATGGTGTTTCTGAACTTATCAATATGGTATTTACCATTTCTTTTAATGTTTGGTTCTTATATTTTGTAATGACATTTTGTTATGGTGAATAAGAAGTAGTAGTTTGGTGGATAATACCATTTTAGAAACATAATTTATCAAATGGTGTTTTGTATTTTCTACCTCTATCACTTCTTACTCCCTTTATCTTTTTGTTAAATTGATTTTCAACTTCATTGTTGTACTGTTTAAATAGTTCAGGAGTTTTATCTTTGCCCTTAAACAAATAGGCATAACAATATTTTGTGCAATCATTTATAAAAGTAGTATAATATTTTTTTGCTACCTCTAGTTTGCACAAACTTTAAATCACCAATATCTGAGTGAATTAAGTCTAGAAGTTCACTATTTTTTAATTTATTTTAGAAAAAAGGTTTTGTGAATTTTGATTCCACACAAATTTCACACCTATGATTTTTCTCAAAAATCATATATACTTAGTATTAATTCATGGTTTATTAATCTTTGCATAAAATTATAATTTACATGACCTAACTTACCATGCCATACATCATAAGACTCAAGCAAATAAAAAGAAAAAACAATTTTATCATTGTTTTCAATATTGGTTATATTGGTCATTATATTCATTTTAAAGAAGTCATCATGAAAATATCGTTTTCCTACAAATATGCCACTCTTAGAGAGTATAAGCACATCACTCTTAAAAACCATCTTAAAACCATTTTTTTCTTAACAATAATGAGACACTAAGTTTTTTATATTGTCAACAACATGCAATATATTGTTAAGGGTGAGAAGTTTTCCAAGGTCATCTTCAGTATGACCTTTCCAACACTCAATACCTTAAAGGTTGATGAGTTTCTCATCTATAGGTTTTTTCCATCCATTTCTTTATAAATAAAAAAACATCATCTTCTCAGTACATATATGTATTGTAGCACCAATATCAATCCACCACTACTCGATATTATTGATAAGATTGACTTCAGAAACAACACAAGATAAGTTCATTTCTGAAACTTCATTATTTAGGTAATCAACTTCGATGACATTGGTTTGAGCAATCCTTTTCATAGGGTTTCCTTGCCTACCCTTGTTTCTACAATCTTTATTCAGATGCCTAGTCTTATTATAAATAAAGTATTTGTTATTGAAATTCTTAGTAATTCATTTACTTTTCATAGCGAGCTTCTTATTTTTATTTTTATGGTTGTACTTTACCACTTGTTACACATTATTTTCTCTTGGGGCACCAGAAGAGTTGGTTTTTCTTTTGGATAACTTGTTGTCCTCTTTTATCCTCAGTCTTAAAATGAGATCTTCAATTTCTATCTCTTTGTGCTTATTCTTAAAATAGTTCTTCAAGTCTTTTCAAGATGATTATAATTTTTCAATGATTACAGTCATTTGAAATAAATCACTTAGAGATATATCTTCAACATGTATATCATGCAAGATGAATTGAGACTCTTGAAATTGGCTCGTTATGATCCCTGAAACAACCATTTTGAAATATAAAAATTCATTCACTATGAATTTCTTCATACCGGCATCTTCAGCTTTGTAGTTTTTATCTAAAGCTTTTCATAGTTCTTTTGCACTTTTGATTGAACTATACACATCATATATTGTATTGTCTAACAAATTCAAGATATAATTCTTGCACACAAAATCAATATGATTCTATACATCCACAGTCACCACAGTAGTAGGGTTAGATTTATTTTTTGATGATTTTGGCATTTTTTTAGTCCAGAACTTTGTCAGGTTCAAAATGGTCAGGCATGATAGAATAATATCTTTTTTTTATAACATTTTAAAGTTCAATTCATTGAACATTTCAGGTTTCTCACCATGTACTACAAAAAGTGATGGTGGAATCCTCACTGCCAAAATAATACTTGTCGAAGCAATATTGGTTGACACCACCAAATCTTGAGTAAAAGGAGTAAAAGACATGATATAATCTACAAAACACAATAGCTAATAATATTTATAAATAAATATTTTGGCTCCACAATAAAAAAAAGTTATAAAATAAAAAACCTAATAATTAAGCAATTTTTTAAATAAAAATATTTAACCCATGCAAAATAAAATCCACAATCATTTATTTTCCTGTGTTACTATGATAAGTCCTATTTTATTCACTGATATTTATTCAATTATCATCATTTCACTTATGAACTATACCGTATATAAAAATAGTATCGTGTGAATACTACTTTCACAGAGTAAGTTTCTAAAAAAAACTAGAGGGGTCATAAACGGTCCCGCTTAAAACTTAATCTCTTTGGACAAAACTTTCTTGACCATATCTATTCATTGCATAAGTTTTATTTAATTTATCATTCACACATAATTTATTTAAATCATGTTAATTAAAATAAATTTTCAATAAATTGAAGAATTAAAAAGAACTAATTTTTTCTATTATCAATTTTTTT
>Ga0325401_1007696_pt1 | contig 10462 bp, 3 predicted proteins | sample PopdelMetagenome_FD_205666 | JGI IMG/M metagenome (GOLD analysis project Ga0325401, IMG submission 205666) | Populus deltoides microbial communities from Bellville, Georgia, United States - Xylem-PdKOR-R2 | ecosystem: Host-associated > Plants > Phyllosphere > Stem > Wood/Secondary xylem | place...
CATATTCTTCTGATGAAGAGCTCGTATGTCATTCTCTAATTGATACTGTTTTGCAAAATTTGATTGCGTGAATAACCTTTGCAGATGATCCCAAACCTCTTTTGTTGTCTCATACTTCGCCAACTGCATACCTATCGAATGCTCAACAGAATTGTTGATCCAAGTAATGATCTTTGCATTATTTGCTTCCCATGTATCTATCAAAACAGCATCCCCCTCCTTAATATTCTTAGGTATTATATAAGTTCCACTAACATACCCCCACATCTTCTTACCCTTAAGAAAATTTCGCATTACATAGCTCCAATACGAATAGTTCTTTCCATCCAACCTCACACTCACAGACTGAAGCGAATCATCTCTTTCAGTAGCCATAATTAACAATCACAGAGAACCAGAATGCAAAAGTAGCAGAAAACAAAATACCAAATTGCAGAAACTGAACAGAGATCGCAGAAACTAAACAAATATCTTCTCAAAATTATATGATTACTCCAAAACACAAAACCAATTTGCAGAAACTGAACACAAATACCAAATTGCAAAAGCTGAAGGGTAGACAAAATACCAAAATAATTGCAGAAACTGACGAAATACCAAATTTTGCTGAAGCGGAAGACAAAATCTCACTCAAAAAAATTTAAGCCTCATTTCATAAAACCAGCTCTGATACCATGTTAAATTAATTAAGATCAAATAGAGAAAGGAGGCTAGAATTCTGAATAATCTGTATATTATGAATGCATAGTCTTAACCTAAATACAAATAAAGTATATATAGGTCAAACTGAAAGTACTATTCTACCCTTAATAAATAAGATTACATAAATATTATTTAACAGTTCGATTCTCATCGCCAGCCATGATCACAACAATCTTTGGCTCAAAATCCACTTGCTTTGCATCTGATTCAGCCTCAGTTCCTGATGATGAATTAGGCAAAGATTTTCTATAAGAGAAGGCAAGAATTATCAAAGCTACAGTAACAAAGCCCAGCATAAATTGCTAGACCAACAAAGAGGTAAGCAGCAAGTGAATTCCACTGCCAGAATGATCCAATGAGCACCACCACCTACAATAATTGAGTTGGTAACGGGCCTCATTTCCAATAAGTACTACTACTCCCTCTCCTCTCTCTTTCTATCCCTCTTGTTTTGTTTTTTGACAAGTGCAGTGTAATGAGGTTAATGAACAAAGGGCCTGGATTAGAACAAAGAAGTTGCTTTTGTTTAGTTACAAAGAAGCCATTGGTTTTGTAAAGAAAAAAGATTGATTCTTTCTTGCTGTGCACTAATTCTGCCACTGTTGTCTCAGACCCAATTTCCTCAGAAGTTCAAGAAGGCAATGATTCAACTGCTTGCGTCTCCAAGCAGCTACGTCCACTAACAAAATTCAGCAACCTTATAAAAGATAAAAAAAAAATCCATGAGAGAGATGCCTGGCTAGCTAGATTCCCTTTCTAGCCAAAGATATGACTAAGTCAAGGAAACATTTCATTGAGGGGGTTGGTACTTTATGAAGGAATATCTTTCTGAGAATGTTTAATCTGCTTGACGGTGCAGAAGGTGAAACCATGGCCATATATGTGATATATTATTCAAATATGAGATGAGGCACATATAAGACTTGTCCGGTGTGTGAAGAAGCTGAGCCAGATTACAATTGTGTTAATTTGTTCTAAACATTAAAACAATTATGTTTTTTATTCACAATCTAATTTAAATTAAAATTTGATTTTTTTAACCCCTATAATTTTAGTTAAAAATTACATATAGTCCCTCTACTTTTATATATTTTCAAATCAATTCCTTTTTTAAATCTGCTCAACCCTTCATTTCTAATTAAACGAAGCTTTGGATCATGTTTAAATTCCAGCATATCATATGGAATTCATTTGGACATTGATTTTGTAGGAAAGTTTGATGCTTGGGCTTAAATTGCCTTTTAAATGCAGGATACAAGGTTCATAAAGGGCTTGATTTACCCAAATGTAGATAACACAGACACCAGCAGTTACCATCAATCAATCAAAGTGTAAAGCATAGCGTAGCTCACAACTGTTTCATTGCAATATTGGACAAAATGGGCAATTAGCATATAAAATGAAAAGAAATGCAGAATTAACAAAACAACAATAATTTTTTTTTTTTTTAAATGGCACATTGGTTGTAAACTGCAATAATTAATCAAATATCATGCTTCTAAATAATGATAAATTTTTAATTGAAGTCATGGTTCTAAACAACTATATCAATTAAATTTCAATCTCATTAAAAAAACAATCTAATCGACCAGTTTATAATAGTCAGTAAACTAGTCGAGTAGTTGACACTAAAAAACTGAGGTAAGCTACTGTGTGAACAATAAATTCTTGAGATTATAATTGGAGTAATTGTTTTAGTCTACAAAATATATATTTTGACTTATAAAACGTATTTAGAAGAAAAGGTTAACAAAATCATAGTTTTTTGTATGAACCGGTCAATCATTTCATATAATAGGATCAATCAGCCAACTGGTTGAGTTAGAGGATTGGTAATGAGGCTACTATCATTCCCAGCTCGCTAGACCCATATGTATTTAGGCTTAACATGGAGCTGAACCCAAGAATGTAAAGCCTAGGAGCAAGCCACACTCATGTCACCTGGACTTGGCATTCTGTCTAGCCTAATAACAATTGTGGTTTTTCAATACACAAACATTAATACGAATAGTGATTGTGTTATCACGACACTTTTTTTTCTTAAACTCAACCTAAAATTTTACATAAAACAAAACTTAAACTACAATATTTTATCATCATTTTTATCATCAAACAAAACAATAAATCACCAAACCTCAAACTCATAATTAAGGGTCCAATATTTTATCATCATTTTTATGTATTAATTATAATCCCAAATTAATGTGTGTTATTTATAACATGTAATGCATTAATTTGATAATGGCAATAAAGAAACATAATAGAGTGTATTTTTTTAATCTATAAATAGATTATTTGAAACTTTAAACAACTTGTTCACGATGTTTAGATGTTCACTTGTTAATTAATGATTTTAATTCATGCTTATTTAAAATAAATATGAAATACATATTATCTAAGACAACATTAAAATCAACATGATAATTAGCTAAAACAATATTACAGAAGTAATAAAAATAAAAATAACTCATAACTAAGAAATAACACAACATAATAATATATTTGACTCTATCTTTGTCTTATACAATGACAAGTGGATGGGTCGGCTTCATCAGTAGCACGACTTCCACCTGTTTATGTGGTCTTATCCTCAGAGACAATATCATCTAGGCTTAATGTATCTCTTAACAAGTCAAGTGTAGTATGATATGTCTCGAACCAAGAAGATGCATAAGAACGAGCAAGTCCATCATTATCATCGAGATTACAAAGATTAGCCGCAACTTGTCGACCATCATGTAACAATTACAAACCTAATATTAAGCAAATAAAAATTATTAATCCATAAATAAAATGAAACGGCTTTGTCCAAGCTTATAAAAAGTAATAAATACTTACACCATTTTGAATTCGACATGCATGTGGCTCATACTCCATCTCCTCGCATGAAGGAACCTGCTCTAGGTTTGGTGTAGTGATTTATCGTGTTATACTCAAGTACCAGCCCATGTATTCCACCTCAAAAATTACAAGATGCACATTTCTAAAAATAAAATTTATTTGTGCATCTCACATCAATATATACTGGAGACGGTAGATCATCCAATTATAATCAATGTTCCTACTCAAACGACTAATATAATGCAATTGATCGCTCGTATCTATGTTAGATAGAATGTGTTGTTTAAAGCCAAATTATCATGTTACACGCTCATCTCAACAAGCTTGAAAAATATGAGGGGGACAATTGGTATCCATAAGTCTATGACCAATATGCATATAATAGGAGCATCTGACATATTATCTTCTTAATAAAGATTCCACACAACCTATTAAAATATCAACAATGCAATTAATTTTCATAATTTATCAACATCAACCTATGCAATTATTTCTCAACATTGTTTAATAACAAAAAAAAATTAATCAACAATACAATTATTTCTCATCATTATTTCTAATCAAGAATGCAATTCTTTCTCATCATTTACCAACATCAATTTATGCAATTATTTCCCAACACTTGTCAATATCAAGAATTTTCAACATCAACAATGCAATTATTTATCATCATTTACTAACATCAACCTATGCAATTATTTCCTAACATTTTTCATTATAAACAAATTTCAACAACAACATCAAAAATTATTTCTAACCACTTATCAACATCAATTCAAATAATTATTTATCATCATTTACCAACATCAACCTACAATTATTTCCCAAAATTTTTCAATATCAAAAAATTTCAACATCAACGCAAGTAATTATTTCTCATCATATACCATCATCAACACAAACAATTATTTCTCATCACTTACCAATATGAACCAATGTTATTACTTCTCAATATTTTCTAACATCAAAAGATTATCTCATCATTTTTCAACAACAATTTTAACATCAACATTGCAATTTATTATAACAAACCTGATTTGACTATTGTCTATCTAACTCACTATGATAAAATGACAAAACGTTGGTTGAAATATTTTCAAAGTATATACTCTCACACCATTTGCTAATAAATAAGCAATGAAACTTATTAAATAAGGTTTTCATAAAAATATTCTTAATCTAAATAACATAATTTGTATTATCAATAACATATTACTTGTATCCTAAAGAAAGTTGTAACTCAACCTTCAAAACCTAAATAAACATAACAAGTTTAGACTTAATTTATTGTTGCCCCAAGCATAAGTAAATGCTTCCATGATTATACCTTTATGTACAAAAAACATACAATAATTAGTAACCAACTCAAACATAAAGAAACATAATATGAAAATAGAAAAAAAAAACTATGTACATTTATTGTACTTGTAAAAGCAATAAACATCCTCCAACATGCTTTGCTTTTTTCAAACTAGCTTGACAAAAATGCCTATAGAAACATGTTAGGATGCCTAAACCCCAACTATATCGTCGAATGGATTGAAGTCCTTAAGCAGTAGTGGGTAGAATAAAGGCACATGCATGCCACTAAAATTCATCAAAAGTATACTTTCAAACATATAAAATATGTACGTTCTAGCATATCTTCACAATAGAATTTCGAATTCAAACCAAATATAGATAAATCAACATGTTAATTGTATTATTAATCCATTTTAACATACCATTGTAAAATCTTATCATCATCGGGTAATTTAGAAAAGTTTTCTCAAAGTCATTTTCTACATAAAGCATTCCCCTTGAACATTTTAAGAGGGGTACTTTTCTAAATATATGCTCGTATAGAGTGACCTTATTCTAGACATGTACGACAGTAAATGCTCACCGTTCTATAAGCAAGCCAAGCAGAATAACAATGTCCTGTAATGTAAGACTCATCTCCCTTTTATGAAAGTGGAATGTGTGAGTCTCCCATCTTTATCACTCAATAGGTATCGTAAGTAAGTAATGACCCATCATTATATGCTAAAGACATGTAATATAATAAAAAGCTACTTGCATGATGCATAGGATCATATGATCTAAAAGCAATATTAAATTATAAAATTTGTAATACATTTTATCAAAATCCAATGTTTGATGTATTAACATGAAGTATAAGATAATTAGCATAATAATTAATCATTTTTTAAAATGAAAACAAACATTTATTCTTATTATATATAGTCTCTGATTTATATAACTCTTGCAATCGTAGAACAGAAGAATCAATTGTACCAGGATCTATGTACTGAGAAACTCTATGTGTAGATAAAGACGACGTACCTCGTATATATGACATCCTAACCAAGTATACCTATAAAATACAAAATATCATTCAAAATTAGAAAATAAATATTAGAAGCAATTACATTACAAACACTAATAAATAACACTATAATTGAGTATCTTGTTACATACATTGTATGTTTTCACATATTTTTTTGTAATGCCCTGTTTGACTGCAAATGCCACATCTATATTGGGAATGCCCCTCTTGCATCCATTTCATTATACAACTGAGTTGACTTTTGTTGACCTCAAAATTGTTTTCTTTTTAGAAAGGTCTGGGTATACTTGAGGACCAATATATTCATTCCATTATATCATCAGGTAAAGGATGGAATGGAGTCCCGTATGTGTTTTTATACATTTGAAAACTATAATTTTTGTCAACATATTGAGTAATATCAAGATTTTTTTTGCACAATATGCAAGAATATATGAACAAAGTCAATTAGAACTCTACCATTTACCACATATGCATGTTCCATTCACCAACTTATCTATTTGTCTAACTTTGTTTTGACACTTGGTGATGCAAACCTCATGATCATGGTCACGCAATCCATAACAAGATTGACAACAAATCTTGGAAAGCTAAAATAGGTCTGATAAGAGTGCAACGCAATGAAAACCTGTTTCAAGACACCAACACTATTGATATAAAAACCATAACCCTATAAATACCAATTTGCGAACAAAAAGTATAAGGAAGACGCCACAAAGCCAATTTAATCATCAATAAGTTAATTTAGTTCGTTAAAGAATGAAAGAATATGAGAATCTCTCTCTCACAAACTGAATAAATTTAGCAACAATAGTATTATCAAGTCATCATATTTTATCCTTATAAAAAGTATTTATACTCTTGAAAATAAAAACCTTAATGGATTTACCCTTGTAGGCTAAACTGACCCACTTACAAACTGACCAAAAAACTATAATAATAAACTTGAGTGTATGGAACCAAACAAGCCTTGGACTATAGTTAAGAACTAATTATTAATTAAGCCCAAATAAGCCTTAGGCTTTAACTAATTAATCAAACATATGCCCAATATGAACTAACCCATTAGAAACAACAAAAATAAAACCCATGAGAATAAATTATCTTTACTGTCGTGAGAGAAGAAGAAAATAAAAGAAAAGAAAACTAAAATAAGGCTTTATATGGAGCCTTGTTGCCACCACTATTGTCCTTGAAAACAAGAAAAACTTGTCACCCTTTTACTTTTTTATTTTGGAGGAGAAGTTGTTGCCACTTTGTTTCCTCTTCAAGCATGAACTCCTTTAAATAGTCTCTTATAATCTCTTTTTTGAATAAAAAAATCCTATAAAATAAGGAAAAGAACAAAAAAAAAATATCAACCCTCCTTGCGACCACCTACATTCAATAATGGATATTGAATCATTGCAAACTATGGATAATAGTTGCTACAATAAATATCTCTTTATTTGACATAGAGTCCTTATAAAATTGATAATCGAATAGCTACCACACATGATTCCAAGAGCATTAAGGAATCCTTGTATTGACTAGAATTCATAACACGCAAGGAAACAATATTTCTTCAATTCTCACACATTTACGACAGATTTTAGCCTTGACTTCAAATATGTTGTTATCTCTTATTTGGGTGAATTAACAGACCTTAAATATATCTACGAAAATATATGAATGTCTACTTTCCAACCCAACTAGAATCTTAGTGGAATTCTTTTTTTAGCTCTAGATATAATCCAAACAATAAACAAAGGTCTAGACATACATATTTGACAAGATTCGTCCAATAACTTCAACCATATGAAATAATCTCTTACCAGACTCTAATTGACCTAAACTTTTAAACCAATGTAGAGCAAAATGTCTAGAAACTCTTGTAAAAATATTAACTCAATCCAACGATCGAGTTGAAAATTATATTTAATAATATAAAACTGGACAATAAAAAAGTTTATGCCAAAATCTGAATCTTATCACTTGATTTATAAGGGGAATGAACCAGAAAAATATCATCATCAATATTGAAAAGTACTATAGTATGATCTCTAGATCTAAATATATTGGCATCCAATTCCAGCTGAATTATAATAGAAGACCATAATTTCCCATGTGCAATGTAATCATATGCATTCCCTTTTTGTGTAACAAAATAAGCATTATTCCTAAAAAATATCAATTGGTCTAAAGCATAAATAGGCAAAGCACGTGCGCCTTTCAAAACATGATTAAAAGATTAAAAAATATTTGTTTTCATGTTACCATATCGGTGACCCCTATTATAAGAAAGTGCCCATTTTGCTTTTGGTTCCTGTTCAAGCCACTCTTTCTATTCTAGGTGATTATTACCCATATCATCAAACCATACATCAAATTTATGCTTTTAAGCTTCATAACATATCCTAAGTAACTCATTTTTAGCTAACAAATCTTTAAATTTATGATTGAAGTTACTTGCCAGGTGTTTAACACAATATCAACAATATCCAATCAATTCAGGCCAAATTTCTATCATTTCATGCTCAATACTAGAATGCATATCCAATATATACATATACCATTACAGCCACATGTAATGTGACATTGAATTAGTAAAAACCATCTCCAGTTGACATTATTTTCTTCTTTAACTAGTGCATAATAAAAGGAAAAACCTCATTATCTGCATCAAAAGCAACTATAATCAATAACTTTCCACTGAACCTTCCATAACATTCTATATAGATGGTTGCCACCCACACTAATAATTGGCCTACAAGATTTGAAACCTCTCAATTGCAGGACCAAATGCCCAGAAAACTCAACCCAAAATAACTATTTCATTATCAAGTTGTTCATTATATTTCTACTCAACAACTATCCAAAGATTTGATTCTTGTAAAGCCAAAAACAATCAAGGTAACATTTCAAATGAATCCTCACGTGTTCCAAAAAGTTCCTCAAATATCTCTTGTTTTGCAGTCCATGCCTTTTAGTAAGAAATTTTAAACTTATAATGCAATTTAATGTCTTCTTTTATACTGAAAACTAGGTTATCTTGAACACATCACTTTTTTGGAAAAAAAAATATGGCATCACATGCAATCGGTATAGAAAAATACTAATGTTCCCTAACAAGACACCTCCAAGTGATATCTATTTCAACATCATTATAATTCAACTCAATTCTTCCACATATAATTTTTTTTTTATATCTTTAAATGACACGCCTCTAGTAGCATTCAAGAATACATTACTTTTGTCAAATAAATGATAATATTATTCGTATCAGGAACAATAGTACCACTATAATGACACAACATAAAAAAGTTTGAAGATATATTTTGTAAAATAAGAATACTCATTTCATCAAAAACAAATTATCTCACAATTGAACGCAAACCCTAATTGCTATTACTTTGACCTTAATAATATCAATTAAAAACTAAATGATCTTAATTGAATAAAATCCTCAATTACGATAATTTTTACAAAAATTCAACGCAGACTCTAGCAGCTATGATTTCGACCATACTTTTATTAATAACATCAATTGATTAAAAGTCTATCTAATTGCATCTATTAAAACAAAATTTATCTCAATTCAAACAATATTATTAAATATGAAAAGTAACCCAATAATCAATTTAAACTCTAATTTCTCTAATTCAAACCTAACTGATTCCATAAATAACATCAATTGTATTAAAAACACATAATTATAAATTTTGGGTGATTAGAGGCTGGTTTTGTTCTGGGATTTTTAGTTGTTAGGGTTTTTTCTTCTTATGGAGCAACTACCATAGAGAACAAAAAAGAGATTATATACCCATCATATCCGTGATTCAGAATCATGATTGTATTATGTAACCGCTATTTAAAATCGTAGTTTATATGAAACTTTAGTTCTGAATTGCTGTTTATATTAAAAACATGATTTTGAATAGAGGTTGTGTTAGATTATGTTAACTATTTTTCCAAAAAAAATTTAAACTTTGTTATCCTCCTAAAAATTTATTCTATTGTGTCAATTTTTTAAAACAAATTCATATTATAAAAGATAAAAAGTCCATGAGAGAGATGTCTGGCTAGCTAGATTCCCTTTCTAGCCAAAGACAAGACTATGTGAAGGACACATTTCATTGAAGGGGTTGGTCCTTTATGAAGGAATATCTTTCTGAGAATGTTTAATCTGCTTGACGGTGCAAAAGGTGAAACCATGGGCATATACGTGATATATTATCCAAATATGAGAGGAGGCAGACATAAGACTTGTCCGGTGTGTGAAGAAGCTGAGCCAGCTTTCAATTGTTTTAATTCACAATGGTCCGTCTACTTTTATATATTTTCAAATCAATTCCTTTTATAAATCTGCTCAACCATCAATCTATCAAAGTGTAAAGCACGGCAAAGCTGGACGTTCTTGTCAATCATGTAACATCAGCTAATGTCATTCTAGTTTTAGGGAATGCCAGCAATTCAAATTGAATTATAAAGCGCACAAATCTTTTATTAAAATTTAATATATTTTGTATATTTTCAATTATTTTACTGATTTGATGTAAGAAATATTTCTTAAAAAATAAAAAATTATTATTAATATATATTTCAATACAA
>Ga0325401_1007699_pt1 | contig 10461 bp, 10 predicted proteins | sample PopdelMetagenome_FD_205666 | JGI IMG/M metagenome (GOLD analysis project Ga0325401, IMG submission 205666) | Populus deltoides microbial communities from Bellville, Georgia, United States - Xylem-PdKOR-R2 | ecosystem: Host-associated > Plants > Phyllosphere > Stem > Wood/Secondary xylem | place...
TATTTTTTTTATTTTCCTTTTAAACTATGTGGTTTTGTTTTCTTAATCGCGAGAATGGAAAACAGCATTATCAATTAATTAACAAAAACAATTTGAAGGCAGGAGACCCACTTCAAAATAAAGGAAGGAAATAAGAGGTGGAAAAGTGCAATGCATTGTCAAAAAGGGGACTCGTCATTGTTACATGTGCAATGATGAAATGAAAGGAAATTTCCTCATACAACTAAACTAAAAGTACATGTAAATAATGAAGCTTCTATCTTTTTATCTTTTTAATTTTTTTTAATTTTATCTTTAAATATTTTTATCAACCAACCAAATTATCTGTGAATTAACCAAGTTAATTGAACTATATCAAAATAATTTTTATATGATTTAATTTTAAATTCAGACTAGGCAAAAAAATAAATCATAAGATTTCGAAGTTGACTCGCTAAGATGAGTTTAATAACAATACTAAATAGTTTTTTTATTACTTATATATATTTTTGTTATGTTCAATTTTTTTAACCCAATCAGTAGTATGTTTTAATTTTCTCTTTATGGTCTAATGATACTAAAAAATAAAAACATGTAAATCCTTGGTCAAAAGTATGCTTAAGGCTACACACATTTTTTTTTCCTTTCTTTGTACTAAAAAATAAAAAATTAAGATTTAAATCCCTCTCTATATTTTATTGTATATTTATAATACCACATATCAATTATAAGTAAGTTTAATTGACAAGGCCACTAAAAAAAAAAATATCTACTATTAATTAAATAGAAATTATTGTCTTGATTATTCACCACTTTAGTAGGTCCATCATTAATGATGGTAGGAATCTTCACTTTATATGTCGAGCCCAAATGATATATAAAACTAACAATCATTCTAGACGCCATATTGGGCCACAAGACTTCATTTATTTGTTCTTGTAACCCTTATCATAAAATATTAAGGTCAAGAATACTCATCTCTCAACACCCCCATGTATATAAAAGTCTTTTAAGGACTTACCAATGTTCCATTAATATTACTGATGTGTAAGAGATATTTATCCCTTATTGATAATATCATAAGGAAATCACTTTCCAGTTTCTTCTATTTGCAAAAGGACAAGACTCATAAGTTATAAATACCTCATGAATCCCTCGAGCGTAAGAGAGGACATTCAATTCATTCTCAACATTTTTTAGCATATATATTTTCAAAAGTATATCTCTCTAAAATATTATTATGCTTCCTCTTTCTAAAAAGATATTTACTTAAGCATCTGAGAGTTCTAAAATCTATATAAAAAAAACATTTTGCAGGTACCAATCACCTTGTCCTACCAAGCACCATGTACAAGCTACTAGCCACCTTGGTTAAAGAGAATGGATTAGATTACTAGTACCAAAAACTTAACTAGTTATCCAACACATAAGCCTTGCTTCTAAGTTTTTTGGATTTTTTAAGACATCATTGATTGACGTTATTTGTGGAAACTGATAAAAAAGCCATCAATTATTCTTTTATAACTAGTTTTTGAAATCCTTAACTATTATCAATGATAGACGATCATGATATGTCTGAGATGGAACGTATCACAAACCTCCGTACAACTACTGGCATAACTACTCTATCAAAACATTAACTTTTCAAACATGTCATATTCCTCATTGAACCAACATATTAATCAAAAGAAGCTTTGCAAGGCTATAACACCACTCAACCAGGAGAATTGTGTGCATTTTTATGATCTCGTTGATGATACCAATAAAATTCCTTTAGCTGGAAAGACTATTTTAATGATCAATAATGTTCCAAATTAGCTTGGAAGGCTTGATATACTGTGACTACAGAATGTGCACTGTTTATAAGAGAATCGAAAGGCTAAGCAACATTTTTGTTGCTTTAAAGTTAGAACATGATTTCCCCTTTTTACCCTGGGACTTGATGAGACAAACAATTTTGGGATATATTTTTTTGTCAACATTCACCAATGTCATCAAAACCTCGAAAGACTAAAAGCTTTCAACATGTATAAATAAGGTGATGGTTCAAATCGTAAAACATGTGAAGTTTTTTTGACAACTGTCCATGGAAAATTAAGATAAATACTCAGAAAACATCTACTAGAAATTTTTTTTTCTCTCCTCATATATGGAATTGAGACCATAATATTAGCAAAAATTGGAAACCCAAGTCATGGAGTCAACTACATCTCAGAGGGAAATAAAAATATAATATAGTTAATGAATAAAAATGTTAGTTTTTGCTATATGGATGATTTATATAGAATGACAATGTTTTTTATTTTATTTTATTTTATTTTCTCCAGGTGATGTCATGAGCCTTTAATGAACTCACAAAGAATGAGATTGACTTGGTCTATTTAGTGCGATTGCATAACTCACCTTGGCAAGGATTGACTTGATATCCCCTAAGCAATAGCCCCAACTCACCAAGGATAGGATTGACTCAGTCTGCTTAGTGCAATTGCACTCTTTACCTTGGTAGTGATTAACATGGCTTTCTTAGTATGATTGCACAACTCACCAACGATGAGACTTACTCAGTCTTTCTAATGTGACAACTCATCTTGGCAGGGATTGACATGATATCCCTAAGGCAATAGCCCCAACCCACCAAGGATAGGAGTGACTCGGTCTTCCTAGTGCAATTGCATAACTTACCTTGAAAGGAATTAACATGATATCCCTAAGGAAATAAACCCAACTCACCAAAGATGAAATTGACTTGGTTTTCTTATTGTGATTGCATAACGTACTTTAGCAGGGATCAACATGGTTTTCCTAGTATGATTTCATAACCTACTAAGGATGGGATTGACTCGGTCTTCCTAGTATTATTGCACAACTCATTTTTACAGGTATTGACATTATATCCCCAGGGCAATGACCCCAATTCACCAAGGATAGGAATGAATTGGTATTTGTAGTGCAACCGAACAACTCACTTTGGTAGGAATTGACATAATATCCCCAAGGAAATAGCCCCAACTCACCAAGGATAAGATTGATTTGGTCTCATTAGTGTTATTGCATAACTCACATTGACAGGGATTGACATGATATCCCCAAGGAAATAGCCCCAACTCACCAAGGATAAGATTGATTTGGTCTCATTAGTGTTATTGCATAACTCACATTGACAAGATTGACATGATATCCTCAAGGTAATAGCCCTAACTTATTAAGGATATGATTGACTTGGTCTCCATAATGTGATTGCATAACTTTGGCAGGGATTAACATGGTCTCTATAGTATAATTACACAACTACCATGGTAGAGATTGACATGATATCCCCAGGGCAATAGCCCTAACTCATCAATGATGAGATTGACTCAGTCTCTTTAATGAGATTGCACAACCTACTTTGACAAATATCGACATGGTCTTTCTAGTGTGATTGCACAACTCATCAAGAATGAGATTGACTCCGTCTCTTTAGTGTAATTGCGCAACTCATCTTGGTATAGATTAACATGATATCCTTAGGGTAATAACCTTAAACTCTTTAAAAGTCTTTAGTCGATCTCCCTAATGCAACCACACCAATCTCCGTGAAAAGCCTATGGGCATCTCATTCACTCAATGAGGATTCATTCAACTAGATAAAGATATACCTGCCATCTAGATTTTCCTCTCGGTTCTAGACATAGAACGAATCCTACTAAGGTTAGGTAAAGTTCAAAATTCAATTCAAGTTTAAAGAATCATTGTTACCAAAATTTGAAATTTTAAATATTTTACAAAGTTTAGGCATTGACTCATATAGATTTTTAAAAATTTTTCTATAAAAGAGAATTAGACCTTACATGGAATTCTTACTATGGACGTTAGATCCATATAGACATGATAAAAAGCATGTAGTTTATAAAATAATAAGCATTATATAAAAATAAACCCTACAAGACTGAGATTTTTTTTTTATATGGCTAAGTAGAGATTGAGGGTTAGGGCTTAGACATCTAGGTTAAGCTCCTCGGCTAGATATTCTCCATGTTAGGCGGTTACAACCCTAATAGAGAACATGTCAGCAAAGTCTGATATAGGGAATGAATGAAAAGCAACATTAAAATCCACATGTATTCCTCTTAATTAATTAAAGAAGTATATATTGAACATTGCAAGAAAGATTTTATCCTCAATCATCTTGGACAAAGCTGCAGACCCTAAAAACAACTCCCTAGAAGAATTCTTCAAAGCCTCCAGTTGCATCTGAGAGCTATAGACTTCTTTCTTAGCAACAAGTACCTTAGTCTTTAAAACATCCTGAGTGGCCTTTTCCTTTAGGACCCTCTGTTTTAAGGCATCAATTTCATTATTAGTCATTCGAAGCTTTTTTTTTTTTTACAAAGCCCAACTAAAGAACAACACTTTAAAGACTCTACTTTAATAAATCATAAGCCATTTTAAGGCTTCTTATTTCAGCCTCCACAACAACATTCTCTTTTCTTAACCATTGAAAGGAAGTCTGATCTACTTGATATTTGATAATGACTTTCTTTACATGGTTTCTTTCGATCATCCAATACCTCTTGAAATAGGTGTATATCATTAAAGTTTGTCACAAACAAGATTGTTAAGAATAATGGTCCTAAAAACACACTAAGAAGTTCAAATGGGGGAGTTCTTTACATTAAAAGCCATCTATACTGTAAGGGCTAGAAGACAGTTATAGCTCTCATAAGACATCATTAAGATGCTTGAAGGAATGATGAGAATCCTCTCCACTTGCCTCACCACTTCGAGGTCAGCCTCTCCAAGTACCAACATCAAACTTCATGGCCTGCCTCTCCTCCTCGATCAAGGTTGGGAAACTGAAGGGAGCTCGACTAAGAACGAGGCTGGCAAAAGCATCTTTAAATCTCTGTTTAATGTCCTCAAGAACTTTTAAGGTAGAGGGACCAATAATTGTTGCCTCTACAGCCAAGATTGAGGGTGGAGGTAGAGGAATTATTGTCATAAAAGCATCTATAAACAAGGTTGAAATACCAATCTTTATAGGGATGAAGATCCTTTTTCTCTTAAAACAAGCAGCAATACACACAATTACTTCAAGAGGAGTTAGATATGCTTGACCCTTAACTTTTTTTTCATTAGGAGTCTTGGCTCTTGCCATTGTTTCCTCAGAAATAGTGTCCTCGGGAATAGAGGGTTTATTTACAATGATAGGGTCATCTTCCATCACTTCTCCAGTTTTGCCTCTACTCAAGTCAAGAGATGAAAACCTCTTTATTGAACTCTCATCTACAAACCTTGCCAAAGTTTCTCCTTCTCCTTCAGCTGTTAATCATACATAAGAAAAAGTCAGCAATGAACGTAAATGTATAAAAAACAAGGGATGAAAGAGTTGTATACTTTGCAATATGGCTAGTAATGCTTATTGACTATCCTATTGATGTGGTACTCAATTGAGGCTGATGCTAACATAACACATGTTTTCTCTTCATCTGAGTTCAGACGAGGCTTAGTATTCACATCAAGGAGAGTTACCTTCCAATAATAAAAATAACCCCAAATCTGTTGCATCCCATTTCTGGCGCTAACTAGTCTAATATGCTTTATTATCAACCACCTTCCCTCTATTTCTTAACATGCACAGGCTTGCCCTGCAAGATTCCTTGTATGGTTCCTATGGTTCTGTTGGTGAAGGTATAAAACCAATGCATGTCATTGCTATCGTCGGTGTTAACGACCAGATGATAATATGCCTTATTATTAGCCACCTCCCTTTCTTATCAAAGATTTTGTTTTTAAAAAAGCACCACTTCATAATGGTTTGACAAGTCTCCTTTTTATAAGGACACGATATCAAGATCTTGCAAAAGACAAATATCTTTTCTAGGGGTCAATAAAAAAAATTATGAATTACTAAAACAAAAAGTCTTCTTTTAAAAGGGACAAATGTTAAAATTTAATTTTTTATGAATAACCAAATCGATGAGTCTCTTATTTTTAGGAACTAACATCAAATTTTCCACAAAATAATTAGATGTTCAAATTGAATTAGTAAAATTAATGGCAATCATAAGATAAATTTAGATAAAAACACAGTAAAAATATTTTTTTCATAAGAAAAAATATAGTAAGGATGCCATCATTTTTTTCTCAATGTATTAATGACTCCTTACCTGAATTTCTAGAACTAGATTAACTATTATTCTTATTCATGGTGTTAAATGACCAAACTGGTCGAGCAACCTTCTCTTCTAAATGGAAACCTTTTTTATTTTTATTTTTAGAATCAAGTATCCTAGTAAAGTGCCTTTTTTTTACCACAATAATTCAAAAGGCAATGCCATCAAAACTTCCTCGTCTTCCTTCTTTCATTTTTTTACGCTGCTTCTCTGAATAACACATTGTGCTATTTGGGGGTTTGTAGAAATTCTGATTTGTGTTTAAATTAAGGCTGGTTGTTTGCATTCGAGAGAAAGAAAGATGGATGGGTTAATGAGTCAGGATTTTTAGGTGAAAGCCAAGCATTCATTAGAGGAAGCGCTGCAGAAAGGAAGGAAGTTATGCGAAGTGGTGAAAAATCTTAAAAGAAGGTCATTTCATTGACAATCTTTGGTATTAATTGTTAGAGATAAACCTTCTTTCTATTAGCTTTGATTAGTAATAAATGAGATCATGTTTTTCTCAAAGATAAAGATGTATGTTTAACTTGTTATCTTATCGTATTCCTATCTTAGATTGTTGTATGTCACCTATAAATACAATGCATACTAAGTTGATATCCGCAGTAAGCTTTTCCATAATTCATTTCAGTTTTTAATTTGGTATTAAAGCTTCAAAGCTCATGCTCTTTTTTCTTCTTCTTTTTCTCCCGATCCATTATGGCCGCTTTCTCTGCATCACCTTCATTTATCATTCATAATATCACCTCTTTTGTGTCTGTCAAACTAGAAGGACACAATTATCTAAACTGGACAACTTAGTTCATACCAACCTTGAAAAGCCATGACCTCCTAAGCATTGTTGATGGCTCTGAAGCTTGTGCTTCTCAATTCCTTGCTGACTTAACTAGCAAACCAACCTCTGATTTTAATCCAACATATCTAGTTTAGTAGAAGAAGGATCAATGTATTTTGGCAAAGTTAAATGCCACCCTGGATGAGAAAATTCTTTTCACTGTGTATGGAATTACTACATCTATATAAGTTTGGAATGCTTTTGCTACCATATTTGCTCCTCAATCTTGTTCAAGAATCATTCATCTTAAAAGACAACTCCAAACTCTGCAGCAAGGTAACAAATGTTGTTATGATCATTTGTTAATAGTAAAACATTTGTGTGACCAACTTTCTGTTGTAGCAAAACCAGTTGATAATGGAGATCTTATCTCATATATTGTTAGTGGATTAAATCCCATTTTCACCCCTTTCATCACCTCTCTCAACTTTGCCACCCAAGATTAACCAATCTCCTTTAATGCCTTTCAAGCTGAACTACTTAACTACGAGTAACTCCTTAAAGCACAAAACAAACCCTAGTCATCTGATATTACTCAGTTGGCCTTTTTGAACCCTAAATATAAACCAACCAATAAGAAACCAAGATTTCCTACCCAGAAAAGTCACCACCAGCCAAGATCCATCCTAATCCAATCTTCTCTACCCCTGACTCCAAACCACAATCCACTAGAGTTTCCAAATAATTTTATAGGTGGAATGATAGAGATGATAATCTGGAAAGTGCTTTGGTTTATAAGAGTTCGTCTGAGATCTTGTTATAATATGTGATGAAGAAGTCAAAGTAAAGGTGAGGGTTGGCTGTTGGTTAGGATTATCAGAAACTGAGGATGACTCTAGGTTAGAGTCTGTAGATAGATGATCAGGTATGAGTGTAGTGTTGATCTGATGAGGTAAGGTAAGTTGTGAGGGTCTAAAATGATTGTCTAAATTAGGTAGATCAGTAGAAAAATTAGGTAAAGTAGCTTGAATAGGAGATAGGGTGTTTGAGACAGTATTTGACGGAGTGGAATCTGAAAACTGAGGAGAATTCTGCTGCAAGGGAGGAGTAATACCGGTTGTAGTCAATGTATCCTGAGTATAAAAGTTCAACTCATCAAAGACCACATGTCTGGATGTGTAAACTCTGTTTGTTTGTGGATCAAAACATCAATAACCTTTATAATTAGAGCTATATCCAAGGAATACACATTTTTTTACTTCTAAAAGCAAGTTTATGTGCATTATAAGATCTAAGTAATGGAAAGCATAAACACCTGAATGTTTTTAGTAATTAATAGTTTGGTTGTTTGTTTAATAGAGAGAAATATGGATATTTATTTGATAGGACACGTGCAAGGAGTCTGTTTATGAGATGAGTGGCTGTGAAGAATGCATCCATCCAATACCTGAAAGACAATTTTGATTAAACCAAAAGGGTAAGACTAGTGTTGGTGATATGTCTATGCTTTCTTTCAGAGACTCCATTTTGTTATGAACTGTAGAGACATGTGAGTTTATGAAGAATTCCATTTTATGAGAGGTATTCCTGGAAAACAGTAGATAAATAATCACCATCATTGCCAGTTAATAGTTGCTTGATAGAACTGGAAAATTGGTTTTCAACACCTCTAATTTTAAAACGAACAAAACAGTTAAACACCTCTGATTTTTGTTTAAATGGGAACAACCATGTAAATCTGGAAAAATTATCAATAAATATCACATAAAATTTACAACCACCAACTGACATGACAAGAGATGTCTATACATCCGAATGAATTAATTTAAGGGGAAGGACTAGACCTATTATTGGACTCAAGGAAATGAAGTTTATGACTCTTAACTACCTGACAGGAATCACATAATGTTTGAATTTTTTTTAATCCAGAAACAGGTATGAATGAGTTTTTCACTAAACTAGAAACATTGTTGTTTGACAGATGACCCAATCGTGAATATCAGACTTGAAAAGGAGCAGTAACACCTAAAAGTGTAGTAAAAGGAGAAAGCATAGCAGTTTTGGGAGTTGACTTGTTGAATTTGAGTTGCTGCAGGAACATTGGATATAAACCAGCTTTACTCGGCTCTTGGAGGAGAATTTCCTTGGTCTGCAGATCCTTCACAAAGAAATGAGTTGTTATGAGTATAAAATAACAGTTGTTATCAAAGCAAAAACATTGAATAGATAATAGATTTGATGAGGAAGATGGATAGTGAAGAATATTGGTTAAAAGAAATTTTGATGTAGGTGTAGCAAATATAGAAAAACCAGTATTGGAGATATATAAACCTCCTCCATTGCCAACGATAACTTTGCCATTTCTATGATATGGTTGCCAATGCAAGGTTAATTTCTGGAATTTAGAAGTGATGTGATTATTTGCACCACTGTCAAGATACCATAGCTATTCAGGTCCCTGTTCCTCTTGAGTATGAGCTTCCATGTTGCTCACTGAGCGAGAGAATGTCTGCCTTGATAAGAAAAATCCATGTGGTGGTAATAATCATGGGCCTAATGATTTATCTTCCCATAAATTTGGCAAGAAGAAACCAAGATTTACCACCACCAGCCAAGATCCAATCCTAATCCAATCTTTTCTGCCCGTGACTCCAAACCAGAGTTTTAAAACTCGAACCGACCTAACGGGTCGAATTGGGACTCGGCCGACCCGGGCCTGGGACCGGTCCGGGTGGAGGCAAAAACCCGCTTGGAAATTGGCCTGGGGAAACCCGGTCAAACCCGGGTGAGACCCAATCAATTTTTTTTTATATTGACAGTCATTAAATGACGTCGTTTTGGCCTTTTAAAAGGCCAAAACGCTGAAGATTGAAGAGTGAAGAATAACGAAGCAATATCAGTTACAATTTGCAAACCTAATTAACTCAACTCTTTGAAACCCAATTGAGGAGTGGAGGACGTCTTGACCTTTGATCGCTGTTGTTTCTCTGTGAAAAAGGTTTGAATCTCCTTCTGAAACGCAACATTTTTCTTCTCTTCCTTCAACCTCCGTGTCCTGGCCTATTGCACCGGCTGCCTCTTCCCGGCCTATTGCATCGACTACCTCTTCCTGTTAGTATTACAACTACTCTTTCTTTCATTCTTTTTATCTCATATCACTGTTAGACTTGGGACTTTTGAAGCATAAAAGAGTGTGTGTGAGTGCAAGGACTATGAACTAACCCTTATCTAGTCAAAGGCATGGGCTTTATTTCATGGACATAAGGATTGTTAAATTGAAAACATAATCTGGGTTTTGCTCGTTTGATCAAAAGCAATTAATTGCTTGGTTAAAACTTGAATCTTGATCTTTATAGATTAGTTTTTGTCCACGATTTTTAGCTTGAATGAGGTTGATAGTGAACACCCAAATATCCAATATAGCTATTACGGTGTTACCATGATTCGGCAGTGAAAAGTGCGTTGTGTGGAGGTGTCTGTATTGTGTGGAATTGGATTGTTAGTTTGTTACAATTGTGTTGAATTACACGCCAAAAAATGCTGCTAGTTTGT
>Ga0325401_1007701_pt1 | contig 10461 bp, 9 predicted proteins | sample PopdelMetagenome_FD_205666 | JGI IMG/M metagenome (GOLD analysis project Ga0325401, IMG submission 205666) | Populus deltoides microbial communities from Bellville, Georgia, United States - Xylem-PdKOR-R2 | ecosystem: Host-associated > Plants > Phyllosphere > Stem > Wood/Secondary xylem | place...
CTTTGTGGTCTCGAGGGCGTCGATCGGGATGCCGCTATTGGTCCCCGCGTACGAGCCGAACGGCACGAGCACCCGCCCGTCGTCCACGATCGCCACGACAGTGCGGAACCCTCCGACCGAAGGGCCTCGTGCCTCGAGCGCCACGTAGTGGGCGGCGAGCCGGCGGCGATGACCCGCCGCGACCCATCTCTCCACCACCGCGCTTGCGGCGGAAGCCATGTCCGCCGAGGGAAGCCGTCCAACGAGCTCATCGAGCGTCGAGACCCTCTCCGCCTGCTTCACCTGCTCGACTCTCGCCGTGAACCGGTTCGGTTCGACCACGGCGCTGAAGAGCGGCGCCCAGTCGCTGTCCCCGATTCGGACGGCCCGCGCCTCGACGAGCCACACGGGGATGCCGCGCGCCTCGTCCAGCTCCGCGAGGTCATTGAGGTACTGGGCGACCGCTCTGAACTCGTCGCGGTGCTCCTCAGCGACGACGACGAGCCCACGCGCGTGACGAGCAACTGCGTAGGCGAGCCCGCGGGTCAGGTGATCGTGGTCCGCGCGGCCGTACTGGTTCTCGACGACGATCTCGGTGCCGTCCTCGCCCTGCGCCACGATGTCGATCCGCCGACGTCCGGCCGTGCCGACCTCGGACCTGCCCACGGCCGCGAGATCCACGCCGATTGCTTCGCCGAGGGAATCGAGCTGCTCGGCGAGAAGTGGCGTGAAGTCGGACGCCTCCCCCTTCCAGGCCTCGGTCAGGCGACCGAAGACGAGCTTCGCCATCGTAAAGGCCAGACCCTACTGATCCGCCGAGTCGTGGACCATCAAACGTGGCGTGAGAGGGACCCGCAGACGCCACCGCTGGCTGAAGTCGGCGTCATGGCAGTACCAGGTCGATGAACTCCTCCTATTGAGGAGACCGAGCCCCCTCGCCCTGAGGCGAGGGGGCTCCGGTGGTGGTGCGGGGCTCAGCTCTGGTCGGCGTCCGTGATCGGCTGACCGGCCTTGTCGACCTCGTCGGGGAACTCCGCGCCGACCGGGTGGGCACCCGAGTCGGGCGAGCCCTGCGCGGGGTCGTACTCCCCCTCGGCTGCGGCGCCGTCGGTGGTCGAGGAGGTCTCCTGCTCCTCGGCGGCGTCGTCGAGGTGGCCCAGGTTCTCGTTCGCTGCATCGCTCATGCCAGAGCGGTAGCCCCCAGGCTGGGTTCTACGCACGGCCGCGACGACCGCGCCGCGGTCGCAGTCGTAGAGGTCGGCACCGCTGAACGGGTTGAGCTCGAGCAGCCGCAGCCCGCGAGGCGTCTCGCAGACGTCGACCACGAACACCCGCTCGGGGGCCGACAGCCGGGTCGCGACCGACCGGGCGAACGCCCACGCGGGGTGGCCGGGGTCGAGGGGCCCGGTCGGCTCGCGGCCCTCGGCGACGTACCCGCTGCCGGCGACCACCTCGCCGTCCGCCACGACGAGGCGCCACTCCTCCCCCACCTCCACGACCGGCGTGACGACGATCGGCAGCCACCCGTCGTCGTAGTAGAAGCCGTGGTCGAGCGCCGCCGCGGTGATCCGGTCCCGCTCGAGCACGCGACCGCTGAACGGCTTCAGAGGACTGTCGGGTCGCACGAACACCCGCGGCCCGAACTCCTCCGGCGGCCCCTCGGCCACCAGCTCGGTCACGGTGGTCACGGCGTGCTGCTCGGCGACGAGCAGGTCGGCCACCTGCGGCCACCACGCGCTGCACGCGAACCGCTCGGTCGCGCAGAACGCGCCCGGCGACCACGGCCGCTCCCGTCGGACCCGGTCGGCGTTCTCCAGCGCACCGTGGAACACCACCGGCCCCGCTCCCAGGTCGGGCCACCGGCCGTCGTCCCACCAGTCGTCGCGCCACCACACCACGCGGTCGCCGGCGGCCTCCGCAGCCGCGGCGAGCCGGGCGTGACGATCGGCGAACACCTCGCGCTCGAGCAGCCAGACGGTCATGGCGACAGTCTGACGCGACCGACCGCACCGGTCCGTCACGATCGGGTGCAGGCACCGTCGGCCCGCGCATTCTGGGAGCGGAAGGAGGACCCCGCGATCGCCGCACTCGACCAGGTCGTCGACGACGTCGAGGCGCAGCTCGCGACCGACCCGTCGTACGACGTCGACGTGGCGGAGGTCGCCGCACGCGGGCCGTCTTCCGGACCGAGGGACCGCACCCGTCCGCCCTGCAGGAGGCGTGGGCGGCGACGGCCACGACGTGGTTCCCCTCGCAACCGTGGCGGCTGCGCCCGGGTCCCGAGATCGTCGCCGTGCTGGCCCACGACGCCGAGGCCGCCACCGCGACCTGCGAGCTGTGCCTGCCGGTCGAGCCGGGCTGACGGCACCGGCGGCCGCGCCCTCGCCGACCGCGGCCCTGACTTGTATGATGAGCGCTCCACTTGTCAGATGAGTTGAAGGATGGCCCCATGTCCGACCGGATCCGCAGCGTCACGCTGTCGCACGTCGTCCTCCCCCTGCCGAATCCCGTCAGCGACGCCAAGGTCCTCACCGGCCGCCAGAAGCCGCTGACGGAGACGGTGATGCTCTTCGTTGAGGTCACCACCGAGCAGGGCCACGAGGGCATGGGGTTCAGCTACTCCAAGCGCGCCGGCGGCCGGGCGCAGTACGCCCACCTGCAGGAGGTCGTCGAGGTGGCGATCGGTCAGGACCCCTCGGACATCGCGAAGGTCTACGAGTCGCTGATGTGGGCGGGCGCGTCCGTCGGCCGCTCCGGCGTCGCCACGCAGGCGGTCGCCGCGCTCGACGTCGCGCTCCACGACCTCAAGGCCCGCCGGGCAGGTCTCCCGCTGGCCAAGTTGCTCGGCGCCCACCGCGACTCGTGCCGGGTCTACAACACCTCCGGCGGGTTCCTGCAGGCCTCGGTGGAGGAGATCCGGGAGAAGGCGACCGCGTCGCTCGAGTCGGGCATCGCGGGCATCAAAATCAAGGTCGGCCAGCCTGACTGGCGAGAGGACCTGCGCCGCGTGGCCGCGCTGCGCGAGCACCTCGGCGACGGACCGCTCATGGTCGACGCCAACCAGCAGTGGGACCGGGCCCGCGCCCGCCGCATGTGTCGCGAGCTCGAGGGCTTCGACCTGGTCTGGATCGAGGAGCCGCTCGACGCGTGGGACCACGTCGGTCACGCCGACCTGTCGCAGACCTTCGACACCCCCGTCGCGACCGGCGAGATGCTGACCTCGGTCGACGAGCACATGGGCCTCGTCGACGCGGGCTTCCGCGGCATCGTCCAGCCCGACGCCCCGCGCATCGGGGGCATCACGCCCTTCCTGCGCTTCGCCACCCTCGCGGCGCACCACCGCCTCGACCTCGCACCCCACTACGCGATGGAGATCCACCTCCACCTCGCCGCGGCGTACCCGACCGAGCCGTGGGTCGAGCACTTCGAGTGGCTGAGCCCGCTCTTCGAGGAGCGCATCGAGATCCGCGACGGTCGCATCTTCGTGCCGGACCGCCCGGGCCTCGGCTTCACGCTCACCGATCGCATGCGCGCGCTGACCGTGGAGACCGTTACCTTCGGCTCGTGAGCACCCTCGCCCAGAGCGTCGTGGCGAGCCTCAAGTCCCGTATCCTGGACGGCTCGCTCGCCCCCGGCGTCAGGCTCCCGTCGGAGAGCGAGCTCGTCGAGGAGTACGCCGTCTCCCGGACCGTGGTCCGGGAGGCGGTGACCCGGTTGCGGGCCGACGGGCTGGTCGAGACCTTCCAGGGCCGCGGGTCGTTCGTGCTGGCACTGCCGGAGGCGACGTCGTTCACGGTCGAGGCGTCGGCCATCCGCAGCCAGTCGGACGTGGTGGCGATGATCGACTTCCGGCTCGGGGTCGAGTCAGAGGCGGCCTACCTCGCCGCCCGCGACCACACCCCCGCCGCAGGCGACGCCGTCCGCGACGCCCTCAGCGCCTTCGACGCGGCGGGCCCGGAGGGGGCCGTCGAGGCCGACTTCGCCTTCCACCGGGCGGTCGCGGCCGCCACGGGCAACCGCTTCTACGTCGACCTGCTCGACTCCCTCGGCCCGATGGTCATCATGCTCCCGCGCACCCGCCTGCCCGAGGAGTTCTCCCTCACCGACGCGACCCACGTCGACCGCGTCCGCCGCGAGCACGCCAGCGTCGGGGCCGCCGTCCTCGCCGGCGACCCCGAGACCGCCCGCGCCGCGATGCGCGTCCACCTCGGCAACACCCGCCGCCGGGTCACCAGCGGTTGAGGCGTCCCGGCGCGGACGGCGGGCGGTCGCTGGACCGGTCCGTCACCAGCGCGAGGTGTTGGGCGTGAACCCGGGCTCGACCGAGCGCATGTAGACGGTGTCCTCCCGGCGGCGCACACCGCAGGTGAGGTACTGCTCGTGCAGCTCACCGAGCCGGTCGCGGTCGAGGTCGACGCCGAGACCGGGCCCGGTCGGGACGGCGACCGAGCCGCCCTCGAACGACAGGACGCCGCCGACGACGACGTCCTCGGTCTTCCACGGGTAGTGGGTGTCGCAGGCGTAGGTGAGGTTCGGCGTCGCCGCGGCGAGGTGGACCATCGCGGCGAGCGAGACGCCGAGGTGGGAGTTGCTGTGCATCGACAACCCCATCCCGAAGGTCTCGGTGATGCCGGCGAGCAGCGCCGAGCGCCGCAGACCGCCCCACAGGTGGTGGTCGGAGAGCACGACTTGGACGGCGTCGGCCGCGACGGCCGGCTTGAGGTGCTCGAAGGCGATGACGCACATGTTCGTCGCAAGGGGTACGTCGGTGCGCGCCGCGACCTGGGCCATGCCGTCGATGCCGGGCGTCGGGTCCTCGAGGTACTCGACCACGTCGGCCAGGCGCTCGGCCACCGCGACCGAGGTCTCCGGCGTCCAGGCGCCGTTGGGGTCCAGGCGCAGCGGCAGGTCCGGGAAGGCCCCCCGCAGCGCCTCGATCGCGGCGCACTCCTCGTCGGGGTGGAACACACCGCCCTTGAGCTTGAGCGACCCGAAGCCCCAGCCGTCGACCATGCGCCTGGCCTGCCGGACGATGCCGTCGGGATCGAGGGCGGCGCCCCACGCGTCCTCGGCGTGACCGGGATGGCCCGCCCACTTGTAGAACAGGTAGCCGCTGAAGGGCACCCGGTCGCGCACCGCGCCGCCGAGCAGGTCGCTCACCGGCCGACCGAGCTCGCGGCCCTGCAGGTCGAGGCAGGCGACCTCGAACGGCGAGAAGACGGTCGGCACGGCCGAGCCGACGTCGAGCATCCCGCCGAACGACGCCCCGCCGCCGCCGGTCTCGCGCCCGAGCACCTCGGTCACGAGCCGCTCCAGACCGTGCAGGTCGAAGGGGTCGTGGCCACCCATCGCGGCGGCGACCGCCTCGAGGCGGGCGAGGTGCGTCTCGTCGGCGTAGGTCTCGCCGAGGCCGAGCAGCCCGGAGTCGGTGTGCACCTCCACGACCGCCCGCAGCGCGTAGGGCTGGTGGACGCCGACGACGTTGAGCAGCGGCGGGTCGCCGAACGCCACCGGGGTGACGACGACCCGGCTGATCCGTGAGCGGCTCACGCGGTCGGCTTCACGGCGAGGACAGGCACGCTGGCGTCGAGCAGGATGCGCTGGGCGTCGCTGCCCATCACGAGCTTGCCGACCGGCGAGCGCCGGCGCAGGCCGATGACGACCATCCGGGCCCCGCTCTCGCGCACGACCGCCTCGAAGGTGTCCACGACGTCGGGCCCGTGCTGCGGCTGCTCGACCCGGGCCTCGACGCCGAGGGCGCTCGCGCGGGCGACCAGGGCGGCCACGGCCTCGTCGTCGATCAGGTCGACGTCGACGGTGGAGCCCCGACGCGAGGCGTTCAGGATCACCGCGTCGTCGCCGTGCGCGGCGGCCTCGGCGAGACCGGCCTCCAGTGCGGCTTCGCCGACAGGGGTGGGGACGTACCCGATCACGATGGTCATGCGTGTCTCCTCAGACTCCGGCGGTGTCGCGGTCGCGGTCGTGGGTGGTGGACGAGGCGGCCCGGCGGCCCATCAGCGTCTTGACCAGCGGCCAGAGCGCGACCAGCAGGAAGATCGCCAGGATGGGCCCGGAGATCGAGTCGCGCACGAAGCCGCTCGGGTCGCCGTCGAAGATGATCAGCGAACGCCGGACGTTGTTCTCCAGGATGGCCCCGAGCACGAAGGCCAGGACCATCGGGCCGGGCTCGAAGCCGCCCTTCTTCATCAGGTAGCCGATGACGCCGAAGGCGATCATCAAGAAGACGTCGAAGGTCGAGTTGTTCAGCGTGTAGGCGCCGAGGATCGTGATCAGCGCGGTGATCGGCGCCAGGATCGCGGGACGCACCCGCAGGATCCGGACGAAGATGCCGACCAGGGGGATGCTCAGCAGCAGCAGGATCACGTTGCCGACGTACATCGAGTTGACCACGCCCCAGAACAGGTCGGGGTTCTCCTCGACCAGCGCCGGGCTCGGCGTGATGCCCAGCACGAGCAGGGCGGCGAACAGCATCGCCATCGAGGCGTTGGCCGGGATGCCGAGCGTCAGCAGCGGGATGAACGACGAGGTGGCGGCCGCGTTGTTGGCGGTCTCGGGCGCGGCGACCCCCTTGATGGAGCCGCGTCCGAACTCCTCCGGAGTCTTCGAGACCCGCTTCTCCGTGGCGTACGCCGCCAGCGACGACATCACCGCGCCGCCGCCCGGCAGCACCCCGAGGAAGAAGCCGATGACGGTGCCGCGACCGATGGCCGGGGCGGCCTCCGTCAGGTCCTTGCGCGAGGGCCAGATGTTGGCCACCTTGGCCGGCACGTGCGCCTTGCCGTGCCGCTCCTCGAGGTTGTGCAGGATCTCGCTCACGCCGAACAGGCCCATGGCTACGACGACGAAGTCGATGCCCTGGCTCAGCTCGAGGCTGCCGAACGTGTAGCGCTCGGCGCCGCTGAAGCTGTCCTGGCCGACGGTCGCGAGCAGCAGGCCGATGGCCGCCGCGATGAGCGCCTTGATCTTGTTGCCGTTGCCGATGGTCGCGACGAGGAGCACGCCGAGCAGCGCGAGTGCAGCGTACTCCGGCGGGCCGAAGTCGACGGCCCAGCTGGCCACGAGGGGTGCGCTGAGGCTCAGCGCCACGATCGAGACGGTCGCGCCGACGAAGCTGCCGATGGCCGCGACGCCGAGGGCGGTGCCGGCCCGGCCCTGCTTGGCCAGGGCGAACCCGTCGAAGACCGTGACCACCGACGACGCCTCCCCCGGCAGCCGCAGCAGGACCGAGGTGATGGTGCCGCCGTACTGCGCGCCGTAGAAGACGCCGGCCATCATCACGACGCCCGAGATCGGGTCGCCGACCTGGATGACGATCGGCAGCAGGATGGCCATGGTGGCGGCCGGACCGAGGCCCGGGAGGACACCGATGAGCATGCCGATCAGCACGCCGATGAGGCAGTAGAGCAGGGTGTCGGGCTGCGCGACGACCGCGAAGCCGTTCAGGAAGTCGTCCATCGGGGAGCTCCTCTCAGAACGTCAGCAGGTGGGGCAGCGGGATGCTGAGCCCGTGGAGGAACAGGAGGTAGAACGCGGCCACGGTGCCGACGGAGATCAGCACGGTGCTGCGCCACGTCTCGCCACCCAGGAAGCGCAGCCAGACCACGCAGAGCACCAGGGAGGGGATCTCGAAGCCGATGAGCGGCATCAGCACCCCGAGCCCGATGAACGTCAGGACGCCGATCGCGGGCAGCACGCTGGCGCGGCTGAAGGCGACACTGTCCTCGAGCCGGCGCCCCACGACGAGCAGCACCACGGACAGCACCGTGATCACCGAGGCGCACACGAACGGCCACAGACCGGGCCCGGGACGGCGCAGGCTGTCGAGCCCGTAGTCCAGGGCCAGCACGAGGCCCCCGATGCCGACGGCGAGGGTGAGGAGCGCACCGATGGTCTGGTACGCCGGCCCGCCGGGCGGCAGCTCCTCCTCGGCGAGGGTCTCGGCCACCTCGGCCTCGATCTCGCCGAGGATGTCCGGGGCACCGGTGGTCGAGCGCTGGTCGCTCATCGTGGGTCCTCCTCTGGGGCGTGCGGGGGCGGGTCGTGCGGGACGCGAGGTCAGCTGGCGTCGCCGAGGTCGATGCCGTACTCGTCGACGAGAGCGGCGTACCGCTCCTTGTCGTCCTCGATCATCGTGACGATCTCGTCGCCGCTGACCTCGAGCGGCGTGAGGCTGTTCTGCTCGTTGAACGAGGTGTAGGCGTCGGTCGCGAAGGTCGCCTTCATGGCGTCGGCCAGCGTGTCCTTGACGTCCTGCGGGGTGTCCTTCGGCGTCGTCATGAAGCGGTACTGGTAGACCTCGACGTCCAGGCCCTGCTCGGTCGCGGTCGGCACGTCGGGGAGGTACTCGATGCGCTCGGGCGCGAAGACCGAGAGCGCGGTGAGCTTGCCGTTCTCGATGTTCTCCCGCGCCTCGCCGACCTGCAGGCACGCGGTGTCGACCTGGTTGCCGAGCAGCGCGGTCAGCGCGGGCGCGCCGCCGTCGAAGGGCACCGCCTCCGACTGGATCTCGCCGACCTCGTAGGTGAGGGCGCACGAGAGCTGGGCGCCGGTGCCGACGCCGGTGGTGCCGTAGGTGATGCGTCGACCCTCGCTCCTGAGGTCGTCGATGCCGGTCCACCCGTTGTCGGCGTTGGTGACCAGGACGTAGTCGTCGCGCGAGACCCCGCCCACGACGTCGAAGTCGCCGATGTCGGTGACCTCGTCCTCCGCCACCGCGAGCGGGGTGATGGCGAAGAGGGAGGCGTTCTGGATCGCGATGACCGACCCGTCGTTCTCCGCCCCCTCGAGCTGGCTGGCCACGAGCGCGCCGTTGGCGCCCTCGCGGTTGATGACGGGGAACTGGACGCCCAGCTCCTCCGACAGCCCGGTGGACACGGCGCGGCTGATCAGGTCGCTGGAGCCGCCGGCGGACGCGCCGACGTACATCTCCACCGAGCCCGACGGGTAGTCGCCGTCGCCGCCACCACCGCCGGTGGTGGTGGAGACGCCGCCGCAGGCCGTCAAGGCCAGGGTGGCGACGCCGGCGAGGGCTGCGAAGCGGACGGGGTTGCGCATCGGTGAGCTCCTTGTTCGTGCCGCGGCCGCGCTCGGGTCGAGCCGCTGTGTGACCACCGACACTAGGAACGCATGTCGATGCTCGTCCAAGCCCGATAAAGCATGGAGTGATCTAATCTCGGTATCGTGATCACGCTCGACCAGGTCCGCGCCTTCGTCGCCGTGGCCGAGGAGCTGCACTTCGGCCGGGCCGCGGAGCGGCTGCAGATGACCCAGCCGCCACTGTCCCGGCAGGTGCAGCGGCTGGAGAGGTCGGTGGGCGCCCGGCTGCTCGAGCGCGACAACCGGCGCGTCGAGCTGACGGGGGCCGGAGCGGCGTTCCTGCACGAGGCGTACCGCATGCTCAACCTCGTCGACAGCGCCTCCGACCTGGCCCGGCGCGTCGACGCCGGCGCGGCGGGCGTCGTGCGCCTCGGCTTCACGGCCGTCTCCGCCATCACGGTCCTGGGCCCGGTGCTGCGCCGGCTGACCGCCGAGCTGCCCGACGTCGAGGTGCAGCTGTCGGAGCGGGTGACGCTCGCGCAGGTCGACGGGATCCGGCGCGGCGAGCTCGACATCGGCCTGGCCCGGCCGCCGTTCGACACCGCCCTGCTGTCCTCGCGCGTCATCGCCCGGGAGCCTCTCATGGCGGTGCTGCCCGAGAGCCACCCGTTGGCGGGCCTCGACCGACCGCTCACCCCGCAGGACCTCAACGGCGAGTCGGTGGTCGGCTACCACCCGCAGCAGTCGCGCTACTTCCACGAGCTCACGGCCCGCTTCCTCGCCAACGCCCACCCGCGCATCGAGCAGCGGGTCCACCAGGTGCTGACCGCGATGCTGCTCGTCGCCGCCGAGCGCGGCTGCGCCCTCGCGCCCGCCTCGGCCGCCTCTCTCCACGTCGAGGGCGTCGTCTTCCGCGACCTCGCCCACGGCGGCGGCGACACCCGGCTGGACGCCGACCCCGAGCGCCCGGTCGAGCTGCACGCCATCTGGACGCGCCAGGGGGTGCCCCCGGTCGTGCACCGGGTGCTGGACGTGATGCGCTCGACGGCTCCCTGAGCCCGCGCGACCGGACGTCGATGCCACTGGAGCATCGTGGGATGCAGAAACGGGCTTGGACAGGCATCGACCGGCGTTCCTAGCGTGGTGGTCGTCACTCACCCGCGCTCAACCGAAGGACGTCTCGTGACCGACTACAGCCCGACCGACCTCGCGGCCCAGCTCAGGAGCGGCCTGCTCTCGTTCCCGGTCACGCACTTCGCCGAGGACCTGTCCTTCGACGAGGCGGCCTACCGCAAGCACCTCTCCTGGCTCTCCGAGCACCCGGTGGCCGGCCTGTTCGCCGCCGGTGGGACGGGCGAGGGGTTCTCGCTGACCCCCGAGGAGACCGACCGGGTCGTGCGGGTCGCGGTCGAGGAGGTGTCCGGC
>Ga0325401_1007707_pt1 | contig 10458 bp, 11 predicted proteins | sample PopdelMetagenome_FD_205666 | JGI IMG/M metagenome (GOLD analysis project Ga0325401, IMG submission 205666) | Populus deltoides microbial communities from Bellville, Georgia, United States - Xylem-PdKOR-R2 | ecosystem: Host-associated > Plants > Phyllosphere > Stem > Wood/Secondary xylem | place...
ATTGCTTTTTTCTAATTTTCTAGGAATAATTCATGCAGAGTGCCCTCATGTTTTTGTTTTCGTATGTAGGAAATAGTTATGCTGGCATGTGTGGGGCTGTAATAGGAAATTTATTGAGGGATATATACATTCATGGTTTATATTTATTTCCATGGAAACAATGAAATGAAGGTAAAATATTGGATCGAAAGAACAAATGCGACAAATTAATTGACATGCAAAACAAGTTGAAGAATTATCTTAACTAGTGTCAAATTGGCATCCAGAGATCCCCTAAACACTCCAGTAGGGTTAGGGTAGGATTACAGCTACCCTTAGGAATAGGCATAATGAAAAGAGGTCGCGGAAACTCTTAGGGACAGCAAGATCTTTGTTTCTTTGTTACACAATATCTGCCTAGCTCTGATATGGTAAAGGTTTCTTGATCTATTGTGAGCAAGTAGGGGACCAAACTACCGAAGACATGATAGAATTGAACCTGGTCAGAATCTAGACCGGATAAAATTAAGCTGTTTATGGTGTGGATGAGTGGCCATAAATTTCTTGCACGCTCTTATACGTACTCTGGTATTATCTTTTCAGCTTTATTTGTTGTCAGGAAATTCTGCTGAAAATGAAATTAAAGGTTGGATTATGGACAGGGACCAAAATGAAGAGGAAATTATTCTATACCTTCCCTGTTGCCCACAGTTCTGTCTAGATTCATGCTAGCTATATGCTTTGCTTGGGGTACTGGAATATCAACGCAAAAACAGCAACGTGCATGTTATCCTTGCTAGAGGCTTCATTTTCATACAAAGGAACCGCTAATATATAGGCAACCAACTTAGAATATAGGGAGTTTCTACATTCTTTCTTAACTACATAAACGACATGACTGCAGTTAAAAGTATAAATGCTGTCAACTGCATGCTAATTTTTATTTGCTTCGTTTAGGTTCCATTAATATATTGTTTTGCATTTAAGCAATGACAAAGCTTTCCTTCAATTTTTCTTGCCTGTTTATTTCATATATATGGTTATGAAGTTTCAATTAGTATAAAAAGATTTGGTTTGAGCCATCAATGAATACGCAAATACTAGTTTAGGTGTCCACGCCACGCTAGACTAAATTAAAACTCGATTCAACCGGAAAAAAAAAATGTAGGCGACGTGAAATTCTTTGCCGACGATGAAAAATTTGGAACACGCATCATAAGCTTGGTCGGCATGTCAGTAAAATTAATCAATCACCATATATGTTAATAAATGTTAAAAATAAACATTAACAATAAACAAAGACTGAACTGAAATTAATTCTAAGCAATGAATGTAGAACAAGAAACACGATGTAGCCGTCCTCGAACTGTGAGAGAGGCATAGTAAATTCACCATCAGAATAGTTTTTTTCTATAATATAATGTCTTTGATTTTTAGTTTCTCAAATAAAAAAAGAAAAAAGCATTTACGTAGTCTTCATTTCCATAATAAGAAGAAGAAGAAGAAGAAGAAGAAGCCAAATTGAGCTCAAATTGCACTTTCAAGAGAAACATAAGATTTCTAGATTTTAAAGCTGGTCACAAGCTGTTCTTCTTCTCTCTCTTTTCCGTGTAGCATATCTCTTGTTTTCTTTTTGAAGTATAAGAGTTTCAACGATTAGAAATACTTGAAAGGGATGCTTATCAAATTGGAGCCGAAAGGATAGGGACCTCTGTTGTGATCAAATTTTAGTGTAATGTATAAATATTGTATATTCTCCTAGAATCTTAATAAGATCTACCTCGAAGATCTGAAAAGGAAAGGCTGGATGTCTATCATCATAGAACACGAAAGAGTTGAATTATTCTCTTTATCACAATCTCCCATCTACTCAGCCTATTGTTGCGTCTAGATTCACTATGTACTACTAGCTGCTGTACGAAACAGTTCCTATTTAAGTTGGTGACCATCACTGATAATATAAAAAACAAGAGGATTAGTAATTTGGTATAGGTGCAATGGTGCATAGATCAAGTGTCCCCTAGAGTTCCCTTGAGCACTTCACTGGGACCCTTCAGACCGAAAGAATATTATCTTTCCCACTGAAGTGTTTGGGGGAACTCCTGGTGTCATTTGATGTTAATAATTAGTTAATTGCAAGCTCAGAAAACAAGAAATCATTCTTGTGTTACTCCCTGGTCCTCAGATATAATGGTATAAGTGATTTTTTCATTAGGTCATCATGGTGAATTCTCTTCTTGCTGTTTTCCTTTCATAGTTTGCTAGCATGTAAATATTACTACAATATGACCTCTTGGTGTAACGATTCTGATAAGCTGGCCCTTAATCCTCCATAAGATTAGAAACTGCTTTTTCAATTCATTTCCACCATTTAAGGGAGATTCCTAGTACAGAAATTTGATAGGTTATACCATGCAACATATGCATTAAGCACCATCCATTACCTTAGGAAGAACCTACTAAGAGAACTTAAGCAAGCCGAATTTCTACGCTGAAACCCCATGAAATGGTGAACAGGTCAGAGTTACTGATTATTTGAAATGAATAGTGCGACTCACTGTGAATTATGAATTCTTTCTTTATCATTACTGATATATATGCTATTAAGTATTTATGGTATTCAATGCTGTTCTTTATTTTGCCCTAAATCATATTCATGTCTGCCTAGAAATTGAATTGTATATCCTAATGATTAATGTATATACTGCAGGAAAAAGTGTTGTTGTACCATTTTAAGGGATTGCTTTATAAGACTAGAGAAAAGAGGACTAATTCTTCCTACAGCAAAAGCAGGTCAAATGAATTTCTTTCTTCTGTTATTTGCCCGTGCTTTTAAACTGAGTTGACCCGTTGCATATTTTTAACTTGTGTTTTCTTCAAACACAAGCATGTGTTGGCCATGTGTGTGCTTGCCTTCAGTATTAGATCATAGTCAAGTAGATTAAGTATATATCCTCCAGTTTCATTTTACCAAAATATCTGAAGCTTGCTTTTAAAACCAGGGTCATTATGTTTGCTAGTGTCATGTCTTTTTGTTGAAGAATAAAAGTATTTGGAGTACGAATATCTCAAATGATTGCAGCTGGAACTGGAGGACAATCTTAAAATTAAGAAGCATTGCAAGGGATCATCTGGTGCATAGGACTGGGAATGGACGGAATGCTTTTCCTTGGTGGGATCATTGGCATCCTGTAGGTCGTTTGATTGAGATTGTTGGAATGAGACTTCTTTATGAATCAGGCTTTCCTTCTAATGCTAAATTTTGTTATTTCATCTCAAATGGAGAATGATATTGGCCTAGTGCTAGCTCAGATGAAATGCTTATCATACAAACTGCAGTTTGAGGTGTTGTCTTTCCTTCAATGATGATGTTTCTGCTAATGGGATCGCAATCCGAGTTCGCCTCATGCAAAACTAATTCAAGATCCACACAAAATCATGAGTTCATGGAATGATTCAATCAATTTCTGTAATTGGGTTGGTGTTTCATGCTGTCCATCTAATGGAATTGTGGTAACTTTGAACCTCGAGTCTTAAAGTTTAGTAGGCTCTAATTAAACCGCCTTCTATATGAAATCTTACAGGAATTAACCTGTAAAACAAACAGCCTTGGTGGGTGAACTTCCTGAAAAATGTTAACGGGGTGGTCGTCTCTTTCCCTTGCAGCATATCATCTTGACCTTCAATTACTTAGGAGGAAAGATTCCAACTAATCTCACATATTGTACAGAAATTAGAGTGCTCGGTCAGCTCACTGAAAAAGTTGGTTATCCTAGGTTTTGGAGGTAATAGCTTTACAGGAAGCCTTCCACTTAGCGTTAGTTGGCAAAATAAAGTGGGGTAATTGTAGAGATTTATTTTGCTGTGTTTGTAAACTTCACAATTTACGGGTCGACGTAAATTAGAGCAATCAACTAATTGATAGCTAAGGATTACTTTCTAAATTAGCTATTCGTACAAACTATATATGTAGATACTTTGTAAACTATAAATGGTGGAAAGCCAAATCAATCTTTAAAGTCAAAGTTACAAACAGGAGGAGGACGCTGGCCATACTGTGGTAATTTAAAACATGCCCATGAGACTTGTTTTAAATTACATGGGTATCCAAGATGGTGGGACGAACTCAAGGCTCGAAAATAGCATGAGACAGGTTTCAATGATGGTTCAAGGAATGTTGCTTTGGTAAATGCCGAACCTTAGTTATCTCTTATCTCACAGATTTCATTACTTGAAATCTGCTCCTAGAAAAGTGCTCGTGTTCTCAAAGAATGATCTTCTGGACATTAGTGGCTATACAAATACAGATTGAGTAGGAAGTGTTACTGACAAGTATCCATGTTTGATTATTTTACCTTTGTGGGAGGTAATTAAGTTACTTGAAGGAGCTAGAAACAAAATGCTGTGGGATAGTCCAGTACATATTAACAAATACGCTAGAACCTATTTGTTAAGTCTAATGACTGGTTGGCAGACATATTAACAAAGATTGTTTCCAGTAAAGTATTTCACAACTCACTCGACAAGCTGGGTATCAAAGATATCTATGCAGCAATTTGAGGGAGAATGTTGGCGAGAATTAACAAGATAAAGTGGAGTAATTGTAGAGATTTATCTTTCTATGTACAAACTAGTTATGTAGATGCTCAGTAAACCAAGAGAAATAGAATAGGAAGTTAATATTTTACCTACTGTTAACACCACCTTGGATAGGGAATTTTTCTTCTATGTTTGCTTTGTCACTTCCCCTGAATAATTCACGAGGAAGCATGTCTAATATAAGAGGATTGGGTTATTTTCAGGTTTATGAAAATTATTTGTCTGGTATGATTCCATCTTCAATTTATAATATTTCTTCAATATACTAGTTCTCTGTTACTCAAACCAGCTGCATGGGCAGTTACCACCAGTTGTAGGTTTGACTTCGTGGCGTGGAAATATTTGCTGGTGGTGTTAAAAGTTTTACAGGACTCGTACCTGTATCAATATCTAATGCTTCTGGACTTCAGGTTCTCGATTTTGCTCAAAATGGTCTCACTGTAACTATTCCAAGGAATCTAGGATGGTTAAACAGTTTAGTTAGACTCAATTTTGATCAAAACAACCTGGGAAATGGGGATGTTGATGACTTGAGTTTTCCTAGTTCTTTGGCTAACTAGACGAACTGCACAAAGATATTAATACGATAGGATGATTTGTAAAATTAGGATGTTAGAGCTAGGGTGGCTTAACAAAAGTATTAGAGATTCATGATAAAATAACTCATATATAAAATAATGTTTCGTCATGGAGAAGAGTTTGTGACTAAGTTTTAAATTCAATGACTAGTTCCTTAAGACTACTGCAAGATTTTTTTTAGAATATTTTATTTTTTTAAGTTTAGTAATTTTAGTTTTTTTTCCCATTTTATTTTTCTATTTAATACTATTACGATTTTCTAGTTTTTTTTATTTGAAAGGAATAATTTTTCTATTTTTTTTATTTAGTATTAATGTAATTTTCTAAAAAATTATCTATATAAAGGATTGTAATAATTATTTAGCTAGTAAAATTAAGATAAATAAAAAATAAATATTTTAAATATTTCCTCGTAGTTATGTAATTATGTTTTTTTTTCAAGAGTTTTGACTTAAAAAAATGCTATTGTTTACTTGAGCTACGTCACAACCTTGGTCTTTCATCTGTCTGAATTTCTTTGATAATGTCTAATTATTCCTTGACTTGTCCCCTGCCATTACAAGTAATAGCTTACAAAATCATGTGGAGGTGGATGTACGAGGGAACAAAATGCCAGGTGAAATTCCAAGTACCTTGGCACCTGTTTCAGTTTAGAACGCCTGCATTTAGAGGGAAATAAATTTGAAGCACCAATTCCTGGATCTCTGAAAACTTCGAGAGTTTTAGAAGAACTGGATCTGTCAAAAAATAATTTAACTGGGAGGATCCCCGAATTTCTCGGCAGGTTATTAGCTCTCAAGCATCTCAATCTTAATTTCTTGTAATGATTTAGAGACGGAAGTGTCAAGAGAAAGTACATTTGCAAATGCAAGTGCCATCCCAGTATTTGGAAATGATAAGCTATACAGAATTACATTTACCTAGATGCTCCAGGAAAAAACCCAGAGAACCCCTTTCTTTCAAGGTTGTAATCCCAGCAATAATAGTAGCAACTTTCATTACTGTTGTATTGTGTTCTCTTTCTAATTTTTGTATGGTAAGAAAGTTAACAAGGCATTTCAATGCACCTGTCTCTGAGGAATAGAAAGTAGGTATGTCAGTCTCGGAACTCGTAAAATCAACCGATGGATTCGCTGCTGAGAATTTGAATGGTTCTGGCAGCTTTGGTTCTGTGTACAAAGCAATTCTTTCTGGTGAAAGAAGAAATGTTGCGATCAAGATTCTGAACCTTCATCAGCAAGGTGCTTCAAAAAGTTTCACTGATCATGAATGTAATGCTTTAAGAAGCGTAAGGCATCGTAAACTCCTGAGGATCATCACAGGTTGCTCAACTGTTGGTCATCAAGGTAATGATTTCAAAGTTCTTGTTTTTGAGTCAAGTCTGATGGCAATCTAGACCAGGGGCTACATCCAACAACTGGAGCAATATCGAACTAACAAATTGAGCTTTACTCAGACTGAAAATAGCCATTGATGTTCCTTCTGTATTGGATTATCTCCTCCACCATTGTGAAAACTCCGATCGTTCACTGTGATCTAAAGCCTGATAAACCAACGATGGAAGAGGAAGAGTCTGTTACGTAAATAGCAAGTTAGTTATAGTTAGTTATACATAACAGAAAAATAGTTATAACAGAAAGTTAGTTAGGCAGTTATATTAGTTAAGCAAGCTATGCTGGCAGTTAAATCGTCTTCTTGTAACAGCTTGCGCGCGCGCGCGTGTGTATATATATATATGTGTGTGTGTGTGTGGTTATCTCTGCTCTTAATAATGCAGAGAAAAAGAGATTAATATTCTCAAATTCTATCTTGGTATCAGAGCCTCCTCTTGTTAGCCATGGCTTCTGCATTTAATCAATCTTCATCTACCTCTGGTCCAGTTGGCTCTAGACAAAGCACAACAATGACATCCATCCCCACTCATCAGATGCTCATTCATACACTGCCTGTGAAACTTGATCAATCGAATTATGTCTTATGGAGGTCTTAGATTGACAATGTTGTCTTTGCCAATGGATTTGAGGATTTCATAGATGGCACAACCATCTGTCCAAAGAAGAAGTTAAGTCCAGGAGTAATTAATCCATCATTTGTCGCCTGGAGAAGACAAGATCGCACAATTCTTAGTTGAATATACTCATCTCTCACGCCAACTATCATGGCACAGATCATTGGCTACAATACGTCTCACACTGCATGGAATGCTTTGGAGAAAACCTTTTCATCTTCCTCAAAAGCCAGAATTATGCAACTCAGGCTTGAATTACAATCCACGAAGAAAGGATCTCTATCCATGATAGATTACATCATGAAGGTTAAAGGCGCTGTAGACAATCTAGTAGCCATTGGAGAACCTGTTTCGGAACAAGATCAGGTAATGTTCCTTTTATCTCAGCCAATTTGATCAGTGTTGCTAAATTCTGCTCAAACAATAATGCCTTAATTGAGTTTCAGTCTAATAGTTTCGTTGTGAAGGACTTGCATACGAAGAAGGTGCTAGTGCAAGGCAGACTTGAGAATGGGCTTTATAAGTTTCCAGTGCTGCACAGAAACAAGAAAGTGACGTAAGTTAGAGTTCATAATCCTTCTACTTTTCATTCCCATAGACTCAATCCTGTTCATAATAAAGTGGAACTTTGGCATCACCGACTAGGCTATGCTGCTACTGACATTGTAGTTCAAGTAATGCAAAGTTGTAATGTTTCTTATGAAAGGAATAAAGTTGTTATTTGCTCCACTGTTTGTTTTTCTTGTCAAATGGCTAAAAGTCATAGGTTATCTACTCATCTTTCAACTTCCCGTGCTTTCAAACCTTTGGAACTCATTCATGATATCTAGGGACCTGTCATGGTCAAGTCTACGTCAAGTGCAAAATTCTTCATCCTCTTTCTTGATGACTATTCATGTTATACATGGTTTTATCCTCTACAAACCAAGGATCAAGCCCTCCCAATCTTCAAATAGTTCAAACTTCTAGTAGAAAATCAGTTTGATGCAAAAATAAAATGTCTACAATCTGACAATGGTGGGGAATATCGATCCTTTATGAACTTTCTTCAACAATCTGGCATCCTGCATCGGTTCTCTTGCCCTTATACTTCATCTCAGAATGGGAGAGTAGAGAGGAAGCACAGACATGTTGTGGAAACTGGTTTGGCTTTACTATCTCACGCCTCATTACCATTACAGTTTTGGCAATATGCATTCCAGTCTGCCACTTTCCTCATCAACCGAATGCCAAGTAAGGTACTAAACAATAACTCCCCTTATTACACTCTCTTTCACAAAATGCTTGAGTACAAGTCTTTTAAAGTGTTTGGTTGCTTGTGTTATCCATTCATTCGTCCCTATAACAGTCACAAGTTGCAGTACCAATCTCTTCAGTGTGTCTTTCTTGGGTATAGCTTCCAGAACAAAGGATATTTGTGTCTTAATCCTCTGACTGGACATGTATATGTCATACCCCATGTTGTATTTGATGAAACCAAATTCTGTTTCCCTACACCTTCCCTTACCAGTGATTCCCAGCAGAGATCCTCACTACAGCTATCTTATCTTTCCCTGACTCTTCACCTATAAACACCAATCCTTCACCACCATAGCCTGGTTTATCATCACATTCTACACCTGTTTTACCCCTCCCAAGTGACAGTACACATTCTACAAGTGCTTCTACCCCCACTCATGTCTTTCATTCTGAACCTGCATATCAATTCCTGAGGATTATGATACTTGTTCTGCTCTAGCTCCACGAATGACCAGACGATTGATGCATGGTATCACTAAGAAAAAGACCATTTTTGACCTATCTGCTACAAAAATCTTGGAACCACACTCTCTTAGCTAGGCTCTCAAAGATTCAAATTGGACTCAGGCTATGGATCTAGAAATAGTTGCTCTACATCAAAACCATACCTGGGATCTTGTTGACCCGCTTGCTGCTGTTAATATCATCGGTTATAAGAGGGTATACAAATTGAAGCACAAGCTAAATGGGAGTATCGACAAGTATAAAGCCAGGCTTGTGGCTAAAGGGTATCATCAAACTCTTAGCCTTGATTATTTTGAAACATTTAGTCCAGTTGTTAAGGCTGCCACTATTCGAATCATCTTAACTGTTGCAATCAGTTTTCAATGGGAAGTTCACTAGCTTAATGTTCATAACACATTTCTAAATGGAGAGTTAAAGGAACAGGTTTATATGGCTCAGCCTCCAGGCCATGCGGATCCTCAGTTTCCCACCAAAGTTCGTAGATTGAAGAACGTCTTATATGGTTTGAAACAAGCTCTACGAGCTTGGTTTCAACGGCTTAGCTCTGCCCTTTTACAATGGGGATTCAGCAACTCTAGGACTGACAGTTCCATGTTCCTTCATTTTGGTGCATCAACAACTCTAATAGTTCTCATATATGTGGATGATATTCTTATCATCGGCAGCTCCTCTCAACATATCTCTTCACTCATTACTAGACTTGATTCTGTCTTTGCTTTACGAGACTTGGGGCGGCTTTCTTATTTTTTGGGAATAGAGGTTTCTTACCATGAAGGATCTATGCATTTAAGCCAAACTAAGTATACCTCTTGACTTACTGCATCGCATGACAATGCTTAATACCAAAGCTGCCAAAACTCCTGGCACTGTTGGGCAAAATTTATCCAAATTTGATGGTACTCCTGTGGAAGAGATCACTCAATATCTCAGTATAGTAGGTGCTCTTCAATACCTTACCATTACCAGACCTGACATTGATTTTTCTGTTAATAAGGCATGCCAATTCATGCAACAACCAACCACAACTCATTGGCTTTCTGTCAAAAGAATCCTTCGATATCTCAAAGGCACGTTGCATGATGGATTGCTGCTACTTCCTTCAACTCATTTGACAGTCGAAGGTTTCACCGATGCAGACTGGGGAGCTCAACCTGATGATCGGCGCAGTGCGAGTGGATATCTAGTTTATCTAGGGGATAACTTAGTCTCTTAGTCCTCTACAAAGTAGAAGGTAGTGTCTCGCAGCAGTGCCGAATCAGAGTATCGTGGCCTGATTTTAGCTACTGCTGAAATCATTTGGATGCAAGCTTTATTGTGTATCGTTCCCAGACCCTTCCACTTGCGGGGGGATGATAAACCAACGATGAAAAAGGAAGAGTCTGTTACGTAAATATCAAGTTAGTTACAGTTAGTTACACATAACAGAAAGTAAGTTATAATAGAGAGTTAGTTAGGCAGTTATGTTAGTTAAGCCAGTTGTGCTGGCAATTAAGTCGTCTTCCTATATCAACTTGCACACACACACACAT
>Ga0325401_1007709_pt1 | contig 10457 bp, 8 predicted proteins | sample PopdelMetagenome_FD_205666 | JGI IMG/M metagenome (GOLD analysis project Ga0325401, IMG submission 205666) | Populus deltoides microbial communities from Bellville, Georgia, United States - Xylem-PdKOR-R2 | ecosystem: Host-associated > Plants > Phyllosphere > Stem > Wood/Secondary xylem | place...
GTGAACAAAGCGGCAATAATGAGAAACACATAGAAAGAGGAAAGGGAAGAAAGAAGCGATAGAATTTGTCAGAGAAAGGGGAAAAAGATGAGCTTGTCATTGATCCAAGGTTATTCTTCTGCGGAAGAAGAAGCAGCGGCAGCAGCAACTGAAGAGGAAGAAGATTACCAGGATTTTTCAGAAGAAGAAGAAGAAGAAGAAGGGCATTCAGGCAGCCGTTGGAAGGCTTCATACAAAGCACCCACCAATGGATCGTCATCCTCTTCTTCCATCCTTCCCTCTGCTATAGACGCTTTCTCCCAAGTAGTTTATATTTTTTAAAATTTCTTTTCTAGATAAATTCAAGAAAGTGAGATTTAGGGTTTTGTTTCTTTTGTTTTCTTTTTTCTGGAGGTTTCAGGGCCGCCCCAGTTTCTTAGTAATTCTGTGGAAGAGTATGGGGTTGGAGCTGACCATATTCAGCAACAGCAAGGGAAGCACCGAAAGACATGGAAGAGGAGCAGTAATAATAATAATTATAATCAACGCAAGGACAAGAAGAAAGACTTACCTTCTGGTAAGTTACTAATTTTCCCATTTCAAATGGTTGTCGTTTTCATGTATTATTGTCTTTGTATCACACTTAGTAAGCTAAATGTTCTCACCACAATAGCGAGAAGAAAAGAGGGATGGAGGAAGATTATCCTTTTGGTACCCTACCCATCTAGATCTAGAGAACAATGGGGTTTTATTGCTATAAAATGTGCTTCGCCGCCCCCGAATGAAGGGCCAATCTCGTAGTAGCTGGTCTGTAATTTCTGAACTTGGAAAACTTGTTGTCAACATAAAAGCTGCAATTTGGTAGCGACAAGGATTTCGTTTATTACAGGCCTGCTAGTTTATCTGAGAATCTCGTTAGGATGTGCTACCAATGGAGTTTTCAAAATAGTTCCATGACAAATGTTTAAGCTTGAAACTTGATTTTAGTATAGCTGTTAAATTAATGCTGTATGGTGTTCAAAGAGACAAGCTTGATTTGCTTCCTCGAGTCAATAAGGGAAATCAAGTCCATGTCTCTTATTTCAGCTTTTATCAAGTCTGCACATTAATGGAACCACACGCTCATTGCTAGAAACCATCTATGCCGTCCATGTAATTATGCAGGTAAACTGTCAAGAGGGTCAAAGCACAATGACCATCTCAATTACCAAATCTCACCATAAAAGAATCACATATATGATATTACTGAAATCATATTACAGCGAAATTATGCCAGAAGTTTATAGAAGTTTAAGAGTGAGCTCTCTGTTACTCCATTATGCCTCAGTCATGATTAAATTTTCCTTCCATTTTCACCACAGCGAGGCTATTACATGCATCTGCTTGATCAATAATGTATCTGATTTCACACTTTTATCTGTCACCAATAGTTTGATGGGTGTTTATTTTGGCTAACCATTTATTTGATCAGAGTCAATGTTGTTCCATATGGAGGACACAATTTTTCTCATGTGTGTTGTGCACAATGTAGGAGCTGTGGTGGAGGCCAAACCTGTACTTGTTGCAATTAGTGAGCGAGTGAGAAGTGATGTTGGGGCCGGTGAACTTTCAGCATCAGTTCCAAGCACTACTGAGGAGGGAGGAAAGCGTATCTCAACTGCTACCAATCCTGCTGCAGAAGATGCTGCAGAGCTACTGAGGTATATCTTCACATCTTTTGCAACATGAATTTAAGCTATGACATGATTTTATAGTTTGTTCTCTCCATTGCATCACCTCGAGCTGAGGGTATATATTGATGATTTAGATATGTGTGATAAATGGGGATTCTTGTTTGTTGCGGTCAACTGTTATCTTGAAAGAAACTAGTTTGCTTTGGTTAATTATTATTTGGTGTTTGTGCTACAACTTAAAACATACCCCGACCTTCAGTCACAAACTCTTCTTTTCCTCCCTTTTGTGTTTTCCCTGATAAGTTAGTCAACCAATTCCTTTTCTTGGTCTGGTTGAAACCCTTTACATTTCTCTTGGCATAATCTCCAGCATGTGTTTGCCAAACCTCATTCGATATTTGCCCTTCTAAGGTGGAGTTCTGGAGTTCTGGAGTTCTGGAGTTCTGGCTGTAGACAGTAGGACTAGTGGTTCCTGGGCCATTGTATGGCCAGGGGAAAATTAAGGGATTTTGAACTTTGACTAGTACTGACTGAAGAATAAACAAAATCCAGAAGCCTTCGATTCTCCTTGTTTTCTTATAGCCTTGTGATGATTGTTTTAAAGTATCTTCGATTGCGATTAAGTTTCTTCTGTTCTAATGTTCTTTAACCTGGTTCTAGAATGTGCCTGCAATGTGGAATACCCAAGACATTCTCCAGTGCAAGTGGAATGGTCTGTCCTGTTTGTGGTGATCGCCCACCTAATGACACAAGCAAAGATTCCAAGAAGAAAGGTTCTGCTATCAAAGATAAGGAAAAGAGTAAGAGAATGAAGGGCCAGTCATCTCATGCAACTTGGAAAAGTGAGACAGAGATGCAGCTCAGGCAGCAGTTTGATTAGCCTTGTTTAGAGAATGGCTCCTTGGAAGCCTACGGTGATAGTTGTGTTAGGATCAAGGATCACTGGGGAAAACTGTGTAATCGTTGTAGTTTATTCGACATCTAGCGGTGAAGTAGCTGATTAAATTATATATCAGGGCCTTTCCATTATTTGATGACTTGAAGTTGTTGCAGTGTTGGTCAATTTCTTCCAAAACATTTGCCATGCAAACATGCCTCCATCGAGCTGCTTCATCTGCTCTATTTTACCTCAAATGGAGGTGGGAAGATTTCTGTAAAATGTTAGGATTATCCCATCCGTAGTCCGTAAACTACTACACTCTGTTCTCAGCCAAACCCACCTTGAAGATGAGAGCACAATTTGCATCAACATGTCAAATCTCAGTTTTCAGTGTGCCCTACCCTGCTGTGTTCGTGGTTGTACTAGGTTGTCAGGTGGCTGCTGTGTTCGTGGTTGTACAAGGTTGTAAGGTGGCTCCTTGCCTTACTGGCATGCCTCTGCGCTATAGAGACCTGGAAGGTTGAGATGGTTGTTCGCATGCCTCCGCGCTTTTACTGTTCAAAGACACTTTCAAAATCATTTTCAATTGCTTTTGAACGAGGGGCGAGCAACGTTTCAGTTTAGACTAAAAAAAACCCAACCATACTTAATTTTCTTACAATTTTGAAATCAAATAATTTAACTAAACCAATAGGTTCTGTTTACATTTTTTACCTTTTAATTGGTCAATTTTTCTTAAGAGATTTTGAGTCAATGATCTTTTAAAGTTTTTTCAGTTTTATTCGGTTTGGTTTGAAAACCGATATCAATTTCTATTTAAAATTATAATTTTTTAATAAAAAATTTAATTCTATTAATTTTAAATTAGTTTTTATCCCAGTAATTTAATTAAATGGGGAAGTTTTATATTATTTTTAGTGAAATTTTATTTAATACATACCTCGAGTTTTATTATATATCTAAAGTTATTGTTTTTTTTGTATTTAAAAAAATTTAATTTTTTTGTGTTTTTAAATAATATTAAAAATAAAATTTATAAAATAAAAAATATTATTTTAATATATTTTTAAATAAAAAATATTTTAAAAAATATTCGTACAAACGCCCTACAAATCCAACTCTTCCATCCCCGTTGTGACTTTCAGAATGATATTAATATTGACAGAAGTCCTTAATTAAAATTAAAAAAAAAATTATTACAAAAAAATTGTTTAATTGTAAAATTAATACTAATAATTACGTAGGTGGTGGGTCCTTCTGAGGTTCGCCCACACCCAAATTATTAAGGCGACGACACTGCTCCAGCCTTGGCCCGATCGATAGCCGGCAAGCGAAGTCCAATTTCATTCATAAACCTGTCTCTCTCACAGAGCAACTCGTAAAATTTTGCGAAGAATGGAGGGCAAGCGAAAGCGCCCGTTCCTTGAAGACATTGAAGACGATGACAAATCCAACAAGTAATTCCACTAATTTTTTTTTTTATTTCATTCTTCAAATTTTCAGCTAATGATTTTTTTTTTTTTTGTAATTTGTAGGCAGAAGAAGGTTAGATTTCCTAAAGGGAAGAAGGTGAAGAGTGTGGATGAAAGAGTTGACAGGGGCAAAGCTGAAGAAGACGGTCCAAGTGACTTGAAGGATCCTCGTCTCGCAGCCAAGGAGCGTGCGATGCTTCGCAGTCTGATCACCGATGAAGGTTTTAGTGGAGATATTAATGATGCCTCTGCTGCTGAAGTCGCTTATGAGGTAGCGTTAGGGTTAGGGTTGGGGGTTGGGGTTACGACTTGTTTCGTTATCAATTTTTTGGTTACATTTTCGGGGGGAGAGGGGATGTATAGCTGATGATGAGGGGTTTTGTTTTTGCAGGAAAATGAGAATTTCGTGGAAGATGGGATTCAGATAGAACCGTTTAATCTCGAGAAAGAGAGAGAAGAAGGTTATTTTGATGCTGACGGAAATTTCGTGGAATATATAAATGAAAATGAAATCAAGGTTAAGCAACTTTGTCTTACTGGCTGACTGCATTCTTGCTTAAGATTAAAAAAGCGGTGTTTATAATCCTTGTGCGTGGGTTCATTGCAGGATGCGTGGCTGGATAGTGTTCAAGTTCATGAAAGATATGTTGGAAAAACCTCTGTGGCAAGTATTAATGAAGATGATGAGAAAGATGATGGCCGAGACCTATCTTCTGAAGAAATTGGAATGATGAAGAGCCGGATTGCCAACTTGCTTGAGCCGGGAGAAACGGTAAACTTGACTGAAGCTTAATTCATGGATTGTCTTAGCTTTTTTAAGTAGTTTGTTGTTTTATTTGTTGGACTTTAGCTGATGAAGTGCCTGTCTTGTTAAGTCTCTTTCTGTCTTCTTGTTTTTTTGGACCTTTTTCCAACTAAGAAGCAACTCGAATAAGGAAGTTTTTATAGTGCTTACAGCAATTGTTCTTGAATTAAGAGTAGAACATGCATTTTTAAGTTGCTATGCTGGCTAACTTAGCATTTCTTAGGACTGTGCTTTTATGTTCTATAGTGTAGTTTAATCACATTCAGCATAATGCACTGAGGAAGATACTGTATTAGAATTGTTCGACTTGTTTTGCAATATGCCATGGATAAGTGTCATACTGTAACTACTGTGCAAGCATGGTATTATCAAAAGCTTAGATATATTGAACCTGAAGTCCATGCTTAGAGTTGCATATGGTTAATTGTTTATTTGAGAGTAATGCAAGATGGTTATCTAGGTTTCAATAAGAAATTCATGCAGGCTAACTATGAATTTGTACCATTAAGGTTTTTTGCTTGTGCTGAGGCAGAGGTTTGGAGAATTAGGGATTTTTTTATGGGTTTGAGTTTAGAGAAGTAGAGTTGATAAAGGTCTTGTTTTAGAAGAAATTGGAGTTGATATCTGCGAGTAGTAACCCGAGATGACTGTAGCAAGAAGATTTTGGAAGAAGAAAGGAATATAATAATATCTAGAGAAAATAGAGGGATGCTCTCTTTGCAGGAATCAAGCTAAATCATAGTTACTCAATTTCATAGGTTTTGTTTTAAATCCAGAATTATTACATAGAATAGGTTTTTTTTTATACCATTATCAAATCCAGAATTATTACATAGAATAGGTTTTGTTTTATACCATTATCAAATCCAGAATTACTACATAAAATAGGTTTTGTTTCATATAGACACCAAAATCCTAATGATTCCAAGCAAAATAAGAAATAGGTATCCAAATAGGTATAGAATCATATGTGATTAGAATTACTAGATAAACTAGTATATCACGAATTTATAGTTGAATTAAATTAAAATAATCTATAAATTTCTTAGTGCTACTGGATTTCTGAATGATGCAGTCAAGGAGAGAGAAATTTATAATTGACTCTCTGTTTGTTTCATGCAAAATAAATTATCTTTGGAAATATTGTAGATGAAAAGCAAGTACTTGGTGTTTGGTGTGTATGGAGAACTGAGTGTTAAGGAAGAAAAGATGAGAATTAATTAGCGTAGGGGTCCTTTTGTTGACAGGTTTTGCAAGCTTTGAGAAGGTTGAAAGGAAGATCAAATAAGAGCAAGGAGAAGATGTCCACTGAGACACAACTTCTGTTTGACCAGCTAACTGAAGATGCCAACAAGCTGTTGGATCATGGCGAGTACAGTTAAGTGTTTCTTTATTTTGCTCTTTCTTAAGATTTCATTGAAGGTAAAAGTACACCTGACTATTTATGATGTCCATTTGGTCATCATTTTTGTTTGTTGAGACCCCTGCTCTCCATAGTTTTGGCCACACTCACTGATTTAATCATCCACTGTGCAGATGTATATCACGACAAGCAAGAGGTTTTCAAGCGTGAGGCAGGTTGGGACAATATATGATAGTTTTCCTTGTCCTTATTTATGTTTTCCTTGTCCTTATTTATGTTACCAGTGATACTCCATTCCAGTTCTACTTTTGAATAGAAGAATCAGGATATCATTATGTGGTGTGTCATATAATATGCAACTATTTGTGTTGTCTTAGTTGGATTGTCATTGGATATTTTTCAGATGGTCAACTGAATTAATATACCCCAACAATGTGTTGTCTATACATGTTATGAGTTGTGATTTCAGGATGATGAGTTTTAGAAAAGCTTCTATCTGCAAAAAGTTTCATCACCACCTCTTCATGCACTTTTGCTAAACTGTGGAAATTCTTTCTCAGTGTTTATTGAATAATTTTTTGCAATGTTCTTTAGAAGGATATGAAAGATTAGCTATAGCTAGGGGGAAGGTGGCAGCCATCAGTGAAGGCCTAGAGGATTCTGGTAATGGCATGGAGAAGGGCTTGTCCTCTGGAGTGACTGGTCTTGGCGCGGCCTCGTCAGCTCCCTCTGATGGGGACGTGGGTCCTTCAATCCCAAGTGTATCTACTGCAGAGATCTCAGGCTGTGATGGTGATGCATTTGACATGTTTGGGGATGATGAGGATAATGCCACTGCTATTGCAAGTCAACCATCATCAGATGGTCTTAATGCCATTTCTGGAGGTAAGCTTTTATGATTAGCTACGATGATTGTAGAAATTTTGGGATGAAATAGTAATAGCTTAGTCAGTTGTGCGGATGAAGTAGTTATGCATCCTGTGCTTGGTCTTATGTTTCTTATTGCTTGTTATGCAGCTGGATCTTTGCAAAATGATTATGTCTATGACGAGACTTCAGGGTACTCTCTCCCTCTCTTTCCAGGCTTTTAAGTAAATTGCAATAGAATTTCTTATAGTTATAGTATTTTATGTATCGTTGATCTGTTTGCAACGTGTTTTCCTGTTCTACCTTGATAATCTTCCATAGTTTTGGTAGTATTTAGGATGTGGTATTGGTGCAAAATTTATTCCCCAGCTTTTGAAGCCGTAATGTTTTTATATGTTCCAACTATTGAAGTTGAAGAAAAGAATTTTTGCAATCTACATCATTAATTCCCCCCCCCCCCCCATAATTATCATGGTTAGAGACAATCCAACATGGTGTGGTGTTAGTTCAAAATTCACAACCCAACTTTCTAAGCGATGCTGTTGTTTCCGTTCCAAATATTCAAGTGAGAAGTTTTACAACAAAGTTGGTTGTTAATTTTTTTTTTAATGGATGTTTCTATGCAATGAGAACACACTAATATTAATTTGTAGAACTGTCAAAATAACTCCTAATTCGATAGACTAGGTATAGTTGTGTGTCCAATTACTTAGAACAACTGTTTCCTTTATGATTTTATTCTGTCCATTTTTAAAGATGATCACCATTAGGCCTTTTTGTCTTTGATGATATTCCCATACATGTTTTAATTTGTCTTTTGATATACTTTAGAGCATTGTGGGTAAACATTTTGATTGTTTTTTCATAGACTTTTTTAACTTGTGAAGAACATCTTCGAAAATCCATATTTTAATTGACTTGTCATTTTCTTAAATTTTTATGTCTTCTTGTTGCTTTTGACTTGTGATTTGTTCAAGTTAATCATGTTACAGATATTTGTTATTCGGGCTAACAATGTTTTTTGCACCAATCTTACAATTGAGTTTAATTTGTGATAATTTTCCAGCCATTAATTCTGTAAACACTTGTATCTTTCACTTTTTGATTTTCCCAGGGACATGGGGTGGCAGAAAATATGACCACACTATTGTTATATACACTTAGGGTTTGCATAGAAGTTAAACTAACATTAAATTTCCTTTGCCAGTTACTACTACAGCAGCAGTTTGGGATATTATTATGACCCATCTACAGGACTGTTCTGCCAGGCAACATCAGGGCAATGGTAATTAACTCGCAGTTTCTTTCAATTATATTATTAATTTTACTTGACTCTGCTTTCCTTTGTGGATTAGCTTTTAAAGTAACTCACTTGTGTTAGAAGAAACTTCCGACTTTATGATTTAGGTGTTGCGCTTTGCTTTCCTTGTATTAATATCCACACATAGGAAAGGTGAGAGTACTGTGGAGGGACATCAGATGGGTCCAACTCACACTTGATATGTGCTTAGAAAATCAGATCATGCACATGAGATACGAAATTCAGGCTGGATTGGTTCAACTTCTTGCCATCACTTCCCGCACTTCCATTTATGGAGCAACTTAGATCATTGCCTCTCCTCCTGATGAGAGCCATATTTAATTAAGGCTTTAGATGTGTTGAGCTCATTAATTTTGTCAATCTGGGGAGTTTTAAAGCTGTGTGCACTTCAAGTCTTTTCTTTTATGCTACGGAAATGATTGGCAGGAGATTTATACCAGGATCGTCTAAGAGATTTATACAAATGATTTGCTGTACAGCTAGGAAGACTTTTCACCATTGCTATTTATGTTTATCTTATCTTATTACTGCGTAGCATCTACAGATCCCCGGTGAATGATAATGCCCATTGGGAATATGGGGAATAAAGAATCCAATAGATCTCCTCTTCTCTGCTAAGCATGGTAGAGGAGAATGCAATTTGACTTGTCTCCTACTTTTGAACCAAAAGAAAAGGAAAGATGGAAACCAACTCCCCTCTGGAGTGTCGAGAGAAAACAATTCTTAAATTGTTGGTAAAAAAAATAAAGCAGCTGAAAAAGACCAGCCATGGTAAGGAAGAAGGGGGGACAAGCACACTTGGAGAGCGCAATACACTGGAGCTCCAAGCTTTCTTTCCTTTGGATCATAAATTAAGTAGAACCTTAAGTTAATAGTTGATTAAGTTTGAATGAATGGAATCTATTTTAGCTGGTAGCAGTCATTGAATGAGATATCTACAGCATGTGTGTGCAATAGTACATGGCCCTTACACTAATTGTTTTACCTTTGTTTCTTGTGTTAGGTACTCCTTTAATGAGGAAACTGGCACGTACAGTGAAATTCAGGAGGTTGCATCCAATGCAAACTAAAGCAACTGATTTTGTTACTTGTTTGAGGAGTCTGTACAGGTTTAAAGTGACTCTGAAATCAGATATCTGATAGATCTGACATAACCTCTGTTCTTAATGCTAGTGGTCTGACCCATGGACTGATCTTTCATTTTGGTAGATGAGCTAAAATTTCTTCATTGTGAATGCCGATGCCGATGCTAAGATATGTTGTGTTTTATGATTTTGTTTTTAGAAGCCTAATGTTCAGTTGCAGCAGCAAGGATAGGATGTAGCAAATTTATGCAAGCATCTCTTAACTTATTACAAATTTCTGGAGATTTGCATCCCGTCAATTGGATGGCTTCCCTTCGGGTTTGACATCCATTATTGAGGGATCCTCTCTCTTGTTTGGAAGCTGCTTTTTCTGGTGCCCTGTTTATTCATTCATGCTGGTTGATGCTTCTGGAAATGCAAATAATAGGCACTGCTGCTTGTCGTGAACTCTGTGTATTAAAATAGAAACTATTACAATGCTAAAGGGATATAGAATTAGAAAATATTATCCTTTGAAAGATGAAAATAATTTTTTAAAAAATATTATTACAAAATGATGACCTTTCCAATAAAAATAATATTTTTATTTATGTAAATAAATAATTGTTTTTATTTATGATTTAATTGTTTGACAAGAGTTAATCCATTCAAATTGAAATCATTGCAAATTATATATAAAAAAGAAAAGAAAAGAAAAGATGGGAGTAAATTCACAAAAATTGAAAAGATTAAAAATCATTAAAAAAAAAAATTGAGGAATCTCTCCTATCCTTCCTCGGTTCCTTTCTTTTCTATCAGAAGATTTATGCACGCATCAACTCCTTTCCTTTTTATTTATGGGAGAATTTTGATCCTTTTTGAGTTTTAAAAGTTTTTTTTTTTAATTATTTTTTTATTTCAAATTAATATTTTTTGTATTTTCAAATTGTTTTAATATGTTAATATTAAAAATATTATTTTAATATATTTTTAAAATGAAAAATATTTTAAAAAATAATCATTACTATATTTT
>Ga0325401_1007713_pt1 | contig 10454 bp, 4 predicted proteins | sample PopdelMetagenome_FD_205666 | JGI IMG/M metagenome (GOLD analysis project Ga0325401, IMG submission 205666) | Populus deltoides microbial communities from Bellville, Georgia, United States - Xylem-PdKOR-R2 | ecosystem: Host-associated > Plants > Phyllosphere > Stem > Wood/Secondary xylem | place...
ATAAAATCTGAGGTGTCGGTTTAAGTTTCTGTGGACCATGCTTCCCTCGATAGCTCGGTGTGTTTGGTTTGTGGTTGTAGGTGGGTTATTGATGTTGCTAGGCGGGAATAGGCAGATACAGCATCATCATACAAAATGGAAAACGTTCTGAAAGGAAAGTCCATTAACATGTGCTTCGCCTGCTTGTTCTCATGCCTTGGGCTACATTCATTACGGCATCGCTTTGTTGATATTTTTAAAAGTGTTTTTAATTTTAAATTAATATTTTTTTTATGTTTTTAAATTATTGTGATGTTAATGTTAAAAATAATTTTTTAAAAATAAAAAATATTATTTTAAAAGTGTGTTTGTTTTTAAGATAGTTTTCGTAGTTGTAATTTTTAAAAAATAAGTTTTAAAAAAGTGTGGTTAATTAGATTTAGATAAGTATTTGGTAAAAATTATAGTTGAGGTTTACGTGTAGCAAAAAATATGTATAAAATGTTTGGTAATTGTGTTTGAAAGTGTGATTGTGGTTACTTTTTAAAGCATTTTTTATTTAAAAATGCATCAAAATAATTTTATTAATTTTTTTAAAATTATTTTTAATATTAGCACTTCAAAATAATGTAAAAATACAAAAAAAATATTAATTTAAAATAAAAAAAATTAATTTTTTTTTAATTTTTTTAAAAGTACTTTTGAAACACAAAAATAAATAGAATTTTATAAAACTCAGTTAAAAAATATATAAAAATAATTTTTTAAAAACTACATTTTAAACTTAATTTTTTAATAAACATTATCATATAAAATACAATTTAATTTGTTATCAAATCCCTTACTGTTTGTATTGCACAACAAAAACAAAAATAGTAGCAAAACAAATGCAAACTGTTGTAACATGTTGCTAACACCTCCCTCTCTCTCTCTCTGTCTTGCGTACAAACAGCCTGTCTTGTTTAGTACATTATATTTTATGGTGGCAAATTACTTCAAAAACTAAAAGTGAGGGGAAGCGAGGTTTTGAGTTTTGAGTCTGTAAAGGAGATGATGATCTAACAGTTTTCCATGTTTTTCTCGTGGCATGTGGCATTATGAGGGTGTCTGGCAGTGGTTATTTTTTAAATAATTTTTTGTGTTAATGATATTTTTTTATTTTTTAAAAATTATCTTTGATATCAGAACATAAAAACAATATAAAAAATACAAACCGTACTTAATTTTAACAAAAAATAAAAAAATTAAAATTTGATCAAACACAGATTGAACCTCTTGTATCTCTCTCACATACCACAAGGCTATGCAGTCATTGCTTGATATGTTATCCAAGTGTTTGTTTTTTGCCTTGACCTTTTTAAGATACTGTTATGAAGATGATTGCACCAAGGAAGATCCACTGTCACATGAGAGCTTCAGGAAGTTGGCAATTCCGTTGCCTTAAAGCAGCACCATCTGAGATTGTTTGTTACGTAGCTAAAGAACGAATGCACACAGAGAACCCACTCCAAGTGTTGTCCAATGGCTACGTTTACAGCACTAAGGTTCAATTTTCTCATGTGATATAAAGATATACCTGTTAACCACATTGTTGCCACTAATTTGATTAGTTTGACTTCTTCTTTTTTTGGCTTTGCAGGCACTCGGAGAAGAAAGTGTTTGGCTGCATGGTAGCTTCCGCGTTTTATTGTTACCGCAGATATCAGCTGTTTGGTAAATGATAAACCATTATTTACTGTTAATGGGACCTACTAAATTTTGTGGACGCGTCTGCATTATGTTGAAAGCAGCTCCAAGCTGCTTTATCTGCGTCTGCGTTGTAACCAGTGAAATTTTCTTTAAACCGTGTCTCAGTGAACAGTGCAATTCACTTGCATTTTTTTTTTCAATGTGTTTATTTTTTGTAATCTTTTTTTTAAAATACTCGCACTATAATATCAAATTAATTTTATTCCTGATAATATTTTATTGCACGCTCACAAAATTATGGAAACTATAGTTCTTGTCGGATGAATTTTGTACATAATGAAATTATAGATGGTTTAATGGAATAATAAAAAATATTTTATATAAAGTATTATTTATTTCATGATATAATAGTAATAGTTAAATTTACAATATTTAAATTAAAAACCATTAATATTAATATATATATTTTTAAAATTATTTTATAACCTAAATTTCAAAAGCATTCTTAACCAAACACATTAAACTATTTTTTGTTCAACCTCAATTTAAACAACACTTTTAACCAAACATTTATTTTTTCAATCCAACCTCAACTAAAAGTACTTTTTATAAAATAATTTTTTTCAAACTACAACCACAACAACTACCGCAATACCAAACACACTCGAATACCAAACACACTCGAAATTGCCAAGAGAAAAGATGAAGATGGTAAAGTAACCTGTCCTTGGTCTGCAATTATTCAGAGTTCGTTAAGGTATATATATCATAATTTCCTTCTTGAAGCAAACTCGGTGATTCATGAGAAATATCCTTTGTGCTGGGCGCTGAAATTGTTTTGAGTTCCAGCATCTTCAGTGAATACTAGAAACAAGATGTTGTTCGTCAAACTTTCAAGGACAATGTGATGGTATTCATTAAACACTTCAATAACTTGGGGCAATTTCTCACGCACCTTGATCTGATCTAAGTTTTGGAGACTTCCCACTTGTATAGCAAAAAGAATCTTCCTTTTCTGTTTTTTTTTTTTGTTGAATTTGGTGTCTGCCACTTTTTCTTTGCAATTCACAATAGACTTGAGTTGATCTGCAATTGCGATTTTGAAGCTTTGCAATTTCTGTATGTTGCTCTGATCCAGAATGTAGGTAGTAGCGCTAATGAGTTAAAATTTCCCACGTAAACGTGTGTGCAACATGTGCCCTTGTGAAGAGAGCAAGCTGTATGTCCTAACTCCTAACTATGATGTTTAGCTATGTTTGTTTGTTGTATTCCAGACGCTACTCTTTCTCTCGAGCAATTAATTTCGCGCTGAAAGGCACGTCTCCTCAGAACAAGAAGGAGGTGTTGGGTTTGAGAATCTACAAAGAGCAACTGTAAGCAATCCCGGTGAGGCTGGTGCTGGCGGCATTCTCAGAGATTGGTGTGGTGGATGTCTTGGGGCCATGGCTTGTGTAATTGGTATTTGTATGTCCATAAAGGTAAAGCTCTGGAAATGAGTTAAATACCCTTGGATACAGGGGCGGAGGAGCATAGAAGACTAAGGTGGGCTGTAGCCCACGTAGAAAAATAGATCTTAAAAAAAAATGTAATATCCCATCTTATAATTATAAGTATAGCTTTTTTATTTATTTTTTTTCAAATTCGGATATGTAAATATTTCCTCTGCATTATTTTTTATTAGCCTCGTACCTTTTTATTGGGCTTCTTAGCCTTTAGCATCCCATTAATTTATCTTTTTACTCATTGAATAAATTTCTAGGATTTTCTATTCCGGATAAAAGAACCCATTTTATATATCCCAATTTATATGTATTTGATTCATAGAAAAAAATTAAAAATTTTAATTTTCAAAAATAAAATTAAAAAAATAAGTTTGGGAATATGGTTGTGATTGTTTTTTAAAGTGTTTTTCGCGCTGGAATATATCAAAATAATGTTTTTTTAAAATTATTTTTAAAATCAACACATCTAAATAATTCAAAACATACCAAAAAAATTAATGTTTAGAAAAAAAAAATAAATTTTAAGGGAACGCGGTTTGCACCGCATTCCCAAATGCTCTCTACTCTTTAGCCCCATCTTATAGTAGCTAATAAATACTCAATTAACCATGAGGAGTGTAGCCTAATTGGTCAGGTTCTAAGTTTGATCTCTAAAAATCAGTAGTTCGAATCCCACAAATCTTAAGACCACTAAAGATTTATATGGTCCTTAACTTCAGGACCCGTAGAATTAGTTAAGGTATATATAAACTGATTCAGATATCCATATTAATAAAAATAAATAAATAAATACTCAAGCGAACTTCATAATATTTCACACACTTACCATATCTTTACCACCTGCTTAACTCCCATCGGTATGGAGTATGGTTTCTTAGCTCATCCTTCGATTTATAATACAAAAATTTCCATGCATCATTAGTGAAGTGATGGAAAACAACCAGAGTGTCTATTTAATAATGAATATTGAAAAACAATTTATGTTTATTTGTTCGTAGCTCAGGATAAAAAAGATTCCTGGCTCCGCCCTTGCTTGGATACGATATTTCTCCAAATCGATGGATCTCCTTATCCAAATTTATATATCTAAAATAATTTACTATATCTATAATTTTTTTCAATATATGACAAATAATTTGTTTAGTTTTTTTCAATAAAAAAAACCAACTTTTGTTTGATAAATGTTAAATATATACTAGATAAAAATTGATCATGAAAGAAACTATATCGATCTCCATTGAAATGGAGGACTGAAACTTACCTCCGAATTGAGATGAAATTGAAATCGAGGCATCTATTAAGGTTAGAAGGCTCCCGTGAACATGGAGATGAAAATAGAGAGTACATTCTGTGTCTTTATAAACCTCCAATGCCATTTCTACTTGAGCTACCTAGGGAAAAAGGTTATTTTGGAAGGCTGAAGATTCCAACCCACACCTTCTTTGCAAAATACAGCAGTTGGGTGAAAGATCATGGGAGGTTATCTACAAGCGTACAGAAAGGTTAATACTACCTTACTTCCTGCCCACCTAGATATACAGCAAAGAAGGACCCGTTATGACCTGTGCTCACTGCTCAGTGCCCCATGCTCTCTCTCACTGCAGTTTATAAATGTCAGACCCGACCTGGGATTGACTTGGTGAATAAATCAGGTTTATTAACCTGAGCCAATTTGAAAAATTAAAAAAAATAAAATTTTAATATTTTATATGAAAAAAATTACGAAATAATTTATGTGAATATAGACTATATATATTATAAATAATAAAATTTTAAAAATTATTTCAAAACATTTTTTATCTCACTTTGAAAATATACCATGTTAGTATGTTATCATTTTAAATTGAATTATTTAAACCAAAAAGATTTTTTATCCTGCGTTAAAAAATATAACTTTTTTCTTATGAACATAAAGTATATATACTAAAAGATTTTAAATTTCTATTTGAAAAAATAAAATATTCTTCTAATATTTATATAGTAAACTTTGAAAGGGATTAATAACCAAATAAAAAATATAAAAAAATAGGTATTTGGCTTGGAGAAAAAACACATTTAAAAAAAAAAGTTTCAATCGGGTTTTGCTAGGTTACCCGGGTCACGGATCAACCGGATTTTTACTCATTCCAGTCTTTTGATTTATCTGGATCGGTTCAGCTACCAGATCGACCAGATCTCGAGTCAATTTTCTAAACCGGTCCGGATTTAATAGCTACGTGCCAAACACGGTACAGGGGCATCTAACCTCCCATGAACATTCTGCTCTTATTTTACATTTTCATTCCTGAACACTTCCAAAGGCACTGGCATCATCGTTGATGGTGGAATGCTGTAACAAGGCAGCACAGTAATCATAATAACGAAAATGTAGAAAGTGATAGTGCAAATTACCGTGCTATGCACTTCTCCGAGCTGAGGTAGGCAGCTGATGCAAGGGTCCCTCTCAGATTCCGGCAGGAAATACAGATATACGCCTTCATCAATTTTGTTATATTTCCTCGAATTTTAGCATAGAAGTCGGAAATAGCAATGCCAGTAAAAGCAAATCCACGCAGCTTCACAAAATTGTTCCTTGCAGCCTGCTTTCTACCAGAAGAATAAAGTAACATAAATGAGTTTACCTGCCCTCTTTTCTGCTCAATCAAAATGACAATAACAAGCTTTGCAGCATTCCCAACTTCGAAATGACAAAAAAACAATCAGCACCACCGTTCTTGTCAGGCAAGGGATCGGTATCATGAGGATTTGAACAGAAAAATTATAATAATACACTAAAAAAAAGAAAGTCGTTAAGGTGTTTTACTATTCATGTCAACAATTAATTACCTTAATATGTTATTTAAGAGCGTGTTTGGCAGTGTGGTTGCGGGTGCTTTTCAAATAATTTTTCGTACCAAAATACATGCCAATGATGTTTTTTCATTTTTTAAAAATTATTTTTGATATCAGTACATCAAAACGATCTAAAATATACAAATCATATTAAATTTTTTTTTAAAAAAATTTTAAATTTTTAAAAACACAACCGCAGTCACGTTTCCAAACAGTAACTTGCTCGTAATAACAACTACCTGCCCTGATGAGTTGGCTAGCGTGCGGATAAACATTGGGGTCGTCTGTTTGAGAGCTAATAGGCGCACAAATTTTCTCAATTCTGAAAGGCGGCGACTCGAGTTTGGCATGCTGTTTGTCTCTCCAGTATAAAAAAAATAAATAACAGGCGCACGGGGCTGACCCTTTGGTTTTTTTTTTATACTTGAGAATTTACAAGATACACTTGTTTTTTTATTCAGTACATGTTTCTCAGATACCATTATAAATTTTTATTTTAGTTTTAATTTTTTTTTTCAATTATTATGTTTATGATTTGAAAATAATAATATTAATAATAAATTTTTTGGATTCCTTGATTTAACAATTATAAAAAGTTTATTTGTAAATAAAAATAATTATTTTAATTAAAAATATTATCCTAATAAAAATATTAATATATTTTTAGATTTAATGGCAATAGCCATAATTTTGAAACCCGGCCCAATGGCTCAAACCAGGACTAAAATCGGGTTAGGTTGAAAAAAAATAAGGGAAGAAAAAATCCGATTATAACCCATTGATTTTTATTTACTTCTATTAAAATGATATTATTTTAATTTAAAAAATAAAAATTAATCAGAACGACACGGTCAAAACTTGAAACTTATATTTTAAATTCAACCGGGTTTGAAAACTATAAAGTTAAAATATATTTTTCAAGGCCTCTGTATTTTCTTTTACTTTTAAAAAATTTAGATCTCTCTGCATAGTAAAGTGAACATACAATCCAATAACATCTAGATTGACCTGTTCATTTAACCTCTAATTTCCGAATACATGATGTTCAAACCTCGAAATTGATTTTCAATCCAGATTTATCACCTTCTTCACGGACAAAATCAATTGAAACTCAACAAAAATCTCAAAAAGCTTACTTCGATTCCGATCCAAACCAAGCACGAGAAAACACAAATCATCTTTCTCCCTGGTAATTCAAGACCCAGCACCATTTCCAGCGAGCAAGTATTTTTTTTTTTTAAATAAATGCATGCCATGTCATCGATCCGCTCCATTACAAACATCATAATCTTGACCGTCCATTCAAAGCCAAATGGCCCAAAGTTATCTTCAAAACACTTGTCTCGGATCGACCGCGATGGACAATCCCTTGCGTGTCCCTTGTAAATATAACCTGTACCGTCTTTTACCGTCACACAAAATCCCACATATCTTTCTTTCTCCATCTCGATTCCAACCTGGAGATTCAATTCCAAGTCTGCTCTATCGGTATTTCTCTCTCTCAATATTTTTCACCTCTGTTTTTTGTACTCGTTTTTGGGTGTAATTTGATTTTTACTGCGTGATTTCGCTTACAAAATTCGTTCTAGTTGATCTCTGCTTAAAACGAAGGCTAGGGTTTCATTTGATTTTGGACATCTAAAATCAAGAATCGACCTGAATAAATTAATTATGCTGAAGCGTGTTTTGATTCCTCCGTTCTCAGCTGGTGTTTTTGTTTATTTTTCATTAAAGCTACTTGTCTGGTCACTAATAAAACGCGAGAAAATATTAATGTTCGAGAAATGTGTTTTGATTTTCTTTTCCTTTTGTTAATCGTGAAAATTTTAGTTTTCCCAATTTTATACGTGTTTGTTTGCTGAGAAAATGCGGGAGTTTATTGAAATTTTTCGTGCTTGGTCTCGATTTCTTGGGTTTTGTTTTTTTATATGAATCGGTATCCTGTGGTAACGATTCTCATGTCGAATATTTTCCACAGATCTTCTCGTTTGCTAGATAAACATGTCTGGACGTGGAAAGGGAGGCAAGGGCCTGGGAAAGGGAGGAGCCAAGCGTCATCGCAAGGTCCTTCGTGATAACATTCAAGGTATCACAAAGCCTGCAATCCGCCGTCTTGCTCGGAGGGGTGGGGTCAAGCGTATCAGTGGCTTGATCTATGAAGAGACTCGTGGTGTGCTCAAGATCTTCCTGGAGAATGTTATCAGAGATGCCGTGACCTACACTGAGCATGCTCGCCGCAAGACCGTTACTGCCATGGATGTGGTGTATGCCCTCAAGAGGCAGGGAAGGACTCTGTACGGGTTCGGTGGTTAGGGCTTTTGATTTTAAAATTAAAGTCTTGCTGTCAAGAAAAGGGATTGTGAGGGATCGGGTTCAGATTTGCTAATCAGGTTTTTTTAGGTACTGTTTTGTAAGTATAAGTGCGTGATGGGTTAATGTTGATTTTTTAATTTTTTTTAGTTTTTGGAATGGAAATGGTTCTGTTTCGAATTCAACTTTTGATGGGCTCGTGTTTTTTATTTTACGGGCTCGACTTTCTTTGCTTGATTTGACTGAAACCTAAATTAAAGATACCTGATTAATATAAAATCTGAGATGTGGCAAAAACGCAAGTTTTTGTGGACCATGCCTCCCTCGATAGCCGGTGAGTGGTTGTAGGCGGGTTTTATCGATGTTGCTTGGCGGGAATAGACAGTGACACATGCTGCGCCGCCTACTTCTCCTCCTGCCTTGGGCTCCGTTCATTAGGGGAATCACTTTTATTTAAACTGTTGTAACAGAATAATCAATGGCATCTTTACTTTTCCTTTTTTTTTTTCTTTTCATATTATAGAATCCATTGAAAGAGCCAGGTGAAAGTCTAAAACAGTTTTTTTTTTTTTTTGCCGAAGAAAAATCATTCTTATTTATCTATTAAAAGATCCAAAACAATAAAATAAATTATTTTAAAAAATATTTCTTTCATTAATTCAATTTTTTTCTGTGGTGTTTTTTCAAAAATATTAATATTAAATGTATTAAAGTACAAATGAGGTTTTAGAATGAATTTTTTTATTGAAGTGCACGTAATAAAAAAACCTTATTTATATTATTAAAAGAATTGTATTATTAATTTGGCTTTTTTAAATGACTTTTGCCATTGAAAATGTTCTATGAGGATGTTCTGGCTTTGCGGTGAATAATTAAATTTTAAATTTTTTTTTGTTAAAATTAAATGCGGTTTGTATTTTTTTAAGCGTCTTGATGTGTTGATGTCAAAAATAGTTTTAAAAAAATAAAAAAAACATCATTGATATATATTTCAGTACGAAAAGTTATTTGAAAAACAATTACTACCACATTATCAAAAACACCCTTAATCTTGCAAGCAATCCTATGATGACGTGGAAAGCAAAGATGAAGGAAGTGTTATCAAGTAGTGTTAGATGTTACCATTGTGGTTGTTTTTAAATATAATTTTTATTTGTAAATATAGAAAGATTATATTTTATATTTTTTAAATTTATTTTTAACACTAATTCATAAAAAAACATTATTTTTTTAATTGTATGGCTGTGAAAGCAAATAGTATCTATCAATAATTAAAAAGGCAGTGTCATGGGGTCCTCCCTAATATTATCACGTCTTTTAGGAGGTAGATTGAAATTGATAGAACTGCCAAAGGAATGATGAGAGCTAAAAGGGTGTAATTAAAAAGCTTCTTTAATCGTTTCTTGCAAATGGGTATTGGCATATCTTTATTCACTCCGAGTTCTGCCCACCAACCAATGCCAATCAGCATCCAAAAAAACACTACAAAATAATTGAGGCTTGAAAGTCAGCAGTAACAATCATAAAAATGTCCGGGAAAAAACATTGTGAGTGGGAAGTCAATAATGGCCGGCAAAGGTGTGGTTGTAGGATCCACTCACATTGAAGATTTCCAAAAGTTGCAACACGTGTCAATAATCCGTTTAGGTGTGGTTGTAGGATCCAACTCACATTGAAGATTTCCAAGATTGTCAACACGTGTCAATAATCCGTTTAGTCTCGGGTCCCCTTAGCGTATTCAATACACTAACAGCCACAGCAAAAACAAAAAAGTCAAATGACAAGAAAGACCGCGGTTACTTTATTAGCCCTAACCCTGAGCAACAACTTATCAAAGCAATCTTTGATTCCTCTCCTCTCTCTCTCTCTCTCTGTTTTTTCCAAGAAGTTGCATAGAAACATCTTGAACTCTCTCTCTCTCTCTAAAATCACTCACACTCGTTCTCAAATCAGGTAATAATCTGTTTGTGTTTTTATTTTGATTAATCAAAACCCTCGTATTCTCGGATTCCTAATTGGAGGGTTGATTTTTCTCCTTTTCTGTTATCTTCCCCGAAATGGTCTTCACTCTTTTTTGTTTTTTTCAATCCTGGTTTCAAATACTTCTGTCCATTGAGTATAGATTATCTAATCAAATGTTCA
>Ga0325401_1007716_pt1 | contig 10450 bp, 8 predicted proteins | sample PopdelMetagenome_FD_205666 | JGI IMG/M metagenome (GOLD analysis project Ga0325401, IMG submission 205666) | Populus deltoides microbial communities from Bellville, Georgia, United States - Xylem-PdKOR-R2 | ecosystem: Host-associated > Plants > Phyllosphere > Stem > Wood/Secondary xylem | place...
CTATCTCTGTACCAGACAAAACACATGGTTAAACCCTTCTCACATCTCTTTAAATTGAAAGCGCTAAACTTCTCCCCCTTCTCATGCACTTAAACCCTCCATTCTTGATTTTAACGACGCCAAAATTTAGTCTTTATTTTGTTGGTATGTCTTCACTCTCCACAGCTTAAACTTGAATTGATTGCTAGTTTTGAATTCTTGAAAGAACAATAAAACTAGGGTTATTTATGATTCTTTGTTGTTTAGGAGTTGTATCACTCTCTGATTAATTAGAATTCGAGTTGTGGGTTCATGTGATTGTAGTGAATCTTGTTTATATGTTTTTTTAGGTTATGAATGCCGAGGGTTGGTGAATTAAATGTTTGGACTTTTTTTAAAGTAAAATTTGGAGGTTTAAGAATCTTATTTGGAGGATTTCAGGAAGATCTAGTTCGTTTAATTTTGATTAGTGGCATTGGTGTCTTTCTTTTTTTTTTTGGAATTTTTTTCCTTCCGTATTTGGCTATGAATTTTGATAAGCAGCAATAGAACTCGAGGAAATGGCAACACGGGACTGATAATTTTGTAGGAAATTATTTTATTTAAGCCCACAAGTTAGTTGCTTTGAGAAAGTGAGAAAAGAATGCTGTGATGAGTAAGACTTTTTTGATGCATCTCAATGGAGTTTGTAGGTAAGTTCTGCTGGTTATGTTTTGAGATTTTAAGGGTAAAGGTATTGAATCGTGACATTCTTTAAGAATGGGATCATTACATTACTATTTAAGGCAGAGTCATTTTAAAATTTAGATAAAGGATATTGTTGGTCAGTCGATCGATGGCAATTAAGCTCCCAAATTTGCACATTTGATGCGAGGAACAATTCAAATGATATTGAGGTTGATCTTAAGATTTAATTACACGTGCCTGCTTTCCGTTTCTGGAAATACTGTTGCTATATTAGTTTAATATGGTACTGCATCAATTAACTAATGCAGCGGAAAGCTGTTGGTTACTGCATTTACATTCTCACACGTGGTTATTTTTTAGATGTTTGCTACATTTGGGAATTTGGAACTTGCAGGTATCTGTTTGCAATTTTAAGGAATACCCCAATCGGAACTTCATGGTTTTATTGTTCTCCTAGCAAGATTCATTTTTTTCAAGTAAACATGTTTTTCTTTCCTATCACTGATAATTGTTTCATGGATTGCTTTATTTGTCTTTATACCAGTCAAGTAACACTGTTTGGTTTCTAGAAACACATGAGATGGAGGGAAACTTAGGTTGGAACAATTTTTCCGTGACACTGATTTGATTACTTCTATGTTTGTAACTTGATTTGTGATTCTTTTGTTTATCTTTCAAAAATCATTTAATTATGGCTTTGGCTGCCAAGTGATGTTTTTTACCTTCTATTTCATTGCATAGATATTTGACTCTTCTGTTAAGGGTGAGTTGTTTTCTGAAAATATAATGAATTTCCCAATAATGCAATACCATTAATGTGAAGCTTAGAAAAAGTTGACTAGGTAGATGTTTCCAGAGGGTATATAGGGAACTGATGTAATTCGAAGAGTCCATTATAAACACATCAGAGCTCCTCAACTTTTCTACTGTACCTTGCAAAAAAACCATTGAATGGGAAGTACCTTGACATTCCACAAATATCATACTGATGCTCCCCTTGCCTTAAATTTCCTACGTAGATCATCTTTCATGAACATGTAGAGGCGACCCTCCATGGTCTGAATGCATGTTTGCTTGTAGCCTCTCCAGGTTAATGTATCAACCTAAACAATAAAGCTCTAGGAAGAAATAGAAGGCAAACAATACAAAGTTTAACGATGTAGGTCTTCAAGAGGTTTAATTGATTTTTATTTTCATCTGAATAACCTAGTCAGTTTCATTTTATTAATAGGCATTGTAGAATGGGTTGCTTGGCTCATCGAAACTGGAAAAAATATACTGTCAAGTTATGAGCAAAAAGCTCAGCTTTTATCTGTGATTCCTTGATTTTCATCTTATTCAGTTTCCTGAAAATAAGCCAAAATTTTCTTTCCAGATGTGGAAAATGGTTGATTTAAATGGAAAATGCTTCTTCATGTCTAAATTATATGGATGAGATATTATTTTTTATTTTTCTTGACAGCCTACATTGTATGCCACAAGCACAAGTTCAATATCTGCTGTCTTCCTTTCCATGACTAGATGTTTTTCGATTTTCTATTTTGTAGCAGTAGTTCATCTGTTTGAATATAATTATTTTTTGTTCTACCTACCGTCAGAAAATCAACTGTGTTTCTATCAATGTTATTGAACTTGTTTTATCTTTCCACATGTGCTTCTTGATATATTATATACTGTGGTTTCTCTTGTTGCCATATTGGAAAATACTAATGTGATGGTAATTTTTGCTGGTTTAGTCATTGTCTGATACACGCCGCATCCATAAATGGCCAACAACCCTCAATTCTCTGGAATGCAGGTAATGTTCAATATATATATATATATATATGCACTTTTCATTCCTTATGGGTACTCAAATCTTGACTACTTGCTACTTTTTGGGCATTCATACAGCAAGAGACCTTGAATTTTTTAACATGCCTCCATATTATTTTTTTATTTGATGTTATGGATTGTTTACCACTGTTTTCCAATCTGTGTTTGATACACCAAAAGCATTCTCTTAACTAGTTAAGTATTTTGGAAAATAATATCTGCCATGTCATGATTCAGACTTTTCATTGCATATCAATCTATCTTGGATTAGTTAAAAAGACACAGAGGAAATAAATGTAAGATGACAGTAATGTTTAGCATGTTGAATCTTAAAAAGTAATGTTGAAATTTACATGTCTTAGTGCAGCCACTCTTGTTTGAGATGGTGCTGTCCATGCTCAGAATTTTTTTTTCATTTAATTTCTTTTTCCTAGACCCATTGTTGAAGAAATAAACATCCAACAATTGTGCAGGAGTTTTTTTGCACAGCATCTCAAGGTTGATATGTTTAATGGTCATGCCAAGGTTTTGTTTATGTTTTGCATGGAGGCTTGCATCACTTTCTCAAATGTTCTTTTAAAATTCCTGATGGCTAATGATTGATATTTCACGTGTTGTAATTAATGCTATTATATGAAGTGTTTTGACTTATTTGAGTTTCAAAAAAGTAAGTATTCAGGACCCACGGTGCTACTTTATGTGTTTAGACATGGCACTTATTGTTATTTTTTTTATTTGACATGTCGTCACATAGGATTAACTTGAAAGACCCCACCCCATTCCTAGCTTCAGAATCATCATGTTGCCCAGGCAATAAAGGTTTTGCTGCACTTATCTTCCATATGCTAAAACGTTAGAGAAATCTATGTTGTGCTAAAGAAGTGTAACAAAATTATATGTTATGGTATAAAATTAAATGTTAGTGATTTTGTTCTTATCTAATGAAATTATTTCTTTCATACAAAAGAAAAAAAAGGGTTGGTGGATACTAGATAAGCAATAATTTCCTAATTCCTTTTCTCTCTATTACATCCATTATTGAGATATGTTCAAGGTTCTGTATCTTGTAGTTCATTCCATTTGCCTTGAAGCTTGTGGCTATATTTATTAGAAAAAAAAAAAAGAGAAAACTCTTGAATTTGCCACTTGTTATTAAAACTGGTTTTGCTGGCAATTTCCCTTTATCTTTTCCTAATATTGGTTTTTTTTTTTTTAATTATTGAAAAGCCTCTCCAGCCTCCTCTGGTTGGCCCCATGGATCATCCTCAAAATTTTGCTCCGCCACCACCAATGCCCATTCAAGTAATGTTTCTGACCTGAAAAAATTTACAGATCACCTATTCCAATTACTTCAAATAGATCTGGAGAAATATTTTTCAATCAATTGTTGCTGCAGTTCCGACCGGTTGGTCCAGTGCAGCCATCACAGCAATTCATTCCTGTGAGTTCTCCACACTTTCAGCCTGTAGGCCGAGGTGTCACAGTGATGAATCCAGGATTGCCTCCCCAACCCCCACAACCTCAATTTCCTCACCCAATGCAGCAGTTACCAGCTAGACCTAACCAGCCAAGCCTTGGTCCACCACCACCTCAGGCAATTCCATTACCAAATGCTCAGCCAAACAGGCATGTCATGTCTGGATCTCCATTGCCTCCACCAAGTGTTCAAACTCCAAACAGCTATATGCCTGGTTTAGGTGGCCCAGGAGTGCCTCTATCTTCATCGTATACTGTAAGATACTGGGAATTTCCTCATAATTGATTTTTATGAGTTTGATTGATATCTCAAGTATTTAATATATTGAATCTGATTTTGCAGTTTGCACCGTCTTCATATGGTCAACCACCTGTAACCTTTAATGCTGTAACTCAGTTTCAGCCCATGCCTCAAATGCATGCACAGCCTATTCCCACTGGAGGACACCCTGCATCATCCATGAACCAGAACACTGCACCAGTTACACCTATACAGCGCAATGGCGAACAATCTTCAGTTACCACTACTAATGTTCTGGTTGGAAGAACCCTCTCATTTTCGTCTCTTTTTTATGTTGTTGCTCTACATTACCTTTTCTCCTTTGCAATCTCAACAGTTCTTTATGTGTCTTATCTTGGTGTTGGCACCGCATAAATTTCCAGGCAACAAGTATCCAGCCTAAGCCGACTGAAGAAGCCTCGACAGAGTGGAAAGAACATACATCTGCTAATGGAAGGAGGTATGTGGTTCCTTGTGGTGCTGGTGATTGTAGGTGCATAATACAACACTGTCAGATTAGTTTATTGGGTTTTATTTGTTTTTGGTATAAGTGGGCAGTGAGCGGTCTACCCCGACTTGAATCACTTCTTGTGATAATGCATTGCTGTTAACTATTCATTTTGATGTTGAATTTACTTTTATGTTTATTTTATTACTCTTTTTTCCTGATATCCAGATTTTATTACAATAAGAGGACAAGGCAATCTAGTTGGGAGAAGCCTTATGAGTTGCTGACGCCAATTGAGGTGATTTCGAGTTGCTGCTGTTGTTTAGCCTCTTGAATTATTCATAAGTTGTAGCTTTATGGCTTAAAAATTTTGTGGAACTGTGTGTTTATGCATCCCTTCATGTCAGCACAATTTGCTTGGGCTTTAATATGACAGTTACTTGTTATATGGATTTCTTCCCCAATTGCAAGCTGATCACTCGGTACATTTTATACAAGTTTGGTAAATGAAACCTGCCTCTCTAGCTCACCATTAAGGTTGGGTTTTTTTTTTTTCTCAAGCAGGCAACCATTACTTTTGACTTTTTGTATCTGATGTTTTGTTTTATAAGATTGGTAAACTTGGTCCAAAAAGATATGGTCCCATGAATTGACAATCGCTAATAGTGTTTTGAACATTCTGACCATCACACAGCCTAATCTTTTTAGTAATTGGAGGAAACTTTGCTGCTGCTTCTCCTGTTTCTTTTCTTCTTCCATCTTCACCATTTATCTATAATTTTTTTTTGCTCAACACAATCATTTCTCTAGACATTTGAAAGAAAAAGGAAAGGTACTTCCTTTATCTTTTGTCCAAAATGTTTTTTCAAGTAAATCTCTCTCTCTCTCTCTCTCTCTCTCTCTCTCTCTCTCCTGCCCTGCTTGCTTGCCCAGTTTCTCTTTTTGATCATTTGGATTATGCTTGCAAAATGACTTTGCTTTTTGAATGCTTTTCTGGTACTAATTAGCAATGCCTGATACTTAGGCTATCAGTATATCACATGGTTGAGTATGATGTTTTTGTGTAGCTCAGTAAATATCCTTTGGAAAAATTGTGAGTTTAATGTGCTTTTGATATATTTGAAGATGCTTATATACTCTCCCATAATTCCCCACTATTTCTAGTCCAATTCCCACACATGTGCTTTCAAGGTATTCTTGTGATAAGTATTTCCGTGGTATCATAAAAGTTTTTCCTTGTTATCTTTTCTCATTAGGCTGAATGGTACATGAACTCCCTTTTGATTGTTGTTATATTAAAAAATACCTTGTTATGACTCCCATAGCTTTAAAGCTGCTGACAGGTACGGGCTGTGCTACTCTATGAGAGGTAGGATATGCTGTGGGTCTTTGCTGCTTGCACTACCTACTTTATAGCTTGAATGGTAGTAATTCCTGTCATTCGTGTTACTTACCGATTGTTATGGATTTATTTGAGTGAAACTGTTGTGTTACTTGGTTAGTATGCACTAACAAGAAAACTTCTTGACATGTTTGACCATAAGAAAAACATCCTTACAAGGCCTTAAATGTCTGCCCGATATCCTGAACTCCCATACTAGGCCTTAAATGACTTTTTTTATCATGTTCCTCTAGAAAGAATTCATTATTCCTCTAATTTCATTAAACCAATTGCAAAAGAAGGAAACACAGATTGTTTTTTATTAGATTACTTGAACATGGATGCTTTTTATGATGGTTTCTTAGACTTCTTGGAATGTATGATACTGTTGGTTTCCTTTTTTTATTCCTTTTTGGTTTTTGCATGTGTTCATTATTCATGAAAGAAGCATGTTGGTGTAGTGAATATAGCTTAGTGAAAACAAAGCATTTTGTGGAATAATGAGAAAGTGAGAGGTACTTGAAGTGGGATTGAAGCTTGGGTATCACTGAAAGCACTTATCCCCCTCCATGCTGTTCCATCCTTTATTTTGGGAAGAGGGTTTTAAGCATTTTATTGTTATCGAATTCTGTATAAGAATTATCGAATTCTGTAAATGCTTTCTGAATAAATTAAAGCAAAATTAAATTTTCTCTGGGACTAAGCTTTCTGTTTCATAAGTATTCTTATTTGAGTACTTCATCTATTTATCTTTTCAAAGTAGTACTTATCAGATGGTGTTTCTTTTATTCATTGATTTATTTATTTTACCAATATAGAGGGCAGATGCATCAACTGACTGGAAGGAGTTTAAGAGTCCTGATGGACGAAAGTGTGTAATTTAATCTACTTTCCTTGAAGCTATTTATTCATAATCTTTTATATGGAGATTCTCTTTTCAGTAAAGCGAGTAAGCAACTAAGCTATTTTTATGTTTTGGGTGCTGTTCTGTCCATGAATCCTCTAGATATTACTACAATAAAGTTACCAAGCAGTCAAAATGGGAAATCCCAGAAGAATTGAAGGTTTCTCCTGCACCAACCTCTTTTCTTTTCTTTTTCTTTTTAAATTTTATCTTTTCTTAAAAGAAAAACTTGAATATTTATTCCACTATTGTTTTAAATACTTGCTTCCAGTTGGCCCGTGCACGAGTAGAAAATACATCTACCATGGAAAAACAATCAGAAGTCTTTACAAATTCTCAAGCCTCTACTTCTGTTCCTCCATCCACGGATAAGACACCATCAATTGTAGATGCTTCTACAGCTCAAGGGGCACCATCGAGTCCGGTTCTTGTTATACCTGTTGCTGCTGCTGGTAATTCACAGTCGCAGTTAGCTTCTGAATCATCGACCTTACCTGTCATGTCATCTTCCATGACGACCAATGCAGATGAAGTTCAGACAATTGAGATTCCTGTTGCTGATGTTCCAAAAAGTGCTGAAGTCACTGCCACAGCGGTGAACACCATAACTGCACCAATGTATTGTATTCTTTACCTATTTTATAAGAAACAGAGTAGAACTTATCTTAGGTGCACTTATTTGTTCAATTGTTTTAGGAACAACTTTTCAGATCAAGATAAACCTAGTTCAGCAGATGAAGCTCCCGCACAAGACAAAGAGGTAGTTGTCACCATTAAGATTATCAGTCTGGAAACATACACGACTTGCTTTACTAGCAACTTGATGTGGTTTATGCCTTTCAGGAAGCTGAAAAGGAGGTGGTCATAGATGAAAAGGTTAACAATGTTCCATTGGAAGAGAAAGCAGTTAATCATGAGCCCTTACTTTATGCTGATAAGCTGGTATGTATTTTATAGACTCAAGTTTCTCTTATTGTGCCTTCTCTGGTATTAACATTTTGACTGTAAATTTATCCTTCCCCCCTTCTAGGAAGCAAAAAATTTATTTAAAGCACTTCTGGAGTCTGCAAATGTTGGGTCTGAATGGACATGGGACCAGGTAATTCAACACATTGTATGTGATTCTGTGTCTCCTGCATTTGGAAGTTCCTGACTTTGCTGCTGATTATATCAGGCCATGAGAGTAATAATTAATGATAAAAGATATGGTGCGTTAAAAACACTTGGAGAGAGAAAGCAAGCATTTAATGAGGTAAATACTTGCAGTTGTTCTTTAAGTTTTAACCCAACATTTTATTCTTCCTAAAAAAAATTGCAATTCAATAATTTGTTTGATGCTTTCTGGAACCAGTTTCTAGCTTTTTATCACGCTTACATTAAAAATGTTATTATCATGATACTAACTTTTTGTTTCAGTTCTTGGGTCAAAAGAGAAAACAGGAAGCTGAGGAAAGGAGGATTAAACAGAAAAAAGCACGGGAAGAATTCAAGAACATGCTAGAAGTAAGTTTTTTGAATTTCTTTCTTCGATCATGTCTGTAAAGATGTGTGATATTTCTATAAGAGTTTGCTTTTCTTTTGTTTTGACATGAATCCTTTGCAGGAGTCCAAAGAGCTGACAGCATCAATTAGATTGAGGTTTGCATTTTCTGATGTCATTTACATTTTTATTTCTAATTCATTTGCCACTTGCTACTTATAGAATGGTTGTTTTCTTAATAATTTCTCTTTTGTACTTGAATGCTTGAAATATTGCTTAGCAAAGCAGTGACTTTGTTTGAAAACGATGAGCGGTTTAAAGCTGTTGAACGGGAAAGAGACCGTAAGGATCTGATTGAAACCCACTTGCAGGAACTTGAAGAAAAGGTATATTTTGCTAGCTTCATTTTTCTATCCTCTATTTATAACATCCATCCTAATAATTTAGTACACTATTAGTAATGTACATTTGTTGATGCTGTGTGATTCACTGTCGAATCATCTGAGATGGCTTTACATGAGCAACAAGAGCAATAGAATCTAGAGGACATGACCTGATGTCCAGGGAGATATCTCACTGTATTATTGTTACCCAGTGGCCAATACATGTAGACAATGCTCTTATATATGCTCTTTGGAGTTTGTTATTATATAAATATTGTGGTCACAGTAGCCTTTATGTTCTGCTGCATACTTGTTCCTGTTTGAAGTCTAGTAACTGACTGTAGCAATATATGAAGTTGCGATTTGAAACTTTAATTGGGATTTTGACTAGGAACGAGCGAAGGCACAGGAGCAGCGCAAGAGGAACATCATGGAATATAGGCAGTTTCTGGAATCATGCGAATTCATTAAGGCACTCTTTTCACAAAGCTGATTTCATTTTTTCAGGTTTCCTTTGGCAATGCGACTTCTTACTTATCCATCATTTTCCCTCTGTAGGCAAGCACCCAGTGGCGAAAAGTACAAGATCGGTTAGAAGCTGATGAAAGATGTTCACGTCTTGAAAAAATTGATCGCATAGAAATTTTTCAGGTGCTAATCTTCATTTAGAAGTAACATTTCTACGAGTATTGGGAGCTAATTTTACAACGGTGTCTCAGGATTATTTACATGATTTGGAGAAGGAAGAAGAGGAGCAAAGGAAGATACATAAGGTGCTATTATCTGTTAGCCTTTGTGAGGACAAAGTATTTTGATTTGTTTTATATGATATTCTTATACCCATATTGATGAAAATAGGAAGAACTGAGAAAGGCAGAGCGTAAAAATCGTGATGAGTTCCGCAAGCTACTTGAAGAACATGTTGCTGCAGGCACTCTTACTGCCAAAACTAACTGGCGTGATTATCACCTGAAGGTTATTAACCTACCTTGGTTTTGTTTTAATAAGCATCTGTGTGTGTGCGCGTGCGCGTTCCATTTTATTATTGGGAATTGTATATTTGGTTTTGTTAAGCAGAGTATTGTTTCATGTTGGGGGATGCATTTTCATATTTTTACTTTAATTTGTCATTCAGGTTAAAGATTTACCTGCATATGTGGCTGTTGCTTCAAACAACTCAGGTTCAACTCCAAAAGATTTGTTTGAAGATGTCGCTGAGGAGCTACAGAAACAGGTAATTATACCATGTGTTTTAGGTATCATGATAATTGGCTTTTTCATCAAGGAAAGCATGTTGACTTCAGCAAAATATGCATGTTGAATTGAGCAAAATATACTGTTATGAACTTTAGATTTTGTGGGAACTTGTTTTATTTTGTTTTATTCTTGATGTTTCAGCATTTTCTTTGTTATACCTGCTATAGTTGTCTTCAGAATTAACTCTGATGTCCACAAATGTGGTTTATTAGTTTATATAGCCAATTAGTTTTTTGAAACTAAATAGTTTAGTATTGAGATATTTTTCCTTCAATGAAGTTGAGCCCATGGAATTTGGGTTTAAATGTAAGAGACAAGCAGCAACTTCTCTGCAGTGAAAACCCAGAATGTCTAGCTACC
>Ga0325401_1007722_pt1 | contig 10447 bp, 5 predicted proteins | sample PopdelMetagenome_FD_205666 | JGI IMG/M metagenome (GOLD analysis project Ga0325401, IMG submission 205666) | Populus deltoides microbial communities from Bellville, Georgia, United States - Xylem-PdKOR-R2 | ecosystem: Host-associated > Plants > Phyllosphere > Stem > Wood/Secondary xylem | place...
GAAAAGGTACCTGTGAATTGCACCACATAGATGTTGAAAAGGTACCTTGTTTCAAAGTTGGGCAGCATGTTGGAAAAGGTACCTGTGGATTGCTCATCACAGGAGGTACCTTGTTGAAACGGCACCTCCAGCAGATCTTGAGGTTGAACAGATATTTGAAGTGGGCGAGTGGGAGAAACTGAGAGAAGATGTTAGTAACTGGAAATCTGTTGGACCAGGCAGTGTTGGTGTCGTACAGGGTATAAGATAACTGGGGAAGCTTATATGTTGGTTTTAGAGGGGAGCAAGAAAGATGGGCGGGACCTACCTCCCATCTTGAAAGAGCTGAAAGACTCGTGACTGGGCAGAAGGTTAGGGTTAAACTTTCTGTGAAGCAGCCAGGGTTTGGATGGTCAGGCCACACTCATGGAAGTGTTGAGACCATATCAGCAATTGATGGAAAGCTGAGAATATATACTCCAGTAGGCTCCATGGATGCTTGATCCACCAGAAGTGGAGCTGGTAGAGGATGAAGAACTTCACATTGGAGACTGGGTGAAGGTTAAGGCGTCTGTTTCAACACCAACACACCAGTGGGGCGAGGTGAACCATTCAAGCGTCGGAGTGGTGCATCGGATGGAAAATGGGGACCTACGGGTTGCGTTCAGTTTCATGGAGCTGGCAAGAAAAGTATTTGGAGGCCATTTGTATCTCATAGATGACATTGCTAGTTGATAAGCTTTTTTGAGGTATATAGACATTGGCATCTGTATGTATTTTCGTACAAATTAAACCCGTATAATCTGACCCTGCTGATACTTCTTTGAAGTTATATTCTAGCGCTCTGCTTTTCCGGCTCTTCTTATTTTCACCGCACTCACCTGGCATTGAACATAGGCTGCATAAAAAAGACAGCAATACTTGTCTCTTTTATTCTAACTATCTTTGTCGGTAACCAAATGCTACTACTAGTTTGATTAGTGTGGTTGCCATTGCTCCAACATGCTAGTGTTTCTTTGTCAAGAAGGAAAATCTTATGTCAATTCGTCAGAACATGACATCGATGAACATCTAAACAACTATAATATACAATTGACATTTTGGACACTTGCCGGAATTAAAATACATCAGGGTCAGTAAAATGAGGAGTTTCCAGGACATACAAAAACAGGTAGCTACGCAATCTTGAAAATTACTACTATTGTTACTTGTTACTTGGGTGATGCATGATGAGCCAAAAGAAAATTGCCTTCCGAGCCTTGTGACTAGACATTAAACCTTTTGTTTGTGCACACAGAAAGTAATCCGGATTGCGGGATCCTTTCCTGCAGCTTACATCTTATCTTCAAGCCAGCTAGAGAAGTCCTTCAAAGCCTCTTCCATCCATTTATGCCGGCAACTGTCAACTGCTTCAGGTATAGTTAACCAACTTCTTGTTCGTGTGCTCTGCTCTGGCCATGACTCGAGCTCCTCCTTGACAAATAGAGCATACATTGCAGCTTTACACAAACCATCTGGGCAACACTCATCTTGGAGTGTTTTACTCTTAAACTGATAATCCCCTATGAAATCCTGAAACCCACAGATATAATTAGAGTTGATTCCCTTTTAGATTGTCTATATGACAAGACGTGTAAACAAGCTGCATGATAATATTTGGAGAGCCTGTCTCAGCCCCAAAGGATCACTGGCAGGAAACTACGCCAAGAGCATAAAAGGCTAACAGGTTGACAACAGAGGATATCCAAAAATAAATTATGGGGATTTCAGATAAATATACGCAACCGTATTTCCGAATAGCTTCTTTACTCTGGAATTTATATAGATGCCAACAGCTCAGAAACAGGATTTACTATTTAGCCTAACACTACCACAGATGTTCTGAAGCAAGAGGAAAATTACCTGATCATCCTATAGTCTAGTCGTCTTTACACTTAACCTCCTTGTTTTTGAAAATTACAGTTTGCATCATCCTTGGTGAATGCAAAATAGACTAAATTATAGGATGATTTAGGATGTAAACTGTTACATGCGCAACAAAGTTTAGTATGTAAACTCTAATTTTCAAAAATAAAGCGGGCAAATGTAAAAACATCTAAATTATAGGATGATCGGTGTAATTTTTCCTTTTTATTTATTCATTTTTTAAGCTAAAGGAATGAATGATAATTTCAACAGCCACCAGAATTACTAGATAAAACAAAAGGCAATGATTATCATGATAAAGAAGGTGTGTAAATCACATCAATGCACAAAAAAAGAACGTTTCTTCTAAAGCATTCGCTATAGGAGACGGGCACAACTAATAGATTGTAGTTCTAATGGAATAGGTGAAGCAGAAAAGAATAAATATATTAAAAACAATCTCAAATAATGCTCGTAAAACTCACCATTAGATCGCCTCGAACTCCTGCTTCTTCAATGGCTTCCCTCACAGCAGCCTCTTTGGCAGTCTCATCATTCTCCCATCCTCCCTATGAACAACAAATGAAAAGAAATTTAACTTCTTGTATTTTCTCTTCCTGAAAGTAACTGAAATCACACGTAATGGGAATTGCATATGCCCCACACATAAACGAAGACTTCAAAGAGGCAGGATTTAAACCAAATGGTATCTATCTCTCACTGGCTCTTTAAAGGCATAAGTTTTGGGATTCAAACAATATATGGATTCTAAAGGTCTGAGATTCTTTATTATATAGCCAAAACCCAAATAAAGTGAAAAGGAAACTGAACTTTGCATTTCACTGGAAATACAAGCATGCTGGCTCATACACATCGACCTCAACAAATATGCCAGAGTAATTGCAAATTTTCAAACATCATTATCTCCAAAATCACTTCCAGAACCATTACCGTCACTATTTTCTCATCTAAGTCCCAGCATCCCCACAGCTCTAAGGCCATATGGTCAAGATTACTGGTTTCAAAAATACGCTTGGTGCATAAGCCAGATGTTTAGTAGGGCCCAACTCCAAGCAATCTCGCTTAAATAAGTAAAGCCATTGCCCCCTTTCACTGTGAACCAAGCTTTTTGCTAAACGTGACTATAACAACGCACTTCCACCCCGATGAGATACATGTAGGTGTAAATGGTCATTCAGGTAGCTATCCACTCCTAGGTTCCAAATAGTGTGCATCATAAATGCCAGAAGAGCATCTGACAACTTTATACCTTTGGAAACAAGAGACCTGGTCCACTGGGCGAGTTGATCATAAGAACCTCCACAACCTTCGCTGAATCATCTCCATCCTCACAATAATCTCTAAATCTATATGGAATACACCTGTCAATAAAACAATGAGTTAACAACTCAACATCAAATATGACAGTAACTTTTAGCACCATGCAATGGCAGCAGCTAGTTCCACATATATTTCAAATACATGCGGTGTAATGTTTTATTTGGTTTTTTACAAGTTGTTTCTCAATCCCTAAAGCTACATTTTTCTTCTCATTTTTTTTTAGTGGGAAGCTTGCTGGACTTTGGATTCCAGAAGACCCAACTCTATTCCAATGAATCTTGACCATAAGACCTCTAATCTTGATCACAAGACTGTTGATGGACAAAACTAAGGATAAACCTGTCAAATGAGCTTCCTAGTGCTCACATGGGTTAACATTAGCTCTGTTTGGTCCTATCTATTCGATAAAGACCATACTTGCTACAAAATCCAACTTGTCTTATGCCGAAAAAAGCCGGTGCAAGTTGGACCTGCAATAGACAACTAGCCAAATAATTTCACATCACCTGCTGAATCATTTCAGGATCTGGAAAGGGGTATGGGTGTTGGCCCCCTAAAGAGAAGAAAGCATCTTTCACCCAGCAAGATGCTCATAAAACTTCTCATCCATTCATTCAGCACATGACTGATGGTGCAAACTTCCTATTCCCTCCAGAAATGATGTGAAACAATGCCAGAATATTTCTTCAGTCTGAAGATTAAACCAAATGGTTCAAAAGACTTAAGCCTCCACATATAATGAGATGCATTCTAACCATTTAAAATTTTAATTCTATAACCAAGTCTACAATCACCTTCCCTGTTAACTGGGTTCCAAGAAGCAAGAGAGGCAAATGATAAAAAGGGTCCCAGCACAAAAGCCTCGAAATTATCTCAATCCTCAATTAATCCCTCATTAACATTGCCCATTAATCCATCAAAAGGAACACATATCTTCAATCAACAATTAGTCAATGTTTCATACCTTTCATTATTGAACAAATCACACTAATCAAATAACTAAATAATTAACAAGGTCATCATTACAAATTACATCCTTATAGCCACCAACCCCATTAAATTTGACAAAAAAAAAAAAAAAAACAACCTAAACAAGAAAAGAAAAGATAGAAGATAAAACCAATGAAACACCTATAGATTATTAAAATAGAAAACGACCCATTAATCAACATAAAGTCAAAAACATACCCATTAATCAACATAAAGTAACAACCATCCAAATGTCAATTCTCTCACCACTAACAAAAAGGACACTTAAACACACCAATACTTCAACTCATCAATCAAAAACACATACTTTCACGCATATAAATCATTTGCAGACGAAGATACGAAAAGGGTCTGTTATTTACCCGGCAACAAGTCGACAACCGCCCTCATAACGTTGTTGGAGTCGACCAGTACGTGCCACCAATTCAGACATACTTTATATATATATTATAAATAACCAAAAGAAAAAAAAAAGACTTTTTTCTATCAATCAAGATTGTTTCTTTATCATCAACAAAATTGAACTCGAGCCCCTCATTGGCTTTGCTGGATTAGCAATGGTCATGCATGTGCAGGATAATGACATCGGCATTGCTGGTTTTGGCTTTTTTCTTGGGGGGTTTCTAGGTGAAGGGAAGGAGAGAAAAATGAGAGCTTTTTTTGGTTTTGTTTTTCGGGATTTTAGAGAGAGAAAGTTTAGAGCTTTGTTTAGAGAGAGAGAGAAAGGGAGGGCCTTAAAGAGAAGCGCATGAAGCGGATCCGACGGTGGGGGCGGTCAAAAGTCACGTGGGTGTGATGGGCCCATCATGAATGAGGCCTATCTGATTGGGTAGTCATCCCTAGTTTACTGATTTATTTCAGGTAGAATGAAATTTGAAGCATACGTATAACGGTGTTCCACATTAACTTTTAAATTTTTTTTACTTAATTTTTTTTGAAAAAAATAAAAACATATATAGTTGGAGATAAAAAAATAAAAACATAAAATAAATTTATTCATAAAATAATTTCAAAAGAATTTTTATACTCTTCAAAAAACAAGAGGTATACAAATTGTATGTATCGAAAAATAATATTTATTATTTTTATTTTTAAAATATTATTATTAAAAATTCTTAATTCTATAATTATTCATTTAAGATATATAATGATAAAAATAATTATTATAATATTTTTAAAACTTGATTGGGAGTAAAGTCTAAATCATGAATTAAAAGGATTAACTAGAATTAATTCATTTTTTATTAAAAATGATTAAAATGTTGGTTTTTTAATTGATTTTTTTTTTCAAAACAAAATCAATGAGTTTTTAACGTATTTTACATGTGAATTGATTTAAATTTTAAATTAGGTTAAGCTATGTCAATCTTTCTTCTTCAGATTTTGGGGCAGCATTTCTATAGTTATAACATAATTCAAGAGTTGATTCGGTCAAATACTAGGATTATGAGTGAAGTGGGTTAAACTAAGCATCAATGAATCAATTTAAACTTTGACTTTAAAAAACCATTTAGCGATATGGTAGCGGTTGCTTTTTAAATAATTTTTTGTGCTGAAATGCATGTCAATAATTTTTTTTTTATTTTTTAAAAATTATCTTTGACATCAGCATATCAAAACAATCCAAAACATACAAATCATATTAAATTTTAATAAAATAAAATAAAATTTTTTAGAAACATGATTTACACCGTATTCCCAAATAATTTCTTAGTACCACAAAGCCAGCCTCAAGTCAACGAATTATCAATTTGACTGGTTGGGTCATACTGGGTCTGCCTTGATCTTTTCTCTCTTGTATTTGTCCTTCTCACTTTACAAGCTAGCTACCATATCTTCTTGTTTTTGACGGATCATTGATTCAATATAAGTGTGCTTAAGAAATTGAGACTTCTCATCATTAAGTGGTTTCGTTCCATTGAAAGAGAACCAACCTTCGAAACAATGGCAATTGTACATCTTAAATTTAGGTTTTGATCAAGCAACAAGTGAGTTTCTTCATCATATTATAGTTCGCTATGGACAAGTGTCACGCAATGATTCAACATAACTCCATTTTATTAAGATTTATTATTCACAAGCAAGTTTTTTTTAAAAACAACTTTTTCTTTCAATTCAAAAAATCCACCATTTCTCCCCCAAGCTTGGAGAGAACATGTTTTGTGAGGTCATGGGAAGATCGTTTCCAAACGAGAAAAATACGTGCGTTCCATTTTTTATGTTCTTTTGCTCAATCGCGAATTTCCAAAACCAAATTATTAATGAATTATTAGGGAATAGTATTATGCTTGCCAAGTAAACAGTCTTGATTGTTGGTTTAGATGCAAACCCTAGTGCACCATCACTCGAAACTGAACTCTGATTGATCATAACGCCGATTAGAAGATCTCTGCAATACTGGATTTCTCATCAACAAATTTAAACGTGAAAGGTGCTACACCACTCCGTGGCGAAACCGCAAAAGAGCATAATTCGAAATCGGATCGATTATATATATCCCTGCGCGTACCGGCTAGAAGTCCCAGTTGAGCACTTTTATGGACAAGGGCCACTTCAGTTCTCCATAATATAATTTGTAATTAACTTTGTATTTACCTGCAGAATTCAGTCTAGTTCTACCTTCAATGATGTCTGGCACACCGCATCGTGGCACCATCATCATCGACACGGTTTCGGGATCCAAAGTTCCAGTAAATATTTATAACTAATTGAGAAATATTTACTGATAAAGAAACTCTGGTTCTTTGGAAGAGGAAAGGGACCAATTTACTCCAATATAATTGCAAAGTAAAGACCTTCCATATGTTATTTTTTGTTTTTTAAACAAATATTTAATTTATTTGTTATTTAAGAAATTCATTAAATTGTTTTTCTATATTTATCACTTCAGATGTGACCTCTGGTTAATAATTCCATGGGAAAGTATATATTACTTCAGAAAATGTAGCAGTAGATTATGCTAAAGAACGTTTTTTTGTATCAGAGAAAGCAGCTGGATTATGCCTTCTAAAGGGATATCAGAGAGAGCAGCTGGATTGTGCCTTCTAAAGGGATATCTGAGATCGCAACTGGTTCTTCGAGGGGGCATTCACCTCTAGGAACTGAAGTTTCAGAGTGAGCTTTTGCAATATTATCAACAAAATGTACTATGTAGTGATTTTTATGTTCTGATTCATCTGCTCTAGTCCCACAACTATCACAGCACAGGGATGATGTAGCAACAATGAAGCGACTCTTGATGATCTCCCATGTTATTTCAGAATCTGTTTCTTGTAAATTATAATCTCGTGGATGTACAGAGTAATCTGATGTATCTCCCCAGGGTTAAATCCACGAACATACACCAATCGATGTCTCCTCTCGTGTTTGATTTCAAACATGCCATGGACAGGATATAATTCCTCCTGGAGTCAAGAGCTGGTCTGGTCTTGGCTAGAATTCAGCAAACTCAGATTATGCGTTCCCCTCCCCAATTCTGGCACAGAAAAAACATGTGTTCGTCCAGATATGAAAAGGCCTTGTGTGTCGGGCCCAAAGATGAAAGAACAAAGGAAATCAACTTTTGATATAGCTGAATATTGGGCCAAGCTAGACAGGACTACTCGGTCCAAAGCTCCAACATGTTTGTCTCGGACAGATGAAAGACCCTAGTAGATCATTTTGTTGGGGTTCTACTGAGGTGTCCTTCGCCTTAAGAGTTTCATTTCTTCAGAACCAATACATATTGCTCCCCTTTCGACACGCCACACAATAATATAAAAAAAATATCACACCTATTTATTAGAATTAATTTAATAGTTTGTCTGCTTTGTGTTTAAAAAACACTTTTTGAAAATTTTGAATATTTTTTGTTTTAATTATTTTTTAATAATTTTAAATCTTTTTAATGAGTTAGTGTAAAAAAAAATAAAAAAATATATTATTTTAATATACTTCAAAACAAAAAATACTTTAAAAAAAATCGTTACTATAATCTCAAAAACTATTTAATAACTAATATAGAAAGAAGGTTTAAATTACTAGGTTAGTCCACGGATCACAAAGTAATCACGGTTAATTATTTTTATTGAAATAATTTTTTTAAAAAAATTATTAGTGTTAATGTAATTGAATGTAATTCAATTTGATTAGATCAATTAAATCATTAAAAATATAATTAAATTAATTAAAAAATCAATAATTTGTTTTTATTAAACATAAAACTTAACTTATATTAGATTTTGAGGTTAATTCATGTGTTACCCGCTCAATCAAACTCAGTTGTTCTTATTGAAATAATATCTTATTGTTTTTTTATCCTTAAATAAAAAAGTAATAATATTGAATTACATTAACTAAATTATTAAAAATCTAATTAAATTGATTAAAATATCAATATTCTCTTTACTCAACTTACAACCTAACCTGGAAAAGATTTCAAGACATGAATTTATAAACAACTTACCGAACCAAATCAAATTTAGCAACTGAGTTGCGTAGAAGATTTCTATAGATTAGTGGTAGTGGGCACTGCTTAGTAGTAGGTGGTGTGGTTTTTGGAAAGAGAGACGTCGGCGTGTTATAGGTAAGGGCAGATACACTGCACTCATGACATGATCTCTTTAATTATTCGGATAAGATTTACCTAAGCTATAGTCGTCCTACATAAATATTCAATTTATGCAGCAGTCAGTGCATTCGTACCGACCTCACATATTCTTCCAATCTTTACAGAAAAAGAGAAACTTCGTAATTCAGGTCACAATCGTTCATCATATGATTCGTATCTCGAACATTATTTTTTCTGTTTTTTTCCTCTTCTTTTTTCGAATTTTAATCATTTTTTTTTGTCGAACTCTAAGTACTAGGATGCATATTCTTTCACGTTTTGGATATCGAAAAAGAATTCTTAGAATTCTATAAACATCGAGGTCTATAAAACCAAATTTAATTCCTGCATTATCATAGCATCGTCTAGTTTTCTCGAAGTATCAACTACTACCGACGGCGAGTACAATGCATGTCTTCTTAAGTAAAGTGTTAACTTTTTTTTTTATATATAATAGTTATCTTTCCTCGACTTATCTTCCCAGTAAATTAAGTATAAAACGTAAATTATTTTGTCGGACTCGTAATAACTTGGATTTATCAAAGCTGAATTCAACGTAAATCCAACAACTTGACAGACCTAAATATATTAAATTAAATAATTTGTTAAACTTATATTCATTTGGGTTTAATAAATGAATCACCAACTTGACAGATCTAAGTATATTAAATTAAATAATTAGTTAAATTTATATTTATTTGGGTTTAATACATGAATCTCTATATTAAATTTGGTAGCTTGCTTGACCGTTGTTGATTTGAATTATCGTCATGTTATAGGTTTAGACTTTTTCATTAAAAAAAAGAAATATTAAGTATAAAATACTTACTCATCATCACCCAAGAGCTCTCCTTTAATTTCAACAATTCCAATAATTATACAGGTGGATTCTATGGTGATAGATGGATGGATCAGGAGTGGGGCACGTCTGCAATGCTTAATTGAGCTTGATTTCATCATGAATGGCATCGCCTTCTCCACGAGAGCATGGGAAAAATCCATGTAAGAATTCTTGGACAAATTATTAATTAGGGTGTCAGATGTGTCAGCACTGAAAGGTGATGACGCTTCATCAAGCATGCAATGAATTGAGACACTCTGTGTTTGCCTTCCATGGTTTCCAAGAGAAAAAGAAGTACAGAAAAAGATTTTGACATTGATATATTGATTCTGATACATTTCCAATACATGCAGAGGCCATGTAGGACAATGCTTCCATGATTTAGGGTTCTCGGCATTCTTTGGATTTTGGTGCAGTATCTTTGAAACCCTGATCATCTCTCTCTTTTATTTATTTATTTTCACTGTACACGCTAGCTACCACATCTTCTTGTTCTTGATGGATCATTGACTCGATGCAGTTACTTACAAAATGGCGAGACTTCTCATCCACCAGTCACAAGTGAATTTCTTCGTCGTTTAATGATCCTGTTTCCATCAAATTAAAAAAGTGTTTTGGAAAGAATTTTTTTTTATAAATTCACAATTCATTATAAGTGTTTTTTTTTTAATAATCACAGATAATCCAGCATTATACATGTTTCGAAGAAGAAAAACCGGAGAGGGAATAAATTATGCTGGCGATAAGAAAATTGAAGAAGAGAAGTATTGTATATTCCTTTTATTATTGGTGAGGTGAAAATT
>Ga0325401_1007724_pt1 | contig 10446 bp, 4 predicted proteins | sample PopdelMetagenome_FD_205666 | JGI IMG/M metagenome (GOLD analysis project Ga0325401, IMG submission 205666) | Populus deltoides microbial communities from Bellville, Georgia, United States - Xylem-PdKOR-R2 | ecosystem: Host-associated > Plants > Phyllosphere > Stem > Wood/Secondary xylem | place...
ATTCTTTTTATATATATATATATATATATATATATATATATATATATATAAAAGAGAAAAGAATTATTTAACCTAGTTGTGTCCATGTTCCGGATCATGATATTTAGAAAAAAAAATATCGTCTTGATTTTTTTAGTCAAATTATAATTTTACTAGTTATTCGAGTTGTCTTTGGACCCGATAAGGTGACCGTTTCACATTAGGTCAACCTCCATATATTTTTTTCCCCTAAAAAATATGTTAACAGCACTTAATTTGTTTCTACATTCAACAAAAAATTTGTTCAATAAAAAATTTGATCTAACTTGTAATGTAGCACAAGTAATTATCTAGTACAATTTTTTTTGTTGTGATTGTTATTTATTATTCGACTGCCCATGAAATTTCTCCAAAAAGTGGAGAAATTGCTCCATGCTCTTTTATTAAAATTGATCCCACTAAGCTGATAAGAAGAATTCACGACTTGTAAATGAGTTTTAATTTGAGTTGAAAAAAATATGCATTCGATTAAATTTGATTGATTTATAGCTAGATTAGCTTGAGTAAATTCAGTCAAATCAACATCAAATATGTTTTTAAAAAATAAAATATTTTTTTAATAAAAAATAATAACGATTGACATTGATTGACTCCAATCTTTTTCCAAATCAAATTTAATAAAAAAATAAAAATGAAATACAGAAATGAAACGGAACGTGCATCCTTCTTTGCCAAGTTGAAGAGAGAGGCCCTTTTGTGGGCCTTTTCCAATTTGGGCCTTCGCAGAAGCTATAAAATACGAGTCAGTCCTCATCATGAGTTTTTTTCTTAGCAATAGCAGACATCAACTCTTTTGAAGACCTTTTAGTGGCTCCAATTTGGGCCTTTCCAGCTTTGTGAAGTGGGCCTTATTATGATTGTAATTTTTTTTACCAATAATTAATTAATAAATAATAATCTCTAGTTTATTTTGGCTGTTGTTATTTTTTTTTATTTTCTTTATAATATCGTTCTAATTCGAAAAATTCTGGTTGTATGCTAGCAGGTGTGAATTTGTTGAATTAAATGCTTCTGATTTGACAAGACAATATTACCTTTTAGAAGCGGTACTAGTCTGTAGCCGTGCTATACCACGAGCTGATATTATTGTTACGAAATTTTCATTAATTTTATTATATCTAATAATATTCATTAATTTAATTTAAATTGAAAAACACCTGACAATAATAATAATAATAAAATAAGTCATTGATATTATTTGTAAAGAAAAGAAAAGAAAAACAGCTAGAGATCCACCACCACTCAATAATGGAGATCACTCATAATTAAAAAAGTTTGTTGAGGTCGTTGAAACTTCACTATAAAAAATTTACAATATAATATAAAAAAAATGTATGGTTTGGAGCAATGCCTTTTATTTTTATATTACTTTAATTTATATTTTTTAGTCCTTTTATTTTATTAAAAAAATTAGGTTTGGGTTATTAGAAATCAATAGAATCAATATTTTAAATAAAATATTTAATTTTCCATGTTTTTTTTAGATTAATATAAGTGTCCGGATCAGTTTGCGCGCATCTCGACTAATTATATGGGCTCTGAAGTTAATGACCATGTAACTCTTTAATAGTCCTGAGATTTGTGAACTCAAACTGGTGATTTTTGAAAAATAAACACAGGACTTGACTATTTGAGGTACACCCCTCAAGGTTATAAAACACTGCTCTAATTACGAGTTATTATCATGTTTATTTATAAGTATTAATTATCATCATACAATTTTCAGTATGAAAAGAAAGAGGCAAAAAGCCATCGACACCGACTTATAGTATATAGAAATAGCAATACCTTGATCAACACATGCATGCATTGGAAAGGCATTTTTTTTTTTTTTGTATCTTGAAGCTCAAGCATGAAGCAACAAATTGAATTGGTAAACCTTGTTCTTTTAATAAAATTTTATACAAGTAAAAAGGATGAGATTTAAAATTCGAATTTCATTAATTTTACCTCATATCTAAAGCCTTTCCCTCAGCAAACACAACCTTGTCTAGCAATAAAAGCGACTCAACCAGCGACGACTTTGATGTAGTCATGACCAGCTATGTGATCATAGTCTACAATGGCTCTATTTGTGCAGCTGGGTTCACGAGGATTAGGAGCTCTCAAGATCAAACAATGAGCTAAGAGAACCTTTTTTTTCTTTCTCGACAAGGCGTGGTGGGAGGTCATTATCTTTAAAAAAAATAAAAAAATAAATCAAAACACGGCCCCTCTCCCTCTCCCACACTTTCCCCTTCAACCTTTTTAGTTGGTCAAGCCTAGCTGCCTCGAAAGGAACTCTATTTCAACTCCCTGTGTACATCATGCTCTTGTGTCTCCTTTGTAAAAAGTCATGGTAGCCAGCCACACGTATTAATTACAAGCAAACCCTTTTTGTGGGTTTTCTTTATTTTCTCGTTTCAGGGATCAGGTATGTGTAGTAAAGTCAGTCCTCTTCGTAAAGACTACAGAATTCACCTTTCAAGCTTAATTAATGCCTAATCATTCTCTAGTTGATGTTATACTCGGTTGTTGAATGATTTGGTGTGGCCTCCGAGTTGGACTCTAGCAAATTTGCTTATTTATTGGCTTTGAAAATAGCTAGAGTGTGTGTGTGTGTGTATATATGTCTAAACTGTGATGTATGCTCTGGATATTGACCGCCACTATATATATATATATATATATATATATATATATATATATATATATATATATATATATATATACACTGTTTGTCAAAGATTAGAATGGGGATTTCCTCAAAAGAAATATCATGTCACAGAAAAATGGGTTCCTTGAATTTAATATAAGGGATAATTATAAAAACCATTTTTTAGCTTGATCATAACTTTAATTTCCTTCTATATTTTTATATAAATTAATTACTTTTTTTTTTATCTTGGTTCAAATAAAATGCTTTGATAAATTATTATTAAACATGTAAATTACACGAAATAAATGTAATTTATGATAGTTCAAAGATAAAATAAATTTCAAATCAAACTATCCTAGAGTTTTTATAATTATCCCATAATAAAATACAGGAAGATAAAAAAATCCAGGTAAGTTTTCTTGTCATGCAAAAAAAAGTATTCTGATAATTTAATTTGATAGTTATAATTGGATTTGTGTTACTGATATATATATATATATATATATATATATATATATATATATATTAAACCTGATTTTACTTTACAGATCAATTTATGATTAAATTTGAACAATTATTTTTAAAGATGAGATTTGACCCTAACAAATTAAAACGATTAAGTGAAAACATAGTTTGATTTTTAATTTTTTTAAAACATCTTTTTAATTTTTAAATAATATTATTAAAACAATAATATTTTAATTCAACGATTTAACTAGGTTTTAATATCCATGGACACGTAAGAAATATTACGACTTGAAACTCCTTTCACAATTGGAAATATTATAAACCTCTTAATAGGATTCACTCTGCAAGGATTGGATATATTTAATTAAGGTTTTGAAGTTTCCTTCATTATAAATAAATAAATAAAAATATTTCTCTTCGTCTTGCTGGTCTTCTAGCTAGATAACAAACAAACTTTTTTGCGTGAAATAATTAAATTCTATTTTGCATAAGATCCATATATAATTAAATCTCAACAACCGAAGTTTTGTGTGAAGTTTTCTTGCCAGCCCAAAATAAGCAAAGGAACAGGGTAAGTTTTCTTTAAGTTCTACCATGCATGCATATGCATAAAAAAATAATAATTATATTAAATGACAACGACTACAAACCGTAATTTTTTGAACAAGCTAGCTGTGAGTTAATTTTCTCCATATAATCAACGTAGCCAAATTAGCAATTGATAATCTAAAAGATTATAGTCAATCTTGCTCTGTCATGTTATTGTCCTGTAGAAAGAATTGGTCTAAATTTTGTATCTTTTTTTCAAGAATTATATTTTATAATATAAAGTGATGAGATTCAAAATACAAGATGTTTAGGAATAAAGCTGATGTGTTGGATAATTAGCTGATTTATAATTACTTCAAGCAATATGATCTATTTTTTCTAGTTAAGGTTTCTGGTGACTTGATATAAAAAGTTCAGAGGATTGGTCACTGCTAGTAAGTGATGCATGGTAAGCTACGTAACCGGTAGCTGTAATAGTAGCAGTTGGTGCCTGGTAAGTCATGATAACTTGTAGTTGTGGTAGTAATAAGTGGTGTCTGGTAAGTGAAGTGACCGGCAGTTATGATAGTACTAGTAGTAGGTAGTGCTTGATAAGTTAGGTGATCGATAGTTGTAATAGTAGCAAATGGTATATGGTAAATCAAGTGATTGGTAGTTGATACTTGTAAAAAAACCCTTTTGATGGATGTAAGGATTCTACAATGATAAAGTTAGTAACTTTATAAAAAGAGAAAATAAATGATATTTTAGAGAGATAAACTATGAAAATATATATGTGCGAGATATTTATAACATATGAGTCTTGTTCTTTTATAGAAAGAAGGGGTTAAAATGTAACTTCACCCTTGTGATATTTTGAGTTGTATCTCAAAATAATATGTATATGATCAATGAAAAATACCGAGGGACTCGCATGGGGTCCTAGAAAAATTCTCAACGGAGTGCTGGGCTCGGACAAGGTGCTTGAGCCCATTAGAGATGAAAAATAGATACAAGTGCGTTGTCTAGACCCAAGTATTTTGGGCTTGGGGTGCGCGCCTGCACTTGAATGTGTTGGGCTTGGGGGCGTCCTTGAGCCCAAAGGGGTGCTGAGCATCACTCCCAATGTATGGGCTCGAGCTCCTTGCCCGAGCCCATGCTCCTTAGGTGTTTTCTTTGGGTTTTTTGGGTTCATTTTAGGGTTTTTTTTCGCTCTACTTAATTTTGGATCCATCAATAGCCCCCTAAGTCTTTGTGATATTAATCTGCAAAGACTTTTAAAAATGTGTGGCTACCAAAACAAGTTAATTGAATTTTCTTCATATGAGAAGAGGGGTTGAAAACCCGAGTAAGAAACCGGAGAGTCTGTGTGTAGGGGTATGCACTATGCTTAAAAAAAATCCAAAGAAACCAAAGGGCATGTTCCCTTATCCCTCTTATCAAGGCTTTTAAGGCTACTAGCTTAAGTAATTCTTACCCCTTGAGCAACTCCTTGTTGGACCTCTTCAAATATGTTCGTGTAGACTTGTCTTCTTTTTTAGCAACGCTAAATAGCTTTGTAGAGCTTTTCTTGGTGGTTATGTTGGTGCTGAAGCACGCCATTAGCTTGACACAAAGGTCACTGGACCCTTCGATGGAGTTTCAATCCAAATTATTGTACAAAGCACACGTAAACCCTGAAAAGGTTGTGGGGAAGATTTTGCACATTGAGTCACTATCTTGGATGACCAACTCTAAGCACCTGTGCACATTCAGTACATGCTCCCTTGAGTTAGCTAGGCCATCATAATTATCCAGACTAATGTTTGTGGAAGTGTACTCCTTAGGGAGTCGAGTGTTTAATTGTTTGGACAAGGAAAAACCCCTTCACTGACGAGGACTATAACCATTCTCTTAGATATGCTCATGTATAAACCTTCTCTTAGTCATTTGTCTGTTAGGCTCTTGGGAGCCTAAAGAGTTTGATGTGGAATGATGGTTACAGTAACTGGTGTCCATCTCATGGTTGTTAGGAGGAGGATGTTTAGAGTATTGGCTCTATATATGGGTATCACAATAACACGAGCGACCCCTTGAAGGACTAATAGGATTGTCATTAAGTTTAGTTTCTTTTGTGTAATGTAATTGTCTACGAGCGCCTAGTGCAGCCAATGGTCGTGGCGTTGGGGCGTGGTGTGTTGCCGATGGTGTAAAGACTTATCAGTGTGGCAATGTCTGATTTTGACCTTGGGTTGCTGACATGGTCTTAGTGAGGAGTTGCACTTGACTAATGAGTTGTTGAAGGTCTGGTTGGGTAGAAATGTTCGTGGTGACAAGTAGATTTGTCATGTGTCTTGACCTAAGAGTGTCTTGGTTGTGTACTATGGAATGATCTAAAAACAATTTTTAGAAACTAATGGTTTTTTGATCATTTTTCCACGTACGACGTCAATTAATGAATCCTAAAATCCAAGATGCTTAAGAATAAAGTTGATGTGTTGGATAATTGGTTGATTTCTTAATTCAAGCAATCTAATCTATTCTCCTTAGTCAAGATATTCAGTTACTTGATATGGAAAGCCCAGAGGGTTGGTAACTGGTAGTAGGTGGTGCTCAGTAAGTTAGATGGTTGGTAGTTGGTTGTGCAAAAGATCCCCTTTGATTGATGTAGAACTTTCTAATTATAAAGTCAACAACTTTGTAGAGAGAGAAAGTGCAATGATATTTTGGAGAGATAAACTTTGAAAATATGTATGATAAAAAATTAAGAATGAAGAGATTGTGAACCTTGAATTTAAAAGATTTATAAGGTGTTTATAACTCATGAGTCTTGTCCCTTTGTGAAGAGAGGGCTAAAGTATAACTTTACCCTTGTAATATTTTGAGTTGTATTATATTCAAAACAATACGTATAAGATTAGTGATAAACACTGAGGGACCCACGTGGGGTCCCATAAAATTTTTCAAGAAAAAGCCAGACATATGAAATGTGCTCGAGTTCATTAAAGATGAAAAATGAGTTCAGACACACTACCTATACCCAAACATTTTGAGCTTGGTGTGCGTGCTCGCACCCGAGTATGTTGGGCTCGGGGGGGCACTTGAGTCCAAAGGGATGGTGGGATGTATGTCTGGCACCTTAAATGCTGGGCAAAATGCCAAGCAAGGTGGTGGGACGCATGCCTAGTAAGGCAAGGCGTGATAACACACCCATGCACTAAGCATAGGCTTGGGATCTTGCCCAAGCCCATGTTTTTAGGAGCTGGGTTCAGGTTCCTTGCTTGAGCTTATACTCATTAGGTGTTTTCTCTAGGTTTTTTGTTGATGCTTTAGGTTCATTTTAGGGTTTTTTTTTGTTTTATTTAATTTTGGATCCATCGTAAGGTAATCTTACACAATAATCTTGTAGAATTTACTAACAGAGAAAATATCAATAATTAGATATGTATTAAATAAATATTTTTCATGAGTGAATCTTACAAATTTAATTGATGATTTTTTTTTGGTAAATGAAAATCAACATTACTTAAAAATAGATATATGATAAAATAACATGCTCATTATCATGAGAATTACCCATATATAACGTAACAACAACATAAAGAACAATATATAAAATCCTTGTATTAATTAAGATTACAAATGGCAATGAAGTAGACAAATTTTCTCCATTAGAGTGATCATGCCAACAAAAGCTTCAAAAAAGCAACTTAATTTGTGTGATCTCTAAGAGAAGAAAATTCATCTACTTCACCCACTTCATGAAGACGCAATCAGTTTATTCCATTGCAAACTGTCTAAAGTTATTAGTACTGCTCATCGCCCAGCAAGTGCTCCGTAGCAAACCACTTCATGCATGTTTCCTGAGAGTTTTTTGTTACTGAGCACACGCTTAGATAAGCCTACTAGCTAGGGCTAATTTCTTAAACACCAAATCAAGCAGAAAACTGATAAAAACCTTCCGAGTATTTTTCTTGCACGCTAATGTGCAAATTCGTCTTCTGATCCAGTGATGCATTCCTTCTCAATTTCTTCAAAACCTTCAAGAGATGGGTGAGGAGAGTGACCTTTGCCAAAAGACCTAATGTGATCCTTGAGTGACCTTTTGTGTTTGAAATCAGAACCACAAGTACAATACCATAGCTTTCCACAATTCTTTTCATGGGTTCTCCAATCTCCTTTAACCGCAAATGTCTTGCTGCATTTTCTACACATAAATGGCTTGGCACCGTGCTTCCTTTTGTAATGGGTTTGAAGGGTCCTGAAGTCTTTCAATGGCTTAGCTCGTGGATGGTTGATGTTGTTCTTGCAACCTTGTGCACAACAATAGCATGGAAGCCTCAGCATTGCTGCTGGTTGTGTTCCTTTAAGTGAGTCTGGTCCCTTCCTGAATTCGGACCCATGCCCCCACATATGCATCTGCGCACAAGGAAAACTGTTAACTACTTGATCTCAATCTTGCTAGAGACCATGGTTAGTTTACTGCTTAATCTTCTAGCCAAAACTTGCGAATCGTTAATCTTTAACTAATTAAAAGTTGATAATCATAATTAAAGGAAGAGGATCCAAAGTAGTAACCTTCATCTCCAAATTCTCTTTATAGATATCTTTAGACAATTTTACAACTGCATGCTTGCATTGTTTATCTTACCCCTCTAATCATTTTTCAACTTCTTGTCCCATCTTTTTATAAAGGCTACCAGATTTCCACTTACACCAAATAACTTTCCTTTATCCTTCCACCCAAAGAGGAGGAAATGATAGAAGAAACCTTTCCTTGGGTGAATGGGGCGTAAATATACACTTCATTTTCTCCTTTATAATAATTTATCTTATGGGTACTTGTCAACCAAACACTAATTATGAAAACAGCAAAGATGATCAAATGCCATGTTATTGGACTCAAATATATACATATACAAGGATGATATAATAAGATAGAAGCTTTTATAATTTTTTTTTTAAAAAAATAATCAATTTTATTACGTTCCTCTTGGTTTTGATGGCATCCTATGCTGCCTTAACTGTTGTACCTTATCTTTAAGCTAATTGCTTGGTGCTTTAATGGATCCTTTGGGCTTTATTTTTTCTTTTCTCTGAAAATAGCTACCTTAACTTCCATATTATTAGATTTTCTCCCAGTTTATATATATGGAATATGGGGATATAGGAGTGACCAGGTCTAGTCCAACGAACAAAATTATGGGTGGAAAGAACATACATATGGTAGGAGTATATATCATGGTATAACAAAGCATACCCTTGATGTTGTCTGCAAATATGAAACTTCTTTCCTTTGAAATTTAGACCGTGTGGCCGAAATCTACGGTCATTCTATTTCAGCAGACCCAACAACCGTTTGGTCTTGGATCATTAGCATCATCAACTTTGCTTATATCATTTATTCTCCTCGAAGAAAAATCCTGAGCATTCTTAATTGCACTGCTTCTTTTTTTTTTAGACATTTATTTTTATTCTACCACGCCTTTCTTTATCATGATTAGGTTTATAATCGTTGATTGTAGTGTTCACTTTTCCCTCTTCTTTTTTTTCCCCACAGATAAATTGTGTTAGTTATCTGTCATCCCTACAAAAGTATAATTTAGACAATTTCCCCCCAAGATTTTCTCCCTTGACAAGAAATTGGAGTGGACGCATCAACTAAATTCAACACAAGTTTTTAAAGGAATTCAATACAAGTTTGGTATACATGCAATAGGCATCAACCTCTACAGATAATGGGAAACTGGGGAGGTATGAGAAAAACACCAATGACTAACATTCTTTCCTGTTAAAAAAAAATAGTAGATGAAATTTATTAAGCTTATGATCCCAAATTATGTGCATATATAGCCATGGCAAAAAGAAAAATAAAGAAAGAAAGAATGCACGCGTGATGCATATAGTCCTCAAGAAATTACAAATAGATATTGTTTGTTACTGAATCTATATTTGAATTATTCATGTGCCAAAGAAAAGATTAGTTGGTAAATAATTAGCTCACAAGATTAGAAAGAGAGATTACTGAGAATTAAATTACTGACCTGCATGTTATTGTACCTATTAAAGGTCTTGCTGCATATAGAGCAAGCAAACTGCATGGGCCCCACAAGGATCTGGGCAGGGGTTGGGATCCAAAACCTGCTCTCTGAGTTGAAAGAATATCCTTGAAAGTTTTTCTTCATGGATATTTCTTCCTTGAGGTCAAGAACCTCAGTCTCAACTTCGGAATCTCCACTGTTAGGCAATCCAATGTGCAAAGCCACCGTAACCTCCTTCTCTTCTTTAACTCCAACAGTGCTCTCTTTCACTTCCATGTCTCCATCTTTTAATGCCTTCTTCTCTGTGAACCTGCTTAGAAGAGGCAAGCATTGAATTGTCTCTTTCATGGCCTCTCTTTGTTGAGGCTGCTGTTGAGGGAACAAGCTTGGAAGTCTTAGTACGCTCATGGGGTTTGTGAGCTGAACTTGTTGAGTCACAGAAGAATTAGAAAGAGAAGAAGAAGATGAAGAAGGAGAAGGTGAGGAAGATGGCTTAAGCCATTCAATGAAATTTGGGGCTTGAAAGCAAAGATTCCTGTCCTCTACATGGTAGTTACACAAACCCATCTTGTGGGAATTCCTTGATTTCTCTCCTGAGATGGTTTATATCCACACTTTATGTGGGAAAGCTTTGCACTTAATGGCTGGTGTTTTAAAAGATTGTTTCATTTGTCTTTTAAGAAGTCTTTATTTCCCCTTTCTTTCTTGTCAACCTTTGGCCCAAGTTTGTTTGATCTGAGAGAGAGAGAGAGA
>Ga0325401_1007725_pt1 | contig 10445 bp, 9 predicted proteins | sample PopdelMetagenome_FD_205666 | JGI IMG/M metagenome (GOLD analysis project Ga0325401, IMG submission 205666) | Populus deltoides microbial communities from Bellville, Georgia, United States - Xylem-PdKOR-R2 | ecosystem: Host-associated > Plants > Phyllosphere > Stem > Wood/Secondary xylem | place...
ATTTTTTAATGTTAATAATTTTTATTTTAACCCCTCGGAATCAATTTTATAACTATATATATAAAAAGGAAATTCCAATAAGAACTAACTGATTTTACAAATATAACCTCAAAATTAATCCATTCATGTGCTTAAATAAAGAGTGAATTTTTTTTTAATAAATACCAGCCTGGCACATTAGCATAACAATCCAATTCTAAAATAATAACTATTATTTATTATTGCTGTCCAAAATAATAATTGCAAAAGAAAAAAGACAGAGAAGAAGAGAGAGAGAGATAGAAAGAAAGGCCTTGGGGAAGAAATATCAAACCTCCCTCTTCCCCATCGTTGGCTTTTTTCTTTGTTTGTTTTCTAAGGTGACAATTTATTTTTCAAAATTGTTTTTTATTCAATTTTTATTGTTCACATTTGTTTACTGATAATTAATTAATCTACTTTTTTTCTGGCTATTAGTAATTTTTGCATTTCATTTTGGCTTCTTACGGGCTATTTCAGATCGTCATGAAACTAGCTTTGGTTATGTGAAGAACTGTGATTTTTTATATTTCGATTGGTGGGTTGTTTTTTCTATTTAGTTTATGTAGCTTATAGACTTTGAATTTTGATTATTTTTCCTGGGTTTTTGGCATTTTATTGATTTCTATTTCTTTTACGGGCCAAAACCTCATCTGGATTTTTAAATTTTTGTTGATTGTGTCACAAGAACGTGAATTTGATTTGTTTTGGCTATGTGGGTTAGTGAGTTTTTGCAGATTGCTGACAGTGAATTTGATTTGAATTACTGTGAACTGAATTTTGTTTTTTTTTCCTGGTGTTTGATTTTGTAGAAGAGGAGGGGGTTTGAATTTCATTTGGTGACAAAATGGGGGTTATGTCAAGACGGGTTGTGCCCGCCTGTGGTAGCCTGTGTTTCTTCTGTCCTTCACTGAGGGCAAGGTCAAGACAGCCCGTTAAGCGATACAAGAAGTTGCTTGCTGATATCTTGCCGCGTAATCAGGTGATTTGTTATGTGTTTCATGGTAGCTTGCTTTGTCTTTGCAAGTATTTTTATGGGTTTTCTATGATTTGGAAGGATACTGAATTGAGTTGGCACTCTCTTCTTGTGCTTTGAACGTGGTAGTACTGTTAATCTAGTGTGGATTAAATGGACCATTTGTGGTTGAAATGCAGTTTATGTGATGATGTATATGTGGTTTTATTTGTACTTTGATTCATCATGCACATCTGATCAAAGTGAACTCCATTTGTATTGCTACATTTATAGCCATGGCCATCATTGGTATCATTGTCAAGAATCATGAATGTATTGTTAGTGAACTTGGTCCAAATGCCAGTGATTTTCTAATTAAGGAATTTCACCATCTTGCCAGTAGAAGAATCTATAGCTTTGGCAGTTCCTTCTTAAAGCCTCTCAAAGGCTTATGACTCATCTCACCCTCTCCACCCATCCAACAGGGAAAAGAGAACGTTATTTTGATAAAAACAGTGGTGTGGAACTTTGTTTTTGTTCTTTTCCTTTTGTGTTAATGCAACCGGCATTTTGCAGGAGGCTGAACCAAATGATAGGAAAATCGGGAAGCTTTGCGAGTATGCTTCAAAGAACCCATTACGAATTCCCAAGGTCTGTGTACTGATTCCCCTTTAGGAATTTCCAAGGTCTGTTTATTGATTCATTGAGAGTCCATTACCTGGCAGATTCATGCATTTAAATATTTCATCAAGATTTAACATTTCATCAGTTCAGTTATTTTCTTTAACAAGTTTAAAGGATAAGGAAAATGCAAGTTTATATTTACCCTTTTTACCCTTTCTTGTTAGCGCGCTCTTCATTTAATATTTATTTTAAGTGCTAATAGTTAGTTATTTTTCACTGTTGTAATTATTTGGTCTTGATGTGAACACAAGCTTTTTATCTTGTCTCACAGCTGATTCTGGTCATAATTGAATTTTTTAATGAACTGCAATATCCTATCTAAATATTTTAGAATTTATAGGGAAAAAAAAACAAAAACTGGCCAGTGTTCTGCAAGGATGATGTGTTCATGGGGTTCAATTTTCAAATAAAAAGTTATCTTCAACAAGCTTTGTAGTTTCCATCTACCCGCCAAATTATATAACTTGGTTTTCATTGGCTATTAGTTTTGCATTTACTCTCTGCTCCTCAGATTACTGATACCCTGGAGCAAAGATTTTACAAGGAGTTGCGGCATGAGAACTTTGGATCTGTAAAGGTTGTGGTGTGCATTTATAGGAAATTGCTATCGTCATGTAAGGAGCAGATGTAAGTCTATGCATTTTAGACTTGAAATGACTTGGACTCTATTTGCCAAAACCACTCAATTAGAAAGTTGTCGAATATAACCTTGAAATCTTACCTTTTTAATGTGTACTTGTTAAGTTTTGAATTGCTTCCACAAATTAATGCCACATTTAGGATTTTTTCCCCTTAAGCTGCTAATAATTTTTTTGAATAAAGAATTGTAAGCATTTGACTAGAATTTGTAAAAAGAAAAAGAAACTGTACTGATAATTGAGAGTAAAATGAAAAGATAATGTATATGTGATTAAACCTACATGGTTAGAGAAGTAAATTGGGACGTTATTGATGCCAATTGATTAGTATATACAGTCAGAATAACATCTACAAAGTAATATAGACAGTCACAAATTATTCTTTGGAATGATATTAAGATCCTGTTGTTTTTTTCAAACAGTAGCTGTTTTTGTTTGATGACATTTGCTGGTGCTATTCAATACATCCAGGCCTCTATTTGCCAGTAGTTTGTTGAGCATTGTTCGGACTCTTTTGGAGCAAACTGGGAAGGATGATTTACGGCTTCTGGCTTGCGATGTTCTTGTTGATTTTATAAGTTGCCAGGTTTGTAATGGATAAAGCTAGAGTTGTGAGAGTAATGTTGACATAAAGCTATATAAAATGGCACATATGCATATGATACTAACTTATTCAATAAAAAAATAGATGGATGGCACATATATGTTCAACTTAGAAGGCCTCATTCCTAAGCTCTGTCAATTAGCACAAGAAGCTGGAAATAACGAAAGAACTCTACGTTTGCGTTCAGCAGGGCTGCAAGTGCTGGGCTCCATGGTACAGTTTCTTTTGCCGGTTCAAATGTCTCTTGTTAAGGAATTGCCACCCAAGGGTTTTTTGTGATTTTTTTATGTTTCAGCAATCATATGAATTGCTGTTGTTTCTGATGATTGGCTTTTCCTCTAAAGATGAGGCACATGTAGTTTAGATAAATGTATGACTCGGTTGCATTGCTAGGTTTTTAGAAATTGTACTTGATACTTTCTCTTTTCGAGATCCCCCCCCCCTAGATTTTCTTTGCTGATCCTATTTAATAGTAGAACTTTAAAGGGATCAGATTTGGATCTATCTAGGATACTGATTTGACTTGTTGGTAACCCAAGAACCTGGGACAGTTAAATTAATTTCTGAGTTCTGTTTTTTTCCAGGGGAAGGAAAATTAATTTACCTGACTCTTTTTTCCAGTAACTTTCTCTATGCATTTTTATGTTCTTATATCTAACATTTCACTTCTCATAATTTTTTCATCTTTACATGGCCTTTTATTATTCTCTTGTTATTGTACGTAGCCCAAGATTCTCATATTTTCTATTCGTGAGCACACTTGATTGTCACTCCTTTGATGCATTGATTGTCACTCCATTGATGCATTCTTAATTTTATTTTGTTCTAGGTGTGTTTCATGGGTGAGCAAGCTCACATCTCGATGGATTTTGACAGTGTGAGTAGACCTTTTTATGTACCCTTATTATCAAAGCCTTTGACATTAGCAAACACATGTGACAATTGTTGGCTTTTGGTATTAACTGGAACACCTTTTTTTTTGGTCTGAAATAGATTATATCAGTCACTTTGGAGAACTACATTGATTTCCAAATGAATCCAGATACAATGGAAGATCAATGGGTTCAAGGTGTGCTTAAAACAGAAGATAATGGCTCATCTTTCCCAGACATAAGCAAGAAGGTTTCCTTATCAGACCTTACAACCAAGCCTGAATTGGACCTTGCAATGTAAGCCTATTTTATTGGTTTGATGCTATGTGTTTAGAGGCAATAACTTTTGTTCAAGTAACATTGTTTGCTTCTGTTTCATCTAAAACAGGGATACTTCCAAGAGTCCATCTTACTGGTCTAGGGTATGTTTATGTAACATGGCTAGACTTGCAAAGGAAGCTACAACAATACGACGTGTTCTTGAACCTCTATTCCAGAACTTTGATGCTAACAATCACTGGTCCCTAGAAAAAGGAGTAGCCTATCCAGTTTTGACATTTTTGCAGTCACTTCTGGTTGAATCAGGTTATGTTTGGAACTTGATGCACTGTGTTTTTAGGCCATGTGTGTGGTCTCAGATACTCTACTGTAATTCAAATAACCTTTTGGTATACATAACTGATATTGCTTATATTAACTTCAGGAGAAAACTCGCATTTGCTATTATCTATCCTGGTCAAGCACTTGGATCATAAGAGTGTTGCCAAACAACCACTTTTACTGGTAGACATTGTTAATGTCACAGCACGACTTGGACAAAGTGCAAAGCAGCAAGCCACAGTTGCTATCATTGGTGCAATATCTGACTTGATGAAACATTTACGAAAGTGCCTGCAAAATTCTTCTGAATCATCCAGCCCTAGGGATGGTAGCGATGAAACGAATGCTGATCTTCAGGTTGCCTTGGAAAACTGTATTGCACAGCTCTCAAATAAGGTTTGCAGTTGTTCCTTTAGTTTTCACTTCATTTAATTTATGGAATGAACTAGCAGTGCCACAGAAACTGTGGCTTCTGAAACGTTAAAACCATGGTTTATCTTAATATGCATGTAAAATTGTTTTTGCAAAGAAGTTTGGGAGTGAATCTTAATGTGTAAATTGTTGTTGTTGTTTTTTTTTTTTTAAATTTCCTCCATGTAGTTTATGTACAAAAGCTGTTTTTAATCAACAGGTGGGGGATGTGGGACCCATACTTGATACGATAGCTGTGTTCTTAGAGAATATTTCAGCCACTACTGTTGTAGCTAGAACAACTATCTCGGCTGTTCACCAAACTGCACGGATTATCTCTTCCATCCCTAACATATCGTATCACAAAAAGGTAAATAAATGTACATTTACTTTTTTTGCGTTCTAATCTCTAAAACCATTCAAGTAATGAGGTTATGCTTTGTAATCTGTTTCAGGCTTTTCCTGATGCTTTATTCCATCAATTGCTTGTAGCAATGGCCCACCCAGACCATGAGACTAGAGTTGGAGCACATAGTGTCTTCTCTATCTTGCTTATGCCATCCTTGCTTTCTCCTTGGTCAGACCATAATAAGAAAACCTCTGAAGCTGTTTCTGGGTTTTTTGGTCCATCAGCATCACAAAAGAGGAGTAAAAGTTTCTCCTTTCAGGATGAAAGCCAAGATAATGTTGATTCCATGGATGGAAAATCATGGGAAGAAGGCAATCCAATATCAGATAACAGTGGAAAACATGATTCTCATGATCGTTCAAACAGCTTCAAGCATGCAGTCTTAGATGGAAAAACAGTATGGAGCTCCAAAATTCTGAACTTGAGCTTATTTAGTTTTCAACTTGATTTTTTTTTCACATCCAAGATGGAAAAATGGTCTCATGCAGTTGAATGCTTGCTTGCAGCTAACTTCCCTTCGATTGAGTAGCCATCAAGTCAGTCTTCTGCTTTCATCAATATGGGTTCAGGCAACATCTGCAGAGAATATGCCCGCAAATTTTGAGGCCATGGGCCATACTTATAACATCGCTTTGCTTTTCACACGATCTAAGGTTAGTCATGCTTACAATGTGCTAGCATATGGTGCATTTACTTCAATCTCCTTTCAAGCTCTCTAATTTCTTAGCTTAGTATATCTGGGGTCCTTCTGAATCTTTTTAAACTTAGAATGGTGCTTCAAGCCAGCAAGTTTTTTTCTCAGTTCATCGTTGATTCTTTTCTCCTCGCAATGATACTGACATTGAATCTGGAGAAGAAAATTACTGAGAGGGGTTTCTGCATAGCCAGAAAAGAAGTTCAATGTTTTGCCATTTCTTTCAAATTTTCCAGTTTTAGATAACTGAAGAATCTAATGCTTTCAAATTGATGGCCATACCTGGCCTGTGTGTTGATGAACTTTGGTTATTACAGACCTCAAGTCACGTTGCTCTAGTTCGGTGTTTTCAGCTGGCATTCTCACTTAGGAGCATCTCTCTGGATCAAGAAGGTAAGTTGAATCTATTAGTGAATGGTAATATTTTGGTCATAGGATTAACAGCATTTATTTGGAGGTGAATGGTTGTTTCCCATGTGGCACTGTATATGTGTGAATGTAGCAAGATGTTGCCATTCGTGAGATCAGAATTTCACTAACACTTCCCAGTCTCACTGTTATACACATTGACGGACCTTTTATCTGCGTTCCCAAACTTGCTTTTCCTGGTCATCTTTTTCTCACAATATTGCCTTGATTTTCTTTTAATCATGCAATAAAAATGAAACATTAATGTAAAACTATGGTTTTGCTTAAGATTTTTGCTGAATCACACAGGTGTATGTTATATAGTGAATGGTGATAATGTGAGAGACAGACTACCCAGATTTTATCTTTAATTCCTTCTTTTCTCTTACTAAAAGATCCCTGATTTATGATTTCTGAATTGCTTGTGAAGTTTATTTTCTGAAATTGATAGACTGGTTATGTTGGTGAAATTTACTTCTGATATGTATCTCTTGCATCCAATTTCAAGCAGGTCTGCAGCCATCTCGCAGAAGGTCCCTCTTCACCTTGGCATCGTTCATGCTTATTTTTGCAGCAAGGGCAGGAAATCTCCCAGAGCTAATTCCTTTTGTTAAAGTCTCTCTAACAGAAAAAACAGTTAGTTTCCTTTTCCATTACCATTTAGAAGATAATGTTTTGTTTATGTTTTCCTATGGCTAAGACATGTTTCCCTTGGAGCTTCCTTTAACACATTTGCATCCATTTATCATTATTTTGGCAGGCTGACCCTTATCTTGAATTAGTTGAAGATATCAAGCTGCAAGCTATTTATGTAGAATCTGATGAAGGGAAAATAGCATATGGTTCAGAGGATGATGATGTTGCTGCTTTAAAATCTCTCTCATGTGTAGAAGTAGATGATAGTCATTTGAAGGAAACCCTGATATCCCGATTTATGACAAAATTTGTCAAATTATCAGAGGTGATGTTCTGATTTATATTTATGCATTTTCTTAACAATATCACTACTGAATTTGTCTTTTCTAGATCTGATAGAAGAATTTTCAAATGGCCAAGGGTCCAAGCTCTGAATATCTACGAGCAACAGTTGCATGGTGAATAGCACTAGCCACATTTATGTCATTAAAAAATAGAGTGAATATTGTGCTAAATGAACACACTTGCATAGAAATACGAAGAAAAAGAAAGGAATGTATTTTTAAAAAATAGAGGAAGAGGATCTGTATCAATTTAATCCAAGTCAATACCATTTTGCAATTAGACAAGTATTAAGAAACACAGACCACATAAATTTTTCTCATCTACTATAATAAGTTGCTCATGCTTTAGAATAATTATGCTTTTCTGGAGTTTTTGGAAAATCTTGAATATTATTCCCAGGACCCTAGGTAGTAGGTAGATGTTTCACTGTTAATTGTGTTGTTTCCTTTGACAAGGTTCCAACGAGGACAGTGTATTCTGTCTCAAAAGGGTTGTACATCATTTGAGGTGTTCTTTATTTCAAAATTGTCATTTTCTTTGTTTTCCAGGATGAGTTATCAGGCATAAAACAGCAACTTATACAGGATTTTTCACCTGATGATGTATATCCTTTAGGAGCTCCCCTGTTTATGGAAACACCTAGGCCATGTTCCCCTCTTGCCCGAATGGAGTTTCAGGCATTTGAAGAGGTAACATCATTAAGATAATGTTTTCCGTCTTACATTTAGCAATTGTGTGCCAGTTCACTTATTTTATTGGGTTTGTCTCAGATTATGCCTGCAGCTGCCTTGACGGATGATGAAACCTTCACGGAACTTAATGGAAGCCAGTCAGGTCGCAAAACATCAATATCTGTCCATACACTTGACATTCTAAGTGTCAATGAACTTCTGGAATCAGTAAGAGCACGTCTTGTTTCATCTCTTTTTTCACTGATTAGATTGAAATGCCATTACTTGGCTGCATTTCTTTCCTATTTTAGGTTGTTTAGACCTGTGATCCCTGGTAAGGAACAAGGGCTGAATTGTTGTGGAATGTATTGAAAATTATAAGTTGGGAAACTTAAAAAAAGAAAAGAAAAAAAGTACTGGATAGGATTTATTTATTTAAATTTTTTTTGGGGGGTGGGGTTGCTCAAGAAATAGTCTCTTTCCCAGACATCTGGTACAATTGTTGTATGAGAGAAAAGTACGGTAATTGTAACAGGAATGTCTTGTTTTTTCCATTTCTAGTCGAGGATAAAATCAGCCTTTTATGATACTTTATGATTTACTTTTTCTTGATGACTACCTGTCTTAGCTTCACACTTCCTTGCAAATTAAATCTGTCAGTGCTCTATCCAGGTCCTGGAAACTGCTCGACAAGTTGCAAGCTCCCAGGTGTCCTCCACACCTGTACCTTATGACCAAATGAAGAGTCAGTGTGAAGCTCTCGTTACTGGTAAACAGCAGAAAATGTCTATACTAAGTTTTAAGCATCAACCGGAAGCCAAGGTTTTCCCCAGCACAGATGAAAAGAAGGACACCTCAGTACATGATGTGGTGAGTTTGTTTACTTTTGCAGACACAGGCCACGCTTATTGAATATATTGCCTTTTCAAATATATTACATTTTGTCCTGTCTTGTCCCTTTGCGTGAATACATAACTCAAGCATCATTCCTTGGGTTTGTTGGTAGTGACATTATAACTGAAACTGTTATCAATAACACCACCAGGAACAAAAACATTAGTGATGTCAAAATTTGATGTTTTGATCATCACCATCACTGCTGTCATTATCATACCTGAAGTTTGAGCTTCAGGAGTTTCCTGAAAGTTTGTGTTTGGATCTCTTTTGTCTTTCATTTTGGTTTTGGATCTCCCTGTTCCAAGGCCTTGGATGGTTTTTGGATTTTCCTGCACCACTGTATGATATACATGTGATGCAAACGCCTTCTTCATGTTTTTCTTTTGGAGGTGAAGGTTCCCAGAACCTTTAGCCTTTATTACTCGGCAGATAGGCTATCTCATTAAAACATAATTCATGTACTGATAAAGTTACTTGCAAATTATTTGTTGTTCAGAAAGTGGAGTTGCCGCAATGTGATCTAACATTAGCTACGAAGGATCAAATTAGAGCACCTGATCAACTCGCCCTCTGCTCACTCGAGTACGGACAAAATTCTTTCAGATTACCACCTTCAAGCCCTTATGACAAATTTTTGAAGGCGGCTGGATGTTGAAGAGTGTTCTATGCTTGCGTATGACTACAATGTTTGTCTAATTTATCTTTTCATCAGGCAGTTATCCTTTTCCTCTTCCGCAATTCTTTATCATGGAAGCTTGCCATTTTTAGCTTTACATGTAAATGTTACCCGGTCTGATTACTAATGTGGAGAAGAGAGAAGGTAGCATGGGGAAAATGGGTGGTTTTCATCTACTCCTACATTGTTTTCAATATCCATAGCAAGATTTGTTAATATCTTGACAGGAGCAAGTGTTCATACTAAATTTGTTGATTGTTATGTGCATATACTACATATATTTGTATAATAGACATCTACCTTGCTAAGTTTCTCATGACATTTACTGATTTGTACTATTTTATCCTTTTGTGTGCAAACATTACTTCATTCCTGGAAAATCTTTTCTTTTTTTCTGGTAGATTTATGATATTCCTGCTTTAATGTGATGAACTTTTGATTAACCTTCAAGAGCCAAGAAGGCAAGGATCATCTGCATTGGTTGAGAAGCTTGATTACGTACGAGCAATGAAAATTGCTTTGACCTGGCTAACCTCCTCCTATGAACACTTATTGTGGACGTGGACATTGACTGAAAAATGGCAGGTTTCAGAAGAAGATTAGACGGAATATGGAGTCACAAGCTAAGGGAATGGCACCTCAAGGGGGTCTCATAATCTTACACCAGATGCTAGAAGAGATGAGATTAGTGCCTTGCCCTACACGGTTTAAATAAACTCATGAAAATATTGGACGAAAGCATCTTTAATGTAATGAACATTCTCTTGTGCAAACTCACATGGAAGAAGCTGATTCATTGGGTATCTGCTAGCATCCATTTATATTTGAGAGAAAAAAAAAAACTCGCACTATTTATGTTTATTTTTGAGAGCCATTGGATATGTTATTCGGTTGATCCATGGGTAAAAAATAAAATAAAAATAATTC
>Ga0325401_1007735_pt1 | contig 10439 bp, 13 predicted proteins | sample PopdelMetagenome_FD_205666 | JGI IMG/M metagenome (GOLD analysis project Ga0325401, IMG submission 205666) | Populus deltoides microbial communities from Bellville, Georgia, United States - Xylem-PdKOR-R2 | ecosystem: Host-associated > Plants > Phyllosphere > Stem > Wood/Secondary xylem | place...
TGGCTGCTGCGTTCGGGGTTCGACCAGCGCTTCGTCGCCAAGGGCCGGTTCCAGTCACTGATGGCCTCGATCCCCGTCAAACTCATCACCCATCCCCAACCCGGCCTGTTCGGCGCCGCGGCCGCCTTCGCCCAGGAGCACACCTCGTGACCGACATCGCCACCGTGATGCAGACCAGCGCCGTCATTCCGGTGCTCGTGATCCACGACGCCGCGCAGGCCCGCGGGCTCGCCGAAGCTTTGGTTGCGGGCGGCATCCGGGTACTGGAGGTGACGCTGCGCACCCCCGCCGCAATCGAGGCGATCCGGATCATGAAGGAGGTTCCGGGCGCGATCGTCGGCGCGGGCACGGTGGTATCGGCGGAGCAGGTCGACCAGGTCCGCGAGGCCGGGGTTGAGTTCATCGTGTCCCCCGGCTTGTCGGCGGGGCTGGGCGAGCGGATCGCAGCGACCGGCATCCCGTGGCTCCCCGGCGTCGCCACCGCAGGCGACATCATGCGCGGGCTCGACATGGGGCTGACCCACTTCAAGTTCTTCCCCGCCGAGACCAGCGGCGGGCTGCCTGCGCTCAAGGCACTTGCCGCACCCTTTTACCAGTGCCGCTTCTGTCCCACCGGCGGCATCACCGAGGCGACCGCGCCCGACTGGCTGGCGTTCGACCCGGTGCTGTGCGTCGGCGGCAGTTGGCTGACCAGCGGCACGCTGGCCGAGGTGGAGGCCAAGGCGCGGGCTGCGGCGGCATTGCGGGGCTGAATGGCACTCGCGGCCTCACGGGGACGAGGCGATGGCGATCTGGCTAGTGTGGGCGGTACAGGCGGCACCGGCGATCGATACGGCGCGCGCGTCACGGCCACTGACCATGACGGTGATCCCCCGTTGCGACGGTCGGGAAGCATCCGGCGACATCGTCGTGTGCGGCCGCAAGGACCGGTATCGGCTGCCGGTCCTGCCCGATGCCGTATCGTCGGAGCGGGCGAGCCATGACGCGCCGAGCGGGATGGCGGCGCTGACCCCCGCCGGGCGGTGCGGGATCTTCGCCGGCGAGAGACGCTGCGGCAGGCGCGAGGCGGCCGAACATGGCTATGGCAACGGACGCGATCCCGTAACCGTGCTCGGCCGCGTCGCCGGGCAGCTACTCGATCCCGACTGATGGCTGGATGCCGGAAGCCGCGACCTACATCTCGCCGCGCGATCGCCTGATCGCGTACCACTTCCTGACATTGGCGTTGTGCTCGGCGAGCGTGTTCGCGAACACGTGCCCGCCGGTGCCGTCCGCGACGAAGTAGAGCGCCTGGCTCTGCGCGGGGTCGAGCACCGCGTCGATGCTGGCCCGGCCGGGATTGGCGATCGGGCCGACTGGCAGGCCGGCGCTGGCATAGGTGTTGTACCCGTTCTTGGCGCGCAGTTCGGACACGCGGATGCGGCGGCCGAGAGGGCGCCCCTTGGTGATCGGGTATATCACGGTCGGATCGGCCTGGAGCGGCATGCCCAGGCGCAGGCGATTGCTATAGACCGCCGCGACCATCCGACGTTCGGAGGGCTTGCCCGTCTCCTTCTCGACGATCGAGGCAAGCGTGATAGCCTGTTCGGGGGTGGTCACCGCGATCCTGGGCTTGCGCTTCTTCCACGCCGCGGCGAGGTAATCGCGCATCGAACGCTCCATCCGGGCGGCGACCGCGGCGCGGGTGTCGCCGCGCTGGAAGGCGTAGCTGTCGGGCAGAACCGACCCTTCGCGCGGCACGGCGACGCTGCCGGTCAGCCCGTCCGCCCGCATCAGCGCGTCATGGACCAGGACGGATGGATAGCCCTCCGGCACGGCGACCAGCCTTTGCAGCGTCCGCCCCGATTGCAGCAGCGCCAGGATATCGCGCGGCGAGGCGCCAGGCGGGATCTCGTATTCGCCCGCCTTGATCGAACCGCCGCCGCCCAGCAGCCGCGCGAACAGGCGGAAACGCTGAGCGGAGCGGACCGTCCCCGCCTTCTCCAGCGCGGTCGCGGTCGAGGCGAGGCTCGCGCCCTGCGGCACCACGATCGAGACCGGGCGGGTTGCCGGGCCGCTGCCGCCCCAACCCTGGAGCAGGACAAAGCCGGCGATCATCGCCGCCGCGATCAGAATGCCCAGACAACCCAGCTTGCGCATCATCCAACTCCGTTGGGGCCGAGCGTGTCGATCCCCTGCCCTCGCTTGCCCCGCAGAACGACCCTTCGGCAAGCTCGGGGCGACCGGACGATGGTCAGACCGCCCGCATCACCAGCGATGCATTGGTGCCGCCGAAGCCGAACGAGTTATTGAGCACCGCGCGAACCTTGCGCTCCTTGGCCGTGTGCGGGACGAGGTCGACACCGACGCAATTCTCGCTCGGGCTGTCGAGGTTGAGCGTCGGCGGCACCACTCCGTCGCGCATCGCCAGGATACAGAAGATCGACTCCACCGCGCCCGCACCGCCCAGCAGGTGACCGATCGCCGATTTGGTCGAACTCATCGAGGTCGCGGCGAGGTCGCTGCCGAACAGCCGACGGACCGCGCCGAGTTCCAGTTCGTCGCCGAGCGGGGTCGAGGTGCCGTGGGCGTTGATGTAGTCGATGTCGGACAGCGCCAGCCCCGACTTCTTCATCGCCATCTGCATCGATCGATAGGCGCCCGACCCGTCCGGATGCGGCGCGGTGACGTGGTAGGCGTCGCCGGACAGGCCATAGCCGATCACCTCGGCGTAGATCGTCGCACCACGAGCCTTGGCGCGCTCATACTCCTCCAGCACGACAATGCCGGCACCCTCGCCCATCACGAAGCCGTCGCGGTCCTTGTCCCACGGACGGCTGGCGCGCCAGGGCTCGTCGCGGAAGCCGGTGGACAGCGCACGCGCCTGCCCGAAGCCGGCGATGCCGATCGGGCAGATCGTGCTTTCCGCGCCGCCCGCGAGCATCACGTCGGCATCGTCCATCGCGATCATCCGCGCGGCGTCGCCGATCGCGTGCGCGCCGGTCGAGCAGGCGGTCACCACCGCGTGGTTGGGACCCATCAGCCCGTACTTGATCTGCACCTGACCGGTGATGAGGTTGATGAGGCGGCCATGGACGAAGTGCGGGCTGACCCGGCGTGGCCCCTTGGCGGCGAGCACCAGCGCCTCGCTCTCGATCCCCGGCAGTCCGCCGATCCCCGAGCCGATCGAGCAGCCCGCGCGCAGGCGGTCCTCCTCGCTCATGTCGGTCAGCCCGGCATGTTCGAGCGCCTGACCGGCGGCGTCGATGCCGTAGACGATGAACGGATCGACCTGACGCTGGATCTTGTGATCGACGCGCTTGCCCGGATCGAAACCGTATTCGTGGTCGGCCGGCTTGACCTCGCAGGCGTAGTTGCTGTGGAAGTCGGTCGCGTCAAAGCGACGGATGGTCTCCGCGCCCGACTTGCCGGCAACGATGTTCTTCCACGCGGTCTCGACGTCCGCACCCAGCGGAGTGACGAGGCCCAGGCCGGTTACGACGACACGCCGCATATCTGTCTCCTGCCGCCTGAGTCGCGCGCGGCACCGCGGTTAAAACCGAAACAGGCCCAGACCCGTCGGGGCTGAGCCTGTCGAAGCCCCGTTCTGCCCGTCGATGTCAGGGCAGCCCTTCAACAAGCTCAGGGCGAACGGGGGTCAAGAATGGACGGCCGTGGGATCAGGCCTTGTGCTCGTCGATATAGGCGATCGCGTCCTTGACGGTTGTGATCTTCTCGGCGGCGTCGTCGGGGATCTCGACCCCGAACTCTTCCTCGAACGCCATCACAAGCTCGACGATGTCGAGGCTGTCGGCACCCAGATCGTCGATGAAGCTGGCGTCCTCGGTCACCTTGTCGGCCTCAACGCCCAGGTGCTCGACGACGATCTTCTTCACGCGGTCGGCAGTCTCGCTCATGGGTAATCCCTCTCGTTGGGGTTTCTGTCAGATTGCTGAATGCACCTAGAGCGCACCCCGATGCCTGACAAGCCTATAGCATGGCCATGCCGCCGTTGACGTGGAGCGTCTGGCCGGTGACGTAGCCTGCCTCACGGCTGGCGAGGTACACCACCGCTGCACCGATGTCCTCGCCCGTCCCCAGGTCCCCTGCGGGTATGCGGCCCAGCAGCGACGTCTTCTGCGCTTCGGGCAGAACGTCGGTCATCGCCGAGCGGATGAAGCCGGGGGCGACGCAGTTGACGGTGATCTGGCGGCTGGCGAGTTCCTGTGCCAGCGCCTTGCTCATCCCGACCAGGCCGGCCTTGGACGCGGCATAGTTGGCCTGCCCGGGATTACCGGTCGCGCCGACGACCGAGGTGATCGAGACGATGCGCCCGAAGCGTGCCTTCATCATCGGCCGGGCAGCGGCGCGGCACAGGCGGAACGCGGCCTGGAGGTTGATGCGGATCACCTCCTCCCATTCCTCGTCCTTCATCCGCATCGCCAGATTGTCGCGGGTGACGCCGGCGTTGTTGACCAGGATGTCGAGCCGGCCGAGCCCGGCCACCGCCTGCCCCACCAGCGCGTCCACCGCCGCACCGTCGGACAGGTCGCACGGCAGTGCGACATGGTCGCCGCCCAGCGTCTCGCGGAAGTCCTGGAGCTTGTCCGCGTTGCTCCCCGACAGCGCGAGCCGGGCGCCCTGCCCCGCCAGCGCCCGCGCGATCGCCGAGCCGATCCCGCCGGACGCGCCGGTGACAAGGGCGGTCATGCCTGAAAGATCGAACATTGCCTGCTATCCTGTTGTGATACGGTCAGAGTCGGGCCGCGAGTGTCTCGATGTCCGCCATCGCGACGACGCTGGTCGCCTCGACATCGGGGGCGATGCGCTTGACCATGGGAGCGAGCACCTTGCCGCCGAACTCGACGAACTCGGTCACCCCCGCCGCGGCCATCGCCAGCACCGACTCACGCCAGCGGACCATGCCGGTGACCTGCCGGACCAGCGCTACCCGGATCGCGCCGGGGTCGGCGATCGGCGCGGCATCGACATTGGCGAACACCGGCACCAGCGGCGCGGCGATGCGGGCGTCGAGCAGCGCGTTCTCCATGGCGTCGGCGGCAGGTTGCATCAGCGGACAGTGGAACGGGGCGGACACGGGCAGCAGGATGCCTCGCTTGGCGCCGAGCGCCTTTGCCAGTGCCACCGCTCGCTCGACCGCGGCGCGATGGCCGGAGATCACGACCTGGGTGGGATCGTTGTCGTTGGCGACGGTACAGGTCAGCTCGGCCCCGCCCTCCGCCAGGATCGAGTCGACCGCCGCACCGGCGATGGTGCCCGCCAAGTCGAAGTCGGCGCCGAGCAGCGCCGCCATCGCTCCCTCCCCGACCGGCACCGCCGCCTGCATCGCCTGTCCGCGCAGCCGGAGCAGCCGGGCGGTGGTGGCGAGGTCGAACGCATCGGCGGCGCACAGCGCGCTGTATTCGCCCAGCGAATGGCCCGCCACGTAATCGGCCTTGTTGGACAGGCGGATGCCGCCTTCGCCGAGCACGCGCAGGGTGGCGATGGCGTTGGCCATGATCGCGGGCTGCGCGTTCGCGGTCAGGGTCAGTTCGTCCACCGGCCCTTGGGCCATCAGGCGCGTGAGCCGTTGACCGAGCGCCTCGTCCACTTCCTCGAACACCGCGCGTGCCGTTGCGCTGGCGTCGGCAAGCGCGGCGCCCATGCCGACTGCCTGGCTGCCTTGCCCTGGAAAGATGAATGCCCGCAAAGCTGCTCTCCTGACTGGTCGGCGCGCCGCGTACGGCGCTTGCCTTTGGCGCGCAAGGCGCTAAGGAATCGGGCTCGCGGCGTGGGGCCTGTCCTCGCGCCGCATGACGTTTCGGACGACAGCCGGAGGGGCAGGCGCATGGGGCGCCCGTCAGCGATCGGTAACAGGAAAGTGGACGCATGGCTCTGTACGAGCACGTGTTCCTTGCGCGCCAGGATCTGGCACAGGCGCAAGTGGACCAGATGGCGGAAGCCGCCACCAAGATCATCACCGATGGCAATGGCAAGGTCGTGAAGGCCGAGACCTGGGGGCTGCGCAGCCTCGCCTATCGGATCGCCAAGAACCGCAAGGCGCATTACGTGATGCTCGAGATCGACGCGCCCGGCGCGGTGATCGCCGAGATCGAGCGCCAGGCGCAGATCAACGAGGACATCATCCGCTACATGACCGTTAAGGTCGACGAGCTGGAGCAGGGTCCGACCGTGATGATGCGCAAGCAGGAGCGCGACCGCGAACGCCGCGGCGATCGCGAGGGCGGCCGTGACGGTGGTCGCGATGGCGGCCCGCGCGGCGATCGCGATGGCGGGCGCCCGGATCGTGCCCCGCGTCGTGACGCTCAAGAGGAGGTCGCATAATGGCCCGCCCGTTCTTTCGCCGCCGCAAGTCGTGCCCGTTCAGCGCCAAGGATGCGCCCCGGATCGACTACAAGGACGTACGCCTGCTTCAGGGCTTCGTGTCCGAGCGCGGCAAGATCGTGCCGTCGCGCATCACCAGCGTGTCCGCGAAGAAGCAGCGTGAACTGGCGCAGGCTATCAAGCGCGCGCGCCACCTGGGCCTGCTGCCCTACGTCGTGAAGTGAGGAGATAGGCAGATGGACGTCATCCTGCTTGAGCGCGTCGAGAAGCTCGGTGCCATCGGCGACGTGGTGAAGGTGAAGGACGGGTTCGCCCGCAACTTCCTGCTGCCGCGCAAGAAGGCGCTGCGCGCCAACGAGGCCAACCGCAAGGTATTCGAGGCCAACCGCGCCCGCATCGAGAGCGACAACGCCAACCGTCGCGGCGACGCGGAAAAGGAAGCCAAGGGGTTCAAGGACGCCTCGGTGGTCCTGATCCGCCAGGCGTCGAACGTCGGCCAGCTCTACGGCTCGGTCGCGGTGCGCGATCTGGTCGACGCGCTCAACGCCGCTGGCCACAAGGTCGGCAAGGCGGCGGTGGTGCTCGACCGCCCGATCAAGGCGCTGGGCGTCTACGAGGTGCGCGTGGCGCTGCACCCCGAAGTGTCGGTGCCGGTCAAAGTCAACGTCGCCCGCTCGCCCGAAGAGGCCGAGATGCAGGCGCAGGGTGTGGACATCATGGCGCAGGTCTTCGAGGAAGGCCGCGACCAGGGCGGCTTCACCGAAAACTATGATCCCAATGCCGAACCCGGTGCGAGCGCCGATGCGCAGGGTAACGACCAGCAGGGCTGATCGCCCCGTTCTGGTGCGAAAGGCCCGTCCGGAACCGATCCGGGCGGGCCTTTTTGCATGTCGAACCGGGTGAGTCAGGTATCGGCAACCAGCCGGTCCGCTATGGCCTCGCCATGACCGCCAATTTTTCCGTCCAGACCGACCCCGAACGCGGGCTGTTGATCTTCGAGCTGGAGGGGTTCTTCACCGTCGACGCGGTCGCCAGCCTGGCTGCGGAGCGCGATGCGGCGCTGGCGAAGCTGGGCACCGAGCCGAACCGGCACGTCACGCTGTGCGACGTATCCCGGTGCAAGATCCAGCCGCAGGAGATCGTGGAGGCGTTCCGGTCGATGCTGATCGACCCGCGGGTCGCCGCGGCGCGGCTGGCGATCGTCACCGGCTCGTCGCTGGCCCGCATGCAGGTTCGACGGCTGGTGGATCGGCCCAACCTGGCGTTCTTTCCGTCACGACGTCAGGCAGAAGTGTGGCTCTTTGCCGACACCCGGGCTGCGTGATCCGTCTCGATCGTAGTCAGGGGCAGACGACGCAGGCGCTGACCACGGCGGCCAGCGGGATCAGGGCGAGGGCGATGGGGACGATGTGCTTCATGGCGGTTGCGCTGGGTTGTTGATCCTGGGCAGTGAAATGCACGAAGCCCACGATGTTTCCGACAGATGAACGGTGCCGCTTCAGCGCCGGGCGAACAGGCGCTCGACATCGGCCATCGCCAGCTTGACCCAGGTCGGCCGGCCATGATTGCACTGGCCCGAGTGGGGCGTCGCCTCCATCTCGCGGAGCAGCGCGTTCATCTCCGCCGGCGCGAGAATACGGCCCGCGCGGACCGAACCGTGGCAGGCCATGGTGGCGGCGACGTGATCGAGCCGTTCGCGCAGCGACAGGGTCTGGTCGAAAGCGGCGAGTTCGTCTGCCAGATCGGCAACCAGTCCGGCCGGGTCGGCCTGCCCGAGCAGGGCGGGCGTTGCGCGGACCAGCATGGCGGCGGGACCGAAGCGTTCGAGGACGAGGCCGAGTTCGCCCAGTTGCTCGCCGCGCGCCTCCAGCCGGTCGCAGGCGGGCTCGTCGAGTTCGACCACCTCCGGGATCAGCAGCGCCTGCGACGCCACGCCGCCATCGGCGAGCGCGCGGCGCATCCGTTCAAGCACCAGGCGCTCGTGTGCGGCGTGCTGGTCGACGAGGACGAGGCCGTCCTCCGCCTCCGCGACGATGTAGGTCCTGGCGACCTGTCCCCGGGCGACGCCGAGCGGATATTGCACCGGTTCGGGCGGGGGCGCCCAGGCCGGAACGGCGCGGGCGGCCGGCGGGGGAGCGAGAAAGGTCGGGCGGCGATCGGCGACGCCGGCCACCGGCCGATCGAACGGGAGCGCTCCGGTGGGTGCGAAGGCGGGATCCGGGGCGGGTTCGGAGGTAGGCTGGTGCGGGGATTCGGGGTTAAAAAGCGCGGAAAGGTCGACTGCCGGTCGCTGCACGACGCGGTGCCCGGCCGCGTCGAGCGCGCGGCGCAGGCCCGACACGATCAGGCCCCGAACCAGCGCGGGGTCGCGGAAGCGGACCTCCGTCTTGGCCGGGTGGACGTTGACGTCGACCTCGCTCGGCGGCAGGTCGAGGAACAGCGCCACCACCGCGTGGCGGTCGCGCGGGAGCATTTCGGCATAGGCACCGCGGATCGCGCCGATCAGCAGCCGGTCGCGGACCGGGCGACCGTTGACGAACAGATATTGATGGTCGGCGATCCCGCGGTTGAAGGTCGGCAGCCCCGCGACGCCGCCGAGCACCAGCCCCTCGCGATCCCAGTCGATCGGCACCGCATTGTCGGCGAGCGCGCGGTCGGTGAGCGCCGCGACCCGCGCCGGGCGCCCTTCCGCAGCGGCGACCGACAGGGTGCGGCGGCCGTCATGCTCGACCGCGAAGGCGACGTCGGGACGCGCCATCGCGAGGCGGCGCACCGCGTCGAGGCAGGCGGCATATTCGGAGCGGACGGAGCGCAGGAACTTGCGCCGGGCGGGAACGCGCGCGAACAGCCCGTCGACGACGATGCGGGTGCCTGGCGGCAGCGCGGCGGGCGCCTCCTCGACCAGGGCACCGTTGTCGACCACCCGGCGCCAGCCGTCTGCACCGCGGACCCGGCTTTCGACGGTCAGGCGCGCGACCGACGCGATCGAGGGCAGCGCCTCGCCGCGGAAGCCGAGCGTCGCGACCGCCTCGATCGCGCCATCCTCCCCCACGAGGCTTTCGGGCAGCTTGGAGGTCGCGTGGCGTTCGAGCGCCAGCGCGATGTCGGCAGGCGTCATGCCGCACCCGTCGTCGGCCACCTCGATCCGGTCGGTGCCGCCCGCCGCCAGCGTCACCGCGATGCGAGTCGCGCCGGCGTCCAGCGCGTTCTCGACCAGCTCCTTCAACGCGCTGGCGGGTCTTTCCACCACTTCACCGGCGGCGATCCGGTTGACGAGATGCTCTGGCAGGCGGCGTATTGACACGCGGCAATCCCTAGACCAAGCCGCGGCATCCCGCGACCCCGCAGACGATGGAGCTCAGGCGATGACGGCCTGTGGCGGCAGGGCGGGAACGAGCGTCGCCTTCTTCGCTGTGGAACACCGCCTCGATGCCCCTACCCAGCTTTCTCAAGATCATGTCGCACGATATGGCGATCGACCTCGGCACGGCCAACACGGTGGTCTATGTGCGCGGTCGCGGCATCGTGCTGAACGAGCCGTCGGTGGTGGCGATCGAGACGATCAACGGCATGCGCCGGGTCAAGGCGGTGGGTGACGACGCCAAGCTGATGATGGGCAAGACGCCCGGCACGATCGAGGCGATCCGGCCGCTGCGCGACGGCGTGATCGCCGACATCGACGTCGCCGAGGACATGATCAAGGCGTTCATCCGCAAGGTCCATGGCGGCAAGAGCTGGCCGTGGAACCGGCCGGAGATCGTGATCTGCGTCCCGTCGGGATCGACCAAGGTCGAACGGCGCGCGATCCGCGACGCCGCGTCGAACGCGGGCGCGAGCGCGGTGTACCTGATCGAGGAGCCGATGGCCGCCGCGATCGGCGCGGACATGCCGGTGACCGAGCCGATCGGGTCGATGGTGGTCGACATCGGCGGCGGCACCACCGAAGTGGCGGTGCTGTCGCTGCGCGGGCTCGCCTACACCACCAGCGTCCGGGTCGGCGGCGACAAGATGGACGAGGCGATCGTCAGCTATATCCGCCGCAACCACAACCTGCTGATCGGCGAGTCGACCGCCGAGCGGATCAAGCAGGAGATCGGCATCGCCCGCCCGCCCGC
>Ga0325401_1007736_pt1 | contig 10438 bp, 4 predicted proteins | sample PopdelMetagenome_FD_205666 | JGI IMG/M metagenome (GOLD analysis project Ga0325401, IMG submission 205666) | Populus deltoides microbial communities from Bellville, Georgia, United States - Xylem-PdKOR-R2 | ecosystem: Host-associated > Plants > Phyllosphere > Stem > Wood/Secondary xylem | place...
TGACCAGGTTGTTAGATTTTATCCCAGTTAATGTTTTATTTTGTTTCTTGCATTGTATGAATTTGTTCTGCGTGGTTTTTCACTCAAACTTTCTCAAATATTCCTTCTGTTTCTGGCAAAGTATGGTCATGGTATTTGTCTAGAATTGTTGTTGAAGTCTCAATTTTTAATTGAATTATGTTTTTTAAGGTGTTTGGACATTTGTATTGTTTATTTCACTTTTATTTTAATTGTGTTATATTATTATTTACTACTTGACTGGATCTTGCAATTTAGTTAAAATATTTTACTTCCGATTTTACGATTTTAGTTAAAATATTTTACTTGCAATTTTATGATTTTACAATTCAAGTTTATATTGTATATTCCGTGTCGTGTTAAAAAAGCATTTTTTACAACCTTGGTGTAGGTCAATTCTTCAATATGTCATGAGTGACAGAATATAGCTGGGATGATCAGATATTGCACGAAACCAAGTCAGAATCAAAGCCTAAGTTGGAACAAAAAAATTGCGACAACAGCAGAATCTGTTTTTTTTTTGTGCAAATTTTGAGAGATTTATCCAACCTTAAAGACCAGATAAAGAAGGAACAAATTTAGCATTATGAAGATTCATAATCAGTCTAAAAAACCTGATGATTTTGACAGCAAAAGGGGAGGATAAAGAGGGCAGAAAACAGCTCAAACAACATTCGAAAAACATTTCTTTCTTCTCTGTTTTTGTCGATTTTTAAACAATCACGAACTAAACTCCCGCATTTGGTTCAAGAAAGATACATACCATCTTCAGCACGTGGGGCCCAAAAATGAGTAACAACACAAACAGTAATCCCGAACATAAACCATAGATTAAAAAAACTAAATCTTAATTAGAGATCACACTCCAAAAGGTAAACATATTATCCAACACAAATTATCAAATAAAAAACACATATAAGTTCCAATCAAATAATGTCCAACTAGTCCAAATATTACATAAAAAACAATAAAACATGTCTCAAATTCTACAACATTATAGCAATATTGTCAAAAAATAATTTGAGGTCATGAATCGACCTTCTGAAGGTTGGGAATTAATTGGAGAGGCTGCCGCAACCAAGTAAATATTTTGGACATGGAGGAATACTGACGGCACGTGGGTTCACGCGTCACCGCAAGAAAAACCAGGAAACATGTGGATCCGGATTGGCTTCTTCTCCTCTTTCTTCCTGTGCTGATAGTGAGGGCCATCATCACCTATAAAAGAAGAAAAACACACAAGGCAGTCGATTCATTTTATTTTCAGTTTTTAGGATCTTTTCTCGGTTTCCATTTTCTTCTCCTCCAAAGACGATTCTGTTGTAAAGGAAACCCTTTACTTTGGTAGTCGTGATCTGCTGTAAGCGAGGTAGCTATTGGTTGAAGCTCTGTTGTCACCGTTAACGTGGATGGAAATGGTGAATCTCTGATGGAAGAAGAATGGCTGGGACAGATCTGGTGGTGCTAGTCAGGTTATGGTGGAACAGTGGCAGTGAGAATAAAGGACGACTCATAAAAAGAAATGAGAGGTTTATCCATGTAGTGGCTTCCTGGCAGGTTGTTGGTTTAGGTTACTCCCTTTTGGCTGTCATGGCTAGATGGTGAAGGGTTGTAGGTATAGCTGTGCTAGGCTTAATATATTGTTGGTATTATAAAAGGCAAGAGGTCTCATGTAAGGTTCTCTTTTTATCACAACCCTTATACTCATTGTTTGTCTTCTATGCCACTCTCTTCAATTATATCTTTCCAAGACCTATAATTCTATAAAGTTGTGTTCCTCATCTATACAGGTTATAACAAGTTTTCCTTCATATTCAACAATCATGACATCCTTGTTACAAACATTCCTATAAATTAGTGAAGGAATCAGAAACAAATCATAGCTTTTCTCCTTCATGTTAAAGACGAATATGTTTCCTTCCTTCTTCCATTAAAACCTTCATTCTCAATCAAGTCATCAATCTTACCCAGCTAGATAGCATGCTCAATTCTCTTAACTATAACAACCATGCCAATGAAATATTATGTGAAGCTTCCAACCAAGTATTCAAAGTATAAGGCCTTAAAGGTATTGGAAAATAAATTGACCATCTCTTTTTAATAAAAAAATATTAACTTGTGTAACTACTTCACGCCATATTTGGGTGTATTCTCTTATGGACTCTTTGGTGCCCTTCCCTGTAGCTTGTAAGCTTGACCTATCGAGGGTCATATTCATGTTAAACTTACATTGCCTAATAAAAGCATCAACCAAATCCTTCCACCTTTTTACTTTGGTATTGTCCAACCACATATACCAAGTAAGGGCAGTGTCACTCAAGTAATCTTGAAAGAAATGAATCAATAGTTTCTCATCATGAACCACCTTAGCTATTTTGTTGCAATATGTTTTAAGATGGGTTATAGGACATTGAGTTCCAATATATTTGACAAATTTTTGCACTCTAAAAGTTTTTGGAATGACAACATTGAAAACTAAACACATCTCAGCAGCCCTTACAAGATCATACAAGCTAGTTCCCTCAATTGCTCTCATCCTTTCCTTTAGGAAAACCAATTTTCCTAAGCCATCTTCTTCTACTACCTTTTCTTTTTGAGATTCCTCCACTATTAAGTCTATGATAAGAGGCATTCTTATAAGAAATGCTAGTTGAGTAGATGGAAAATATGCAGCATGCTGAGATTCAAGGGATGCCCCATTTACCCCCCCTAAATTATATGGATTGGATAGAGCTATGAGCATAAATGCATGTCAAGTTGTGACTGTCGAGTATGCAGATGTTGCTTCTTCGAATTGAGATCTTAAAGCATGTTTGATTAGACTAGTAAGCCTTGCTATTTAAAAAAAAAAACTTTCCAACTTTTTTTTTATGTTGGGCTTTCAACTGGGCTTTTTCTTCATTCTCCATTTGTCTTTTTTAAGTGAGTGTTATAAGTGCAACTTAATGGGGGACCTATATTTCAATATGCTAAATGAGAATCATGCAATTATACAAAGTAAATATAAGATGCGAAAATGATGATGTTAACAACAAGAAAGATGTATATTAGATATGGACTCACCCTTCACGAGATGAAAACGGTCGTTATTTATGGATTTTAGGAACTTGGTATCATTATCATGCCAAAAAAAAAATCAATGTCCAATATTGCTTAAGTTTGAGCTTTTGATAGCCCTTTAGCTTCTAATTTAGGATAACTTCTTTTCATCAATTGTAACAACTCAGATTCTTGTAAAATTCATATGTGGAGGCCATTTTCCATGTGATGGTCTTGGAATTCAAGATGCCACATGTTAGGCTTGTCATAATGAGATTATACAGGGTACAACCTAATAGATAAGTTCTAGTCATTAAGTACATTAAGGGGTATGTTATTATCTAGTCTTAAAAGGTCTCTCGTATACTTAGTGATCGTCATCGAAAGTCGATATAAAGTTTATAAGGAGTGTGAGAATAGAGGTCCTGAATAATATCATATCGACATACCAACCACTTCCAAGTAAACAATTAAGCGAGAATTGGATGATTTTACGAGTCTTACTCGAGCTAAAGATATTGGGGTACCATTACTTCTCCACTTATCCTAAAATTTAGGGTGTGTGCTCTTAAAAGTGATGCATGATGATATAAACATGAATGCATGCTAAAATGGTAAGAGCGAAAAAAAATAGACAAATAGGCACAACAAACAAGATGATAATAGAAAAAAAAAAAAATCTTAGTCCTAAGTCCCCATTGAAGTCGCTATTTTGTCGGACCCGACATTACGACTACCTTTAAAAATTATGAGAAAAAAACAGATATCTGACATCTTATTCTTATAGGAAAAAATTCTTGTTTATGGAGTCGTCACCTAGTATTATAGTTAGTAGGAACCCTAACTTGTTTTTAAAGATTCTATGATAAGAAACTGGTTACTAGAAGAAAAATACTATCACTCCTACAACGTTATACCTTAGGTAGGTTGCATTGTTGGTTTTGTCTTAAATTGATATGGGTTGTTGTGCTATGTTATGAATGGTTTGTCTATAATATTTCTGACTCTGACATCATTAAATATCAAGTTTGATATTTTTTACTCATGCATTAGCAAATATTGTGATTGATATTTCAGATTCTAACGTCAAAAATTATTGACGTTGATATTTCTGACACTGACATTAGTAAATATAGGGGTTGATGTCATTGACTCTAGCATTGGTGAATATTAAAAGTAATAACTAGTTGTGGATCCATTTGAAAGATGTTGAATTAGGTTCTAAAATGAACATTAAACCCACAAGAATGGTAAAATAGGCTTCAGACTCACATGAATCGATTTCAAACCTTTTATTCAAAATTCTTATCGTTTAATGAATTTTCACAATTATTTATTTTAAAAAAATGGTTTTATGGATATTTAGTATGTTAACTCAAACATCATTTTATTTAGGTTAACTTCAAAGCTCATATGTATGCAAAAATAGTTTTTACTAAAAATGATAAAATAATGATTTTGTAAAATGTTAAACATGCAAAAATATTTTTTAAAATTTATTTTTCTCAATTTGTTTATAGGAATTATAAGTTGATGCAAACATATTTTTTATAAATTTTGTAAAACTTCATCATTATACAATTGTTTTTAAAAAATTATAATATTTTTTTATTTATTCTAACACTTGTTAATAATTAAAATCACGCATCATATAAATACTCATTTTTTATTAATTTAAAGGGTGTTTAAGATAGAGATGTAATTAGCTTTTTTTATATAAAAGCCACATAAAAAATATGTATTTTTTAATTTTAAAAGATATAATTTATATTTTTTTAAAAAATCAACCTATAACCAGACACATTTCGACCTTGTTTCTTTTTGCGCTTCGAAAGCACTTTTGAAAAAAATTGAAATTTTTTTTATTTTTTTCTTTACTTCAAATTAATATTTTTTTGATATTTTTAGATTATTTTGATACACTGATATCAAAAATAATTTTTTAAAGTTTTTAAAAATATTATTTTAATATATTTTCAAATAAAAAAACACTTTAACTACACTACCAAACTGCATCGCACTCACAATTAAATATTTATAATGTACAATGTACAATCACAAGCAAACACGTAGCAAAATAAATCCTTCCAAGCTCCAAAATTCATCTTCAATATTGGGCTGAAATAAACAAAACTGCTAGATTTAACGAGAGGATCGTCGGAATAGTGGCGGTGTACGGTGGTGCGTGGGAGACACGCTCAACATGGATGTTAGTGCATGGTATGACGCTCCAATAAGACGCGTGACGATGGGGATCAAAAGCATCTCCCTCTACTGGTCATTATTATACGAGTGATGACAATAACAATCTAAAATGAGATATCAAAGATTTTTTTTTGTTTTTTTTATTTTCTCATTACTAGATGTTCTCCTTTTCCATCTTTTTGTCGACCTATTTCTGGGGTTGGCTAATGTCGGTGGCTAGTGTGGAGGTGTGCTAGTCGATGGTTGAGGCTGAGAAAGGTGACAGTCGAGGCTAGATTGTGGCTGGTGCAAAGAATCTCGTGATGGGGTAAAGTTGTCATGGTGGAGATGGGTAGAAGAAGAAATTGAGGCCGCTGGCTGAGATAAGAGGTTACTATTAGGGGTGTTCAAAAAAACCGATAAACGGAGTAAACTGATAAAACCGAAAAACAATTAACCAAAAAAACTGAATTGAAAAATAAAACCGATTAAACCGATTAGATTATGTAGAAAAAACCCTGGTTCAGTTCGGTTTTTGATTTTGTAGTGCAGAAACCGGGTTAACCGGACCGGACCGATTTGAAAAAAGGACCCTAGTATAAATAGAAAATGTTGCCACACCACGCCCCTCTCTTCTCTCGAGTCTAGCCTAAATCCCTAACACAGTTTCTGTGTTGCCCACTTATAGCCACCCGCCTCTCCCTCTCCACTCTCCTTAGACTTAGAAAACAGAAACACAAATCGACCATCGACGTTTCTTCAGTCTTCACTGACCAAAACAGTTTGTGTTTCCATCGTTTGAAACCAGTCAATCCTCTCAAAAACAGACTGACGTTTCCTCAGCCTCTCAAAACCAGTGAGTTTTAATTTTTTTTCTCCTTTCTAATTAATTAATTAATTAATTAATTTGGTTAAGCTTATTGTTAGTTTTAATCAATTTTGTTGGGTGATGAATTTTGGTTTAGGTTTAAATTAGAGCTAATTGGGTGATTAGAGCGAATTGTTTTTCCTTTGCTTAAATAGAAAGGATTTAGCAGTTTAGGATTATAATTATTTTTAATCAAAATTGTCGTCCCTATAATTTTGTTGTAGTTTAGGATTAGAGTTGTCTTGTACATGTAATTTCAGAATCTTACATGTCCAGTTTATTTTGCTGTCTTGTACATGTAATTTCAATCTCTGCTATTGTAAGCCTGTGTTGATTCTGATACTGTGTTGGTTTATTATGTTGCTGTGTTGGTTGATTTATAAGGTCATGCCAAGTAGTTTGGTAACTGACAGTGCTATTTGATTATGTGTTTTTATGTTCCCTTCCACTTTGGTTGGTTAATTAGCCTACTTAATAAGTTCACGTCTTCTTCTATCATTCTGTGTAATTTATTGTATTTTGTTTTCATGGGTTTTGTTTTGTATGGCCTAACTAGTTTTGTTTTGATGGGTTTTATTGATTTGATTTTGTTTTATCATTCTGTGAATATGTGTTGTATTCATTATTCTATTTTGTTTTATGAAAACTAGTTAGTCATAACATGCATTGGTTGTGGGTACTAATAATTCATAGAAGTAGATATTGATGGCTAGCTATATTTTGAACTAATTAGCTTTTAGGAATGTCCTTTAAATATATGAAGTGGTTTAAATTATAATTCCTTCAATCCATATAAATAAGCTAAAAAATGTTAATGATTGGATATATGCACATGTGTTTATAAGAACTTGAAGAACTGTTTTTCTCCTTCGTTTTGTTATATGTTTATTTTAAAGTAATAAGATTTCTGATTATCTAAGAAACCTATGGAGTTTTTAATTATATGGGTTGTTTAGTGTGACAATATGAGTGTGTGAGGAATTCCCATTGCCATGTTGATGCTTTATCACCTATGGTCAGAATATGTGATTAATAACACATTCACTATGAGCCATCTCAATGGGAAAATTTTCAGTTTTCCTTTCTAAAAAACCTGTAAAATTGTAGACTTTTTAGAAATCGTTAGTGATCTTGATTGTTTGTATTTTTGAACTTCTACTTCATAATGATGCCTTTGTTTGGCCTCCTCTCGCCTCCCTTTCAATCTTCTCTTCTCGTGGTCTTCATGAGGTTGAACTGGTTTTTACATGATTGAAAATAAAGTTCTGTTTTATTTTAATCACAGTTTGGTTCAACTGCTATTGGTTTAAAGATGAAAGAAGGTGTTATACTTATAGTTGAGAAGCATATCACTTCACCTCTGCTAGTTTGTCTCTTTCTCCTCGCATCCACTTTTCATTTTATTATATTACATGTTTGGTTCACTTCTGATTTGATAACTACTTCCTAAAAGCTAATTAGTAATATAGCTAGCTAATTAGTACTTAAAAGTGCATTTTTATCAAGGTTTTATATCATCATTTTGCATTTGAAGTATCAATAACTCCTTAACTAAAGCATGTTTTATAATAACAAGTCTGATACCATAAGATACCTTTAATTTATGGTAAATGTTCATCTTAAATGCAGGCCTATCATATAAATAAAAGGATTGATTGATGAGTTTAAGAATTGAAATTGAAAGGACAAAGAGAGGGCCAAACTTAGAAAAGAGATGCTGGTTTAGTTCAAACTTAGGACACTACATGCACTTATAAGGCACCAAGTAAAACCTAACCTCATACATCTAGTGGAGGAATGTACAACCTTAAGGAAGATCGTGATCTCCAAGCCAAGTTTGCATCTTTAGCTAGAAAAGTCGAAGCACTAGAATTGAAAAAGAGGTTAATTAAAATCTATTCAAGACATTGTGTGTCAAATCTGTGAAACCAATGAACATTCAACCAATGATTGTCCAACTTTGCCTTCTTTTAAGGAATGTCTCCATGAACAAGCTTATGCTTTAAACAGTTTCTAAAGGCCCAATCATAACCCATACTCGCAAACATACAACCCTAGTTGGAGAAATTGCGTAAATTTTATTTGGAAGAGTGATAACAATAATGCATAAACTTCACAGCCACTGTTTCAAGCACACCATAATTTTTAAAATTCTCATGGATATGCACCTCCTTATGCTCCACCTCCTAGAAGAAATCTTGAGGAAACATTGCATGTATTCATTGAAAAAAAGGAGACAATCAACACTCAACTTGCTCAAAACATGACAGATTTTAAAGATGCTCTTGCAAAATTAACATCTGCTTTCAATTTTCAAGAGAAAGGTAAGTTTTCATCTCAACAACAACAAAATCCCAGGGGGCAATACAATGAAAATGCAAGTAGTTCCCGAAGCCAACACATGGATCAAGTCAAATCAGTCATCACTCTTCGCAGTGGTAAGGTTATTGAAAAACCCACTCTTGAACCTTGTGAGAAAGATGATGAGTCAATCTCTGAGGGTAAGGAAGGCGTTGAATCTGAACATTGCAAAAAAAAGACTGATTTCCCGTCAGCACTTCCATTTCCTCATGCCATGACCAAACAAAGAAAAGTCAATCACAACTCTGAAATCTTTAAAACTTTCAAGCAGGTAAGGATCAATATACCTTTGTTGGATGCTATTAAACAGGTACCTTTTTATGCTAAATTTTTAAAAGATCTGTGCACTGTGAAGAGAAAACTGAATGTGAAAAAGAAAGCCTTTTTAGCTGAACAAGTAGGTGCCATTCTTCAAAACAATAATGCTTTGAAATATAAAGACCCTGGTTGTCCTACAATTTCTTGTTTTATTGGAGAACATAAAATTAAAAGAGCTTTACTTGATCTTGGAGCTAGTGTGAATTTACTTTCATATTCAGTTTTTCAGAGTCTCAATCTAGGTGAGTTAAAACCAACTTCTGTAACTCTCTTACTTGCTGATAAATTTGTAAAAGTGCCTAGAGGAATAGTTGAGGATGTGTTGGTACAAGTAGATAAATTCATTTATCCTATGGATTTTATTGTCTTGGACACATAACCTGTTGAGGCATGTAATTCATTTCCTGTTATTTTAGGACGTTCGTTTCTTGCAACTTCTAATGCATTGATTAATTGTAGGAATGGATTGATGCAGCTATCATTTGGAAACGTGACACTGGAGATGAATCCATTGGTTTGAATGATCTTGTAGATAAAGGTTGATTATTTTGTTTTTATCACATTGTTTTTGTGTTTCTTTTTGGTGTAACTCTTATTTTGCTAGTCTCTCTCACCTTGGTCAAATGGCGGATAACAGTACTCCGTGACTTAAGTCGGTTCTTTCAGTTTCCCATAATAACTAATATCTGTATATATATTTGTGCAATTCTTTTCTCTTTCTCCCTTCTTTGAATCTCTTCTCCAATTCTCATTTGAAAATGGACACCACTCTTGAAAAAATTAAAAAGTATTTTCTCGCTTTGCCTCCAAATGCGATTACAAAATTTTATCGAGCTAGGTGTGCAAGATTGATGTTGTTAATGAATCATAGAATTACTGAAGATATTCGCTGGCTAATTGAAGCAAAGGTCTGATTATCAGGTGAGTCCTCTAATTCTTTTATTTCATACTTACCTGGGACAGGTAAAAAGCACTTTTGCAAAGAAACATCGTGCAAAACGATTGAAAGTTTGTCATTGATGTGCCAGATGGACTTGTAATGCATAATGTCTTTTTTTAGGAATGGTATCTATAAACCGTGAAGATAAAATACAATTCATTAAGGATGACCTGAGTAAGGAGTCTTTAGAGAATCTTCTATTAACTTTTGAGACGCATCCTAGTAGAGATGTGCATCGTGAAATACAAGATTTATGACCCTATTTTCATAAAGAACATGATCGACTTAGTCTTTGGAATCTGACTATAAAAGACCCTGTTTGCTAGTTTTTAAGAAAACTGGATGGGAAGCCTATCCTCGATTCATAGAGGGCGTTTAAGCCATTCTTGGACGTAAAACCAAGGGAAGATGTGAGCCACAATCACAACTACAATTTGAGTCTTAGTTTGTAAAAAATTATGTCCTTTGGTTTTATTAATAGCATAATATTTTTCTGTTTTGTTATCTCTTATATTTCTTCAAGTGTGTTTCAGGTTTATCAGTGTTCGCTGCTTTAGGTGATATCTTCTATACTCTATTTTTCTATCTTAGGACATTGAGGACAATGTCTCGTTTTGGTTTGGAGGAGAGGGTAGTAGTTGACAAAAAAAAAAAAACTAACCAACTAACTGCTTTTGTTTTTAATAAAACCATTTGACAAAACTGTTATT
>Ga0325401_1007737_pt1 | contig 10438 bp, 4 predicted proteins | sample PopdelMetagenome_FD_205666 | JGI IMG/M metagenome (GOLD analysis project Ga0325401, IMG submission 205666) | Populus deltoides microbial communities from Bellville, Georgia, United States - Xylem-PdKOR-R2 | ecosystem: Host-associated > Plants > Phyllosphere > Stem > Wood/Secondary xylem | place...
GTAATACCGTCGGAAAAATTGCTATATATAACCCCCCCATCCTCCCATTTGGTTCATTTTCTTCTCTGCTTCCATTTCTCTTCTCCTCTCCTCTCAGTTTATATTTAGTTTTTAGAAGGGATTTTATTGGTTTGGTGGTAGTTTTAAAAGGTATGTATTCTTTTTTCTTTATCTTTGTATTTTTTTTATTTTAATCATGATTATTTTTTTTTGGTGTTCTTCGTTTTGTGTATTGTTTGTAGATAAAATCTTAAATTCAACACACTATTAAGGTAAGCATTTTTTATTCCCAAATTTATTTTGAATTGATATAGTGTTTTTTAGTTTTGTGTATTGTTTGTTTTGTGTGTATGGTGTTTTGTGTAGTGTTTTTTAGTTTATTAATTTTATTTATTAATTTAGGATATTATTGTTTGTATTGCTATAATTGTTATTGTTGAATTTATGTTAAAAATGTTAATTTATATATAGAATTACATTTAATTAGTTTATCTTAATTTAGGATATTATTGTTTGTATTGCTATAATTGTTATTGTTGAATTTATGTTAAAAATGTTAATTTATATATATAGAATTACATTTAATTATTTTATCTTAATTTAGGATATTATTGTTTACATGTCATTGTTATTGCTTGTTATTACATTTTTATATTTATGTGTACCCGTTAATTTCTATTTTGAGGTCCATTAGGGTCGACCGTATTAGGAATGATATTGATTCTTTTACTTGAATATCATTATATGATGTTATTGAATAAAATGTTGTGTTGATGATGATGAGTTAGGTTGAGATCCAGGATGATTGGATCTGGATGTGAAATAAAATTGGAAGTCTAATATGATTTTGTCAATAACTTGGGACCCCCTAGTATAGGGAAGACTCTGTCGAATGTTTTTTAAAATAATCAAAGTTAATTATGTAATTATTCGTATAAATTTGTGTAGATGCGTAGAATGAAATCTACAGCACGTCGTCAGAAGACAGTTGCAGCTAGTTCTTCTAGCAACGAGTAGGACGTATCCTTAGGTGCTGATTACGGCGAGGAATCTACGCCAACTTGTGATGCTACCTCTTCTAGTGCGATTTCACAATGATTTTTTCTATATTTGAAATCCTCCCAGCTTGCTTTTTCTAAAATACCAGTCTTCTTGCTATTTTTTTATTTTTGATTGACGCCATAGATCCGCCATAATTATTAAACTTAGTCGCTTTACAAGTTTAAATATCACAACTCTGGTTTTAATAGCAAATTTAGCAATATATTGATTAGAATAATAACTTGAAGTCCACTCTAAAAATCAAACTAAACAATTATAGGAAATAAGCATAGAAAAAAATTCATACTCATTATATAAATTGAAAAGAAAAGATAAAATAAATCTCATAGTTTTTGAAATCCGAACGTTTTGTATTCTTTCAACAAAGAAAAATAATTTAGCCTTGCGTGTCTATTAAAAAACTAAGAAAGAAAAAGGATGAAAATATAATTTCAGGTATAGGAGAAAAGGGTGAGAGTTTCTTCCTTCTTTCTGGCCGCCTTATTTTTCTTTCTCCTTTTCTTTTTATTTGATAGGAAAACCCTGATCTACACATCTCTTCAATCTGTTTGTATCCTCCAAAAAAATAATAGTCCTTTCTAAAGTAGACAATCTACATTTAAGTAGTACAATAACTACATTTCTAAAAAAGAAGGAAAACCAGTCTTGTATAAAATCTTTGAACTTATACTTTGGACTTAGAGAAGTTAAATTGCCTAAATAAAGACCTTTTCCATATGAAAAAATAATTACCATGTCGGTTTGGATGCTTGGAAAGTATGTTGGACTTGTTTATTCACAAAACCTGTCTACTAGAAGAATTTATGGGTTGTCTTAAAAAACTCATATCTCTCTCATATGAGCTTTTTTTCTACTAACATTTGGGAGGTTGATAGGTATTTCATTCAAGAGTCCAACAAAATTGAATTGCATCAAATGTACTTTTTTAATACAAGATATTTAAGTCAGAATGGCCGAAGATGAAAACTAGTAGAATGTGAGACTTGTCTTTGAAGGTTGAGATTTTCATGCTCTTTCTTCTTCTTCTTCCATGCCATATATGTATAGGAAGGTATGAATGTTAGCTTTCTAATAACATTGCAATCACTTTATTTTGACCTCTACAACTCAAGTTCTGTATAAAACATTAATTAGAGGTCAGATTTACCAATATTCAACACAGGTTGGAACATAGTATGAATTTTATCTCTAATTAACTTCTTTTTAAATCTTACATTAAAAAGTGATTTCAAAACATAAAACAAAGATTATTAATGTATTTTATAGATAAAACATGGGCAAAACCAAATTAAAAAAATAAAGAGAAAAGGCCTAAGCACTGTTTGATAGAATTTGAAAATTTTATCCCCAAGCTTTATATTTTTGTTTGTCTTTACAAACTTACAACGCAAAACACTTGATAAGCATTGTAAAATAGGGGTATCTGTTGCCATCAAAATTTGACCTATTTTTCAAAGAGTTTGGAAAAAACAAAAAATAGCAAAACACAATGAAAAACTCAAAAAATATTTTATTGATATAATTACATCATTTTCAGTGTCTTTCCATACAATTTAAAATAAAATATATATTTTCTACACGTTCGATTTTTAATGTGCTCATTGAGTCGATATTCATGTTGCCTTTGTTTCAAAAATCAAAACATAAAAATAAATCAAAAAAGAAAAAAGAAAAAAATACATTTATATTTTAATGATTTAATTGTAATCATAAGAAAAAAAGAATTTTAAAATTAAAAACCCTCTCCCCAATCAACTTAACTTTTACTAATATCTCATTTCAACCCAAATTATCATCGGCAACCCCTATTTCAACCAAACCAAATCTACCAGCCTTCATGGTATGTTTTTCTTCTACCACAAACACAACACCATTTTCTCTCCTCATCAATAACAGTCGTTGATTCTTGTACCAACAGAGAATAGCCTCTTCACCTCTCCACTATCAATATCAACACCAGGAGCCTTCACCTGCAATACCACCAGCAACCCTCTACAAAACCAAAACCAACGGGAGTTAGCAGTACCATGGCCACTTAGTGAATGATTAAAACCAAGGGAGGGAGTGCCAGGTATTTGAGCTTGCAGGTTTCTGGAGGGAAAGACAACGAGCTACTGTCGGTTTAATTACTAGGTTGTTGAGGGCTGGTGGCTATCGGCTATTATTAGTGTGGGTTCGGTTCGTGGTAGCTGTTGATGGTGCTCGTGTGACGTGGTGGAAACCGAAAGGAAGAAGAAGCTATTGTGCCTTGACCGTCATAGGAATGGAGAGCTAATGGCGTTTACTGTGGGTGAGTCACGGCTTGAATTGGATGGCTAGATTAGTTGTTTTTTTTATGTTTCTGGGTAGTAGAGAAGAAACATGGGCACCGCATGTGGGGTTTGATGATGGCATCGTCGCTGCTGGCTGAGAGAAAAAAGGGGGTGAACAGAGGGAAAGCTTCTCACGATGATGATGATGAGGGGAATGAATTTCATATGAAAAATTCTCATGAATTTAATAAATTAATTATTAAATTTAAAATACATGTAAAAATATATTTTTAGAATTTTATATAAAAATATTATATATTTTATTTTTTAAAATATGATATGATTTTTTATTTTTAAGAAACCTGTTAATCTACAATTAAAATATTTTTAATTTTTAATTTTTTTTTATCTTTTCTCTTTTTATCATCTATTTAACACAAAATTATAAAAAACAAAATGAACATCAACATACAATTTTTTTTTTTTTGCTATATTTTACTTACACATCTAAAAAATATACATGTTTTTAAAACACTAAAAACTCAAATTCTAACAATAAACATCTAAAAATTGTAAAATGAACCTTCCAAAGATAAAAAATAATATGAAGAACAGTGTTGAAAGATTTTGGAGCTAGAGGAATAGTAGCGGTGCGTGTGCCAGTGAACTAGAATACAAGGTGAATCTGAAGTGACTTCTTCTCTTCCTTTTTGTGTCGGCGGTGGCTCTCACCGTGACCTGTAAGCAAAGGAAATCACACAGGCAGTTCGTTTGTCTCTTTTTTAGATCTGTTTTTTTTTTTTCCTGCTGCAAATAATGGTTCCGATTAAAACCAAGGGAGGGACTGCCCGATATTTAAGCTTGCAGGTTTCTGGAGGGGAAGACGATGAGCTACTATTGGTTTTATTACTAGGTTGTTGAGGGCAGGTGGTTGTTGGCTACTATTAGTGTGGGTTTAGTTCGTGGTAGCTATTGATGGTGCTCGTGTGGCGTGGTGGAAATTGAAAGGAAGAAGAAGCTATTGTGCCTTGACCGCCATATGAATGGAGAGCTGATGGCGTTGACCGTGGGTAGTCACGACTTGAATTGGATGGCTAGATTAGGTTTCTTTTATGTTTCTGGGAAGTAGAGAAGAAACATGGGCACCGCATGTGGGCGTTGATGATGGCAGTGCCGCTGCTGGCTGAGAGAAAAAAGGGGGTGAACAGGGGAAAAATTTCTCACGACTATGAGGTTGGGTCACGATGGAGTTGGGGAGTGACCGCTACAAAGAGGAGCTGCTAGTGTAGATTGCTATTAGTGTTCAGCTGAGGGATAAGATCTCGAGCTGGAGGCTGCTGGGTTGTGAGGGAGATATATGATATGGTGGAGGAAGATTGAGGAGCTGTTGATTTTAGGTTGTGTGGCTAGTGGTGAGGGGCGTTGGTGATAGTGTTGCTAGACCGGGTGCTTGGTCAGAGAAGGTATTCTGGTGATGGGGTTTTTATGTTTTGGGTTTTGTGGGAGGCTTTGGTGTTTGTGATAGTGGGAGGAGACAATGAAGGGTAAGGGAGCTTGTTTTATTTTTTTGGTTGTATGTAGCTGATGACTGGGTTTTGGAATTGGGGCTAGGGTTTCTTTTTTTAATATAAATATCAGGAGAGAATGTATGTATAACTTTTTTTTTTTATTTCTTATCGCCAAAAAAATTTCTTTTAAAATTCATCTTTTTTTCTTTTATAACTAGTACAACCACTTATTTATATATATAAAAAAGATTTGTTATTTTTAATTGCTTGGATTTTAAATAAATAAACATAATTTGATTTTTTAATTTGAAAAAAACATTGAAAACAACGCAATTATATCAAGAATGTATTTTTTATATTTTTAGTTTTTCTTCAAAAAAAATTAACAAAAATTAGAATAAAAAATTAAATAACAACACCTAAATCAGCACCTTGCGTTCCATGCCGCTTGTAATTAATTTTGATAATTAAGTGCTTCCCATCATATGGTACAATAACTATACGAGGATATAGTGCTTTCCAACACCGGTCCTCTTAATAAGGTTGACATTCCAAATCAGGCACGTAAAAATGGTTAGAATGTTAGTATGGGCTCTTGCCCAATTAACATGTCTTTTCCCTTCTTTTTTAAACCTCACATCTCTCTATCTCAACTCTTTCCGTTCTTTTCATTTTATTGCAACGAATTTTCTTAAAATTATATAAATACATATAATAAGATATTACTTATCAAAAAACTATTCCAATCTAAAAATTTAAATTGTTAAGTGAAGTTTCAAAATATAATTTATATTATTCTTTAATATACCCCTCAAATGAAAGTCATTCTTCATATTTGAAACTTACAAAGACTCACATTACCTTATACTTAATTTTTATCAAATAAATAAGGATGTTGAGATTCGAACTTGTGACCGCTTGGCCATCAAAATTCTGATACCATGTTAAAGAATCATCTCGATCCAAAAATTTAAATTGTTAGGTTGTAATCATAAGAAACAATACACGATACATTATAATTACAAAAATATTCTCTTACAACACGAAAATGTTGTCAATAAAAATTTCATTAAATATAGGGGAGAAGTGTATACTTATCTCTTAATTATGGCAAAACAGTTTGTTGAAACATGAAAGTCACATGATTGAACTGCCATACTTGCAAACGTAACCATCCATCTAACGAGAGTGAGAGATATATTCAGGCTCATATATAGTGCTATTGATTATCAAATACTTGTACTAGAGAGCAGGGAGTGGAGAGTGCAAACTGGCATTCCATAACTAAGCATCTTCACTCCAAACAGTCGTGATCCAATGATCATGCATTCTTCAATAGGTAAATCCAAAGTTTTTTTTTTTTTCTATTTAAGTTATAATTTCCTGTTTGTCAATTTAAATTAATTTTGTTATTATACAGCCCTTGTCTCCAAGAATAATTCTTCTTTTCTGAGATTTTGTTAATTTTACTGTCAAAAGCTTGCTGATTTTTTCTAGACATTATTATAAAATCTTGCTCTCCCATCAGCATATATGTGTAAATACTGTCGAATGTCGAATAATCATTAGGGTTAGATCTTAGAGGTATCAGATTCTTCATAGGGTTGGTCTAGCATATGGCATGGAGGCTGAGACTGTGACTCTAACACATGGATCGAAGAAAATTTCACATGGTATTTACATTTCAAAACTATGCTCCTTTTGTGACTCTTCGTCTCTGTCAAAACCAGTCTTTTTTCTTCTTGAAAATGAAATAAAAATTTCAAACAGCTAATTAACCATCTGTCATTCACTACAAACATCACACATGCTCAACATCACATTTTCAAATCATGTACTTGCTACGGAGCAGCCAAGGTGGGAGCACCGGCCAAGTTTTTTACTCTTCCTTTTTGCATTAAATGGCTATATATAGCCCAATTCATTCGCTGATCAATTGTTGTAAGAACATTATAAATATGAGATTCATATAGCTGAATTGTTAGAATAGATTTCGGTTTTCTAACACTTTGTATTTATGAATCTCAACTCATTTAGGCCGTAGACAGTAGATTGCTTCTTTCGGTGAAGAAGCTGATCGTGGGGTTGCGAGACGTTGTAGTATCGCGGGACTGTAAGCCTGAAAATCAGTCGAAGAAAATGAGAGGGAAGCCATTTTCAGCCAAAGCCATTTTTGTTCTATGCATTGCAAGCTTTCTTGCAGGATCTCTCTTTACCAACCAGAATTGGACGCATCCTTCTCGGGCCAAGGATAATAGGATTGCAGTAATTCCTCATCATGTCACCAAGCTGCAAGAAGTGAAACAAGATTGTGATCCCAAGCGTGTAAGTTTGGTTGTTCACACTTTAAACACCATAACCTAAGAGTTCTATTTCCCTGAAAATTGGGGGGAAAAATTAAAAAAAGCTGCCTATAAATTCATCATTAATTACTATCATATATATTTCATGTGATTAATTCATGCATCACGAATTTCAAAGGAATGATATTCATGCAAAAATTGTGTGAAAAAAAATCCTTGTTGTAATATATATATATATATATATATATATGAAAAACAATACCAGCTTAGATGTAAAAAAAAAAATTAAATCAGCTCAGATTGTATGACATAATAACCATATAACTTTCAATTTATGTCTGGGGGCATGTTGATCATGAACTAAATTATGGGTTATCAATTATTATTATTTTTTTAGCTAAAATTGTGTTTTAAATTTATGCATCAAGATCACACATATATTTCTTTTACACATGAATCAGAAATTGGTTGAGGGAAAGCCTGGAGATATTATGGGAGAGGTTCATAAAACCCATGAAGCTATAAAGTGAGTTAATTCTTTACCTTTTCTTTCTTAATTTTTAAAGAAACAATTGAATTGCAATATCATTTTAAATATTTTTCTGTCGTGCAAACAACGCAGATCTCTTGAGAGCACCATGTCCACGTTAGAGATGGAATTGGCTGTAGCTCGAACAGTTCAGTCAAATGGGCAACATTATTCACTAGAAAAGCTTGCTAATCACACTTTACAGAAAGCTTTTGTTGTCATTGGCATTAATACGGCATTTAGCAGCAGAAAACGCCGGGACTCGCTTCGACAAACTTGGATGCCAAAAGGTCCTCTCTCTCCCTCCACCAAACTCCTAATTTATAGCATTAATTTAGAAAGAACAGACCTGTTGAATTTGCTGATTTTCGGCTATTATATACTGCATGGATTAGAACTCACATTCCATGGCTGATGTATAGTCACACAAAGATCAACTTAAGAAAAATCAAAATAAATAACAAATTGTCAAGTCACCGCTGGAATCTACCAGTAATTTTGGAGCTCCTATTCTAAAGCGGTACTTTTCTTGTACTTGGCCAAAAAAAAGGCGAAGAGTTTATGCAATTGAAAAATTAATTTAACTTTTGGGCACTAAAATACGCAAGCCCCAAACTAGATTCCAAATTTTAACTCAAATCTCAATTGAGAGTCTCTGAAGGGATTTTCTCCCTGGATTTTGGTGGAATCCATCAGCAGAAGTGGGCAAATAATTGAAAATTTTTATAACTTTGAGAATCAATTGAGATACAAAAAATTTACTGTGAGAAGGAAGTATATATTGTACACGTAGATAAATAAATAAACAGGTTAATTATCATAATTTATATTAATTACCAATCCACCATGCATGTGTAATACATAATTTGATTCACCTAATAACTCTCAATTACCGAGTAAATTACTAAAGATGTGTGTAATTAATGCAGGGGAAAAGTTAAAGAAATTGGAGAAAGAAAAAGGGATTGTGATACGATTTGTGATTGGACACAGTGCCACACCTGGTGGTGTTCTTGATAGAGCAGTCGACTTAGAGGACGCAGAACATAAGGATTTTCTAAGACTCAAGCATGTTGAAGGATACCACGAGCTCTCTACCAAAACAAGATTGTATTTTTCCACAGCAGTTTCAATTTGGGATGCTGAGTTCTACCTCAAGGTGGATGATGATGTTCATCTCAATTTAGGTAATTAGCAACCATGCTTCTTCTCCAACATTTCGTGACTAGAAATTAACAAGGAACATGCTTATGTATCGGTAATAAATCGTGTTCTAATCATATCATGTTCAATGTGTCCTGTAGGCATGCTAATGAGTACACTAGCCAAATACCGGTCCAAACCTAGGATCTACATCGGATGCATGAAGTCCGGACCAGTTCTCTCTCAAAAGTAAGTTAATTTTATTTATTTTTGTTATTAAATGTGCTTGATTCAGCAAATCCAGCATCCTAGTGGAGAACTTGAATTATGACGTCAGGCTCTATATATCTCTAGTAGATTTAGCAGATTTCACTTCATATTTTTTTTCATTTCTTCCTGGCCTCAAGTGATATTGCAATTTTCTTTCTCGGCAGAGAGGACAAATACTATGAACCGGAGTACTGGAAATTTGGGGAAGATGGAAACAAATACTTCAGGCATGCCACAGGCCAACTCTATGCCATCTCTAAGGATCTTGCTGCCTATATCTCCATCAACTCGTGAGTCCCATATCCAAAAGCATCAGTTTTCCCTCATTTGTTGCCCTCAAGTCAGAGTAATATAGCGATATTGAAATATTTTGGCAGGCCCATATTGCATCGATATGCCAATGAAGATGTCTCTTTGGGCTCTTGGCTTCTAGGCTTGGAAGTGGAACACGTGGATGAACGTTCCATGTGTTGTGGGACTCCTCCAGGTACACAAATCAATCACAACCATTCTCACCGTGTTGATATTTTCCAGCAGTCAATCTGCCAATTCCTCCACATCAGAAAGCATAACATATTTAAAAATAAATTGAAAAATAAAAAAATGGATTTAAATATTTCTCATTTCTAATTTTCTTGCTAGGATAGGAAAAGGTAGATTATCTTCTTTCTTGAAAAACATCGAATACTAATTTCTTCTCGTGGGCAAATGTAATTTTGTTATTGACTGGGGCCGTGAACAGTGGTAATTAATTATATATTAATATTCCAATCAATTACTTCTAAGTATCATTGTATCTCCGAATCAATCTTTATGCTCTTAAAAAATAGTTAAAAACTTAAAATATCAGTCCATCAAAATATGACTAGTTTCATATATATAATTAATTGTTATTCAAGTATAAATTTTAATATTATTCAAAATTGTGTGGCACGGTGTAAAGTTTTTTTTATTTAAGAATATATTAAAATAATTTATTTATTTATTTTTAATTTCAAGATATCAAAATCATTTAAAAACAACTAAAACAATTTAATAATTTTTTAAATAAAACACACTCCCAAGCATTCACTAGTATATAACTTTATATACAACCTTGCTATCCTATATGACGACATTATTTTGGTTTTTAGATTGTGAATGGAAAGCACAGGCGGGGAATGTATGCGTGGCATCCTTCGACTGGTCGTGTAGCGGAGTATGCAACTCTGTGAGAAGGATGAAAGTAGTGCATGATTCTTGTGGGGAAGGAGAAGGTGCTGTTTGGAATGTTGATCTTTGAGTTGTGATTTAATTAGCAGCCTAAATAATATGACAGAGAGTTAAAGGAGATGTAATTCCTATAAAAATTTATGGTATCAACTTTTTTTT
>Ga0325401_1007742_pt1 | contig 10434 bp, 10 predicted proteins | sample PopdelMetagenome_FD_205666 | JGI IMG/M metagenome (GOLD analysis project Ga0325401, IMG submission 205666) | Populus deltoides microbial communities from Bellville, Georgia, United States - Xylem-PdKOR-R2 | ecosystem: Host-associated > Plants > Phyllosphere > Stem > Wood/Secondary xylem | place...
CAGGTCGCGCCAGGGAACGCCGGTGCGCGCCACCCGGAAGACGGCGTCCGGCACCCGGCGGTGACCGCCAGGCGGGCGGCCGCGGAACGGGCCGGCCTCGACCACGAAGGGCTCGAAGAACGACCGCTCCTCGTCCGTCAGCGGGCCTCGCAGCATCGGCGTCCCCATCCAGGAGGACGCCTTGGATCGCCTCGCCCTCAGCTGTGAACCACGTCTGTCCGCACCGCCTAGGCAGATCAGCATCCCGGAGAACATGCTGATCGTCTCTGCGGAGCCCTGGTGTCTCTATACGGAGAATGCGGGAAGGGACCGGATCTCAGCTCACAGGAGACGCGGCATACCTCGGCGCCTGACCTAGCGCCCTCGGAAGCGTCTCTGCTCGCGGAAGCCGAAGAGGGAAGGAAAATAGGGCCCGCGTCCGGGGCCTTTTCGGCCCTCCCGCGATACCGGCGCACGATACGCGGGTCCGGAGGGAAGGCTGGTTGAGGAACCAGTCACCGGCGAACCCGTCTCTGGCCTGCATTCCCTGCAGACAGGGAGAAGAGCAGCGAAGATCCCCCTTATTCACCCCGTACTTACCCTGGCGAGCCGACCCTTCCGGGCGACTTCGGTCACATAGGACCGGCCTTCCCTATGACCCTGAACAGGGAATTTCCGCACGCTTGTGGAGGGAAGCAAGGACTGACTACGAGACCCCGAGGACGCGGATGAGAGCGAAGCTGATGGCGGCGAGCAGAAGGAGGGAGGCGATGCCGGCGGCGGTGACGCGGAGCCCCGAGCGCGCCACGAGGCGCACGTCCACCCCGAGGCCGAGAGTGGCCATGGCGACGATCGTCAGCGCGCCTGCGAGCCAGGCGGCGGCCGCCGCGGCAGCGTCCGGCAGCAGGCCGAGTGAGGCCAGCCCTTCCACCTTCATCGCGGCCACACGGAACAACTCCTGTCCCGAGATCCACTCGCGCCTGCACTTTCCGGCCCGGGCAGGCCTTCTCCGGCCTTACGGCTGGGGGTGATAGAGATGCGAAATGGAGCAGCGGACCTTGCCAAAGCTCCTGATGGAGACATTCCGCTCGGAACCATGGCATAGGCCTCATCACAGCCTTTCTCGACGGCACGTCGACCCGGCCGCACGCCCGGCGAGACCGCGGCTAGGAGCTGCTAGAGGGTGCGTAGACGCATCATGATGCCCGCCTTCGTGGCATCGATGTGAGCGGCCATCGAAGCCCGCGCTGCTTCCGCGTCGCCCGCTTCCAGAGCGTCGAGGATGGCGAGGTGCTCCGCGCAAATCGGCTCTAACCGCTCGGGCGTACGGCGCGTCGCGAAGAGCTGGGTTCGGCGGCGAAGGTCGGCGATCGTGCGGGCGAGACAGCGATTGCCGCAGGCCTCCCCTATGGCGCGGTGGATTTCGAGGTCGAGAATCAGCCGGTCGGGGTTCGACGGATCACCGCTCGCCGCGAGGGCTTGAACCCGCCGCCGCAGGCTCGTCAGCACAGGCACCGGCACGCGCCCCGCCGCAGCACCGACCGCCTCCATCTCCAGCAGCCGGCGGACGCCGAGCACCTCCAGCGTCTCCTCGGCATCCAGCCGCGGCACGGCAAGGGAGCCGTCGGACCGCCGGGCGAGCATGCCCTCCCCTTCCAGCCGGTGGATCGCATCGCGCAGCGGTGTCCTGGAGAATCCAAGTTCGGACGCGAGCCGGCGCTCGTGGACCACCGCGTCCGGCCCGAGGCGGCGGGAGAGAAGCATCTCGACGATCTGGTCGTAGGCATGCCCGGCCGCGCCGCGGCTCGGCATCCCCTCGTCCCCGGATCTCTCGCCACCACCCATCTCGCCCGTTCCCTCGCCGTATTGCATCGTCAGTGTTCCGCCGGTATACCAGTTGCAGACCGCGTGCGCGACGCATCGTGCTGGCGGCCGGTGGACTCTTAAGGCCACCGGTCGAACCTGCGGTCAAAGAGGATCGCGACGATACACGGCATCCCACACGCTCTGGGGGACGCCTCATGCTGCGGAGATCGCCGGTTCTCAAGGCGCTGGCCGGGGCAGCGCTCGCTTTGCTGGTCACCGCGCCGGCCCGGGCCGCCTGGCCCGAGCGGCCGGTGCAGATCATCGTGCCCTACGCCGCCGGCGGAGGCACCGACCTGACCGCCCGGCTGCTGGCCCGCTTCCTGGACCGCCACGCCGGCGGGCGCGGCGTCGTGGTGGTCAACCGCCCCGGCGCGGGGGGAGAGATCGGCATGGCGGCCGGCGCGGACGCGCCGCCCGACGGCCACACCCTGACGATCCTCAACACGCCGAACCTCCTCACCATCCCGATCGAGCGGGCGGCGCGCTTCCGGCTCGACAGCTTCGCCCCGCTGGCCAACATCGCCGACGATCCCGGCACGCTCTCCGTGCGCGCCGACGGGCCGGTCCGGGACCTGCCAGGGCTGGTGGCGGCGATGCGGGCACGTCCCGAGGGCGTGACCTACGGCACCGCCGGCGTCGGCTCGGCCGGGCACATCGCGATGCTGATGGTGGGCGACGCCGCGGGGACGAGCGCGCTGCACGTGCCCTACAACGGCTCGGCCGCCGTCGCGACCGCCCTCATGGGCGGCGACATCGCGGTCGCGACCGCCAATTTCGGCGAGGCGATCGGCTACGCCCGCGGCGGCAACGAGGGCTGGCGCATCCTCGGCGTGATGGCGCCCGGGCGCCTGGCGAGCCACCCGGACATCCCGACCTTCGCCGAGGCCGGCCTGCCCGTGCAGACCGGCTCGCTGCGCGGCCTCGGCGCGCCGCGCGGCACGCCGCCGGAGACCGTCGCGGCCATCCTCCTGGCCCTCGACCGGGTGATGGCCGATCCCGACTACCGCCGTGCCATGGCCGAGGCGGCGCAGGACGTCCGCTACGTCAAGGGCGAGGCCTACGCCGCGCTGCTGCGCGACACGGAGGCGCGGCTGCGCGCCCTGTGGACCCGGACCCCCTGGAACCGCTGAGGCCGCCATGACGCTCCCCCTCCCGCGCCGGGCCGCGCTCGGCCTCCTCGCCGCCCCCGCCCTCCTGCCCCTCGCCGCGCGCGCGGCCTGGCCGGCGGGCTCGATCCAGATGATCGTGCCCTTCGCCGCCGGCGGCGGCACCGACATCTCCGCCCGCACCATGGCGAGGTTCCTGGAGAAGGAGCTGGGCACGGGCATCGTCGTGGTGAACCGCCCCGGCGCGGGCGGCGAGATCGGCCTGTCGGCGATCGCCGACGCGCGGCCGGACGGCCACACGCTCGGCATCGTCAACACGCCCGGCATCGTCACCATCCCGATCGAGCGGCGGCCGCGCTGGAGCCTCGACAGCTTCACCTTCGTCGCCGGCGTGGTGGAGGATCCAGCGACCTTCGCGGTGCACCCCGACAGCCCGATCCGCACGGTCGCCGACCTCGTCGCCGCGGCGCGGGGGGCGCCGGGCGCGGTGACGCTCGGCACCCAGGGCGTCGGCTCGGCGGGGCACATCGCCATGCTGCTGCTGGAGGAGGCGGCCGGGGTGCGTTTCGAGCCGGTGGCCTATGCCGGCGCCGCGCCCGCCGCACTCGCGTTGCTGCAGCGCCAGATCGCGGCGACGACCGCCAACCTCGGCGAGAGCCTTACCTTCGCGGGGCAGCAGCCCTGGCGCACCCTCGGCGTGATGTCGGCGGACCGTTCCCCCATGGCGCCCGACGTGCCGACCTTCCGGGAGGCGGGCTACGACCTGCGCGGCGGGTCGCTGCGCGGCCTCGGCGCCCCGGCGGGAATGCCGGCCGAGGTCACGCGGCGCCTGTCCGACGCGGTCGGCCGGGTGCTGCGGGATCCGGACTTCGTCGCGACCAGCGAGCGCACCTTCCAGCCGCTGCGCTTCCTGCCCTCCGACCTCTACGTCGCCTACCTGCGCGAGGTCGACGCCGCGCACCGGACGCTGTGGCGCGCCCGGCCCTGGAACGCCTGAGAACCCTGATGACACGAACCGTGGAACGTCCCTGATGCGCCCCAACCCGATCAAGGCCCTCTGGGCCGAGGGCAAGCCCGCCTTCGGCACCTGGTGCACGCTGGTGAACCACCCGCGCTTCATGAAGCTGCTCGCCGCCGCCGGGCTGGACTTCGTGATCCTGGAGATGGAGCACACCGACTTCACGGTGCGCGACGTCTCGACGATGGCGCTGATGGCGCGGGAGGCCGGGATCGCCCCGATCGTGCGGCCGCCCGGCCTGCTCTCCCCGCACGAGCTGACGCGGGCGCTCGATTCCGGCGCCCAGGGGCTGCTGCTGCCCAACGTCACCGGCCCGGACGTGCTGGAGCGCGTGATCCGCGCGACGAAGTACCACCCGCGCGGCGAGCGCATCCTCAATTTCCGGGGGCCGCACACCGATTACGGCCGCCTGGCCGATCCGGCCGAGCAGATCGCGCGGATCAACGCCGGCACGCTGACGGTCGCGATGATCGAGACCGCGGCCGGGCTCGACGCCCTGCCCGAGATCGTCGCGGTCGACGGGCTCGACGCGATCATGATCGGGCCGGACGACCTCAGCCAGGACCTCGGCGTCCCCGGGCTGATGAACGACCCGAGGATGACGGCCGCGACGGAGCGGGTGATCGAGGTCTGCACCGCCCGCGGCGTGCCCTGGGGCTTCTCCTGCCAGGACTTGGCCTCTGGGGAGAGGTGGCTCGCGCGCGGCATCCGCTGGATGCCCTTCGCGAATGACGCCGCGGTCCTTTTCAACAGCTTCTCCGGCGCGGCGAAGGGCCTGAAGGCCGCCGCCGGCCGCGACTGACCGAGAGTAAGGAGAGGAGACCGACCATGAAGGCTGTCGCCGACTATCGCCCCTACGGCTGGCGCGGGAAGATCGGGCTGATCGTGCCCTCCACCAACACGATCAACGAGCCCGAGTTCTGGCGCCTCGCCCCGAAGGGCGTGACGATCCACACCGGCCGCGCCACGCTGCTCGGCAAAGCGACCGAGGAGAGCTACTTCCGCATGGCGGAGGCCGTGAAGGTCGCCGGGGACGACCTCGCCACCGCCGAGGTGGACGTGGTGGCCTATGGCTGCACCTCGGGCTCCATCGTCTGCTCGCTGCAGGACATCGTGACCGACCTGCAGCAGCGCACGAAGGTGCCGGCGGTCGCGACGGCAGGCGCGGTGGTCGCGGCGCTGCGGGCACTCGGCGCGCGCAAGGTGGCCGTGGCGACCCCTTACGTCGACTTCGTCAACGAGAGCGAGGTGCGCTTCCTGAAGGATTACGGCTTCGAGGTCGCCTCCATGCACGGGCTGCGCCTCGGCGAGACGCAGGAGGAGCGGCGCGGCATCGGCCGCGTGCCGCCGGAGCACGTGTACCGCATGGCGCTGGCCGCCGATCGGCCGGACGCGGACACGATCTTCCTGTCCTGCACCAACCTCGCGACGATCGACGTCATCGCGCAGATCGAGGCGGACCTCGGCAAGCCGGTGGTGACCAGCAATCAGGCCTGCTTCTGGGCCTGCCTCCGGATGCTCGGCCTGCGGGACCGGATCGAGGGCTACGGACGGCTGCTCACCGACTGCCCTGACCCGATCACCATGGACAGCTTCGCACTGCCCGCCGCGGCCCGCGCCGCCTGACCCCGGGCGGGAGGAGAAACCCCTCCCGCCCGCGCCACCACCGACGGGGTGCCATGACCACCTGCTTCATCGTCCAGCCCGTGCACGAGGCCGGGATCGAGCGCCTGCGCGAGGGCGGAGTCGCCGCGCGCACGGCCAGCGCGGCCGATATGGCCACCGTCGCGCGGGAGATCGGTGACTGCGCGGCCGTCATCACGCGCAACGCCGGGATCGACGCGGCGGCGATGGACGCGGCGCGCGCGTTGCGCGTGATCGCCAACCACGGCGTCGGCACGAACAAGATCGACCTCGCCCACGCCGCGCGCCTCGGCATCCCGACCGTCTTCACGCCTGCGGCGAACGCCCGCTCGGTCGCGGAGCAGGCGATCGCCCTCATGCTCGCGGTCGCGCGCCGCGTGCCGGCCGCCGACGCCGCGGTGCGATCCGGCGACTGGGGGCTGCGCTACGAACCGGGCATGGTCGAGCTGCACGGCAAGGTGCTCGGCCTCGTCGGCTTCGGCGTCATCGCGCGGATGACGGCCGGGATCGCGCAGCACGGCTTCGGGATGCACGCCGTCGCCTGGTCTCCCAACACGCCGGACGCCGCGCTGGCGGAGGCCGGGGTCGGGCGGGCGACGGAGCTGGCAGTGCTGCTGGAGGCCGCCGACGTCGTCTCCCTGCACCGCCCGCTGCGCCCCGACACGCGCCACACGATCGGTGCGGCGGAGATCGCCCGCATGCGGCCGGGTGCCATCCTCGTGAACACCGCGCGCGGCGAACTGGTGGACGGCGACGCCCTGGCGGAGGCGCTGGAGATGGGCCGGATCGCCGGCGCCGGGCTGGACGTCTTCGCGATCGAGCCCCTGCCGGCGGGGGACCGCCTGCTACGAGCCCCGCGCACCGTCCTCGCACCGCACCTGGGTGGGGCCACGGACGACGCCCTGCGGGAGACGGCGCTGCAATGCGCGGAGCAGATCCTGGACGCGCTGGCAGGCCGACGGCCGCGGCACCTCGTGCAGCCCGAGGTATGGAACCGGCGGCGGGGCTGAGATCATTGGCCCCTTCCCGGAGGCGACACGCCCGCCCTATCCGGCTGCGGTGATGCCGAACTCCCTCACCAGCCCCGTGAAACGCGCCGTCTCCGTCCGCAACACCTGGCCGAACGCGTCCCGGCTGCCCGCGATCACATCCGCGCCGAGCTCCGCCGTGCGGCGCTGCACCTCCGGCTCCTGCATCACCGCGACGACGGCCTCGTTCATGGCTTGCAGGATCGGCGCGGGCGTGCGCGCCGGTGCAATCACGCCCGCCCAGGAACCGGCCTCGAACCCGCCTATGCCAGCGGCCTCGGCGATGGTCGGCACGTCCGGCCGCTGTCCGAAGCGCTCCGGTCCGCCCATGGCGAGAAGCTTGAGAGCGCCGCTAGCGTAGTGCTGCGCGAAGGAGGCGTACCCGTCGATGGTGAACTGCACGCGTCCGGCCAGCAGGTCCGGATGGTAGGCGCCGCTGCCGCGGTAAGGGGCGTGCGTCGCCTCGATCCCGGTGCGGCGGCAGAACCATTCGAGGAAGACGTGCACGTTGCTGCCCGAACCGGCCGAAGCGAAGGAGAGCCGGCCGGGTCGGGCACGCGCGTAGGCGATGAAATCCTGCGTCGTGGTGACGGGAAGACCCCCCGTGACAGTCAGCGCGAACTGGGTGCGGGCGGTAAGGCACACGGGCTCGAAATCCGCGACCGGGTCGAAGGGCAGGCTGTCACGCACGGCCTTGTTGATGGTGTGGGAGGAAACGACGACGCCGTAAGTGTGGCCGTCGGGCACGGCCCGGGCAACGACCTCGGCTCCGATGACGCCGTTGGCGCCCGGCCGGTTCTCGACCATGACGGGCTGGCGCAGCCGGGTCGGCAGCCGGTCCGCGAGGAGACGAGCCATGATGTCGCCCGTACCGCCCGGCGCGTAGGGCGATACGAGGCGTACCGGACGCGACGGGAGAGGCTGCGCTCGCGCGACGGCGGGCGCGCCGAGCGAGAGCGCGAGCGTCGCGCGGCGGGACAGCGGGAGAACCATCTCATCTCCTTCGCTGGCTCCCCTCCCCTGGCCGTCCGGCCCGTGCCGACGGCCCTGTCGTTCGTGTAACGTCCCGTTCCGCCGCCGCGCCTGCCGCCTTCAGACGGGTACGGCCACCTCCCGCGCCCTCTCCCAATGCGTGCGGTGCTTCGGCAGGCCGAGCTGGTCGCGCAGCGGCGGGCCCTCGTACTCCGTGCGGAAGAGGCCGCGCCGCTGCAGCTCCGGCACCACGAGGTCGGCGAAGTCGCGGATCCCGTGCGGCAGGGAGCCGGGCGTGATGTTGAAGCCGTCGGCCACGCCGGCCTCGAACCACTCCTGGAAGTGGTCCGCGACGTCCTCGGCGGTGCCCATCACCGGCGGGCGCCCCCAGGTGCCGGCGCCGAGCCGCCGGCCGAGCTGGCGGAGGGTGAGGTTGTCGCGCCTGGCCATGTCGTAGAAGCGGCGAGCACCGCTCTGCATCATGGAGTTGGAGTACCGCGGCTTCGGCACCGGTCCGTCGAGCGGGTGGTCGGACAGGTCGCCCATGCGGGAGTAGACGAGGGCCAGCCCGGTCCGCTCATGGACGAGGTCCTGCATCATCTCGTACTTGCCCTCCGCCTCCGCGCGGGTGCGGCCGACGAAGACGGTGGCGGCGGGCATGATGCGCAGGCTCTCTGGGTCCCGTCCCTTCTCCGCCAGCATGCCGCGGAGCGAGGCCGCGTAGTCCCGCGCGGCCTCCAGGCTGACGGCGGCCGTGTAGACGAGGTCGGCGTGGCCGGCGGCGATCCGGCGCGCGGGCTCCCCGTCGCCCGCCTGCACGATCACCGGCCGGCCCTGAGGCGACCGCGGACAGGTCAACGGTCCGCGAACCTTGAAGAACCGGCCTTCGTGGTTCAGCACATGCATCTTCGCGGGATCGACGAAGCGGCCGGACGCCTTGTCGAGCACCAGCGCGTCGCTCTCCCAGCCGTCCCAGAGCCCCTCGACGACGCCGACGAACTCCTCGGCCCGCTCGTGCCGCTCGTCGTAGGGCGGCATGCGCTCCATGCCGAAGTTGTGCGCCTCCGCGTCGTTGAAGGACGTCACCGCGTTCCAGCCGGCCCGGCCGCCGCTGACGTGATCGAGCGAGGAGAAGCGACGCGCGATCTGGTAGGGCTCGTTGAAGGTTGTGGAGGCGGTCGCGACGAGGCCGATGTTGCGGGTGTTGGCGGCGAGCGCCGAGAGCAGGACCAGCGGGTCGAGCTCGACCACGCGGTTGGTGTAGGCGATCGAGCCCACCGGGTTGTCGCCGCCGATGTAGCCGACGTTGTCGGCGAAGAAGACCATGTCGAACTTCGCGGCTTGGGCAAGTCGCGCGACATCGAGGAAGCTGTCGTAGTCGATCTGACCGTCGGCTCTCACCTCCGGGTGCCGCCAGGGAGCCTGCGCGTAGCCGAGCGCACGGATGGAGAGGCCGAGATGCATCCTGCGCTTGGTCATCGCTACTCCGGAAACGCAGGCCGTTGCCGCCTGTCATCAGGTGGTATACCAACGGTATGCGAATGCGCGGATGCCGGTCAAGCGCGGTCGCGCGGCGGTGCAGAGACGAGGACGGATCCGACCTTGGTACAGAACGGCATGAAGACGCGGCTCGCGGCCGGAGGCGTCGCGCTCGTGGTCACCACGCAACTGGCGCGCGACGGCGACGTCGCGCGCATCCTGGGTCAGGCCGGCTACGATGTCATGGTGATCGACCGCGAGCATAACCAGGTTCCCGAGGACGCGGTGAACGCCCTTGTCATGGCGGCGCTGGAGACGGGGATCACGCCCCTCATCCGCCTGCCGGACGCGACGCCCGGCCCGATCGGTCAGGCACTCTCCGCCGGCGCGCTAGGCGTCGTGATCCCGCGCGTGGACAGCGCCGCAATCGCCCGGACGGTCGTGGAGGCCGCGACCTTCCCGCCGACCGGCCGCCGGCCGGTGCCGCCAGTCTTCCCGCACTTCCGCCGCCGGCCGGTGACGCAGGGCGAGGCGACGGCGATGCTGGCGGCGGAGACCGTCGTCGTCGGCATCATCGAGACGCGGCGCGGCCTTGATGCCGTGGACGAGATCGCGGCCGTGCCCGGCCTCGACGTGCTGTTCCTCGGGGCGTCGGACCTCATGGCCGACCTGGGCCGTGCCGGGATGAAGGACGATCCCGTCCTGTGGGAAGCGGCGGAGAAGGTCATCGCGGCCTGCCGCAGGCACGGCAAGACGCCCGGAATGGGCGGCCTGCCGGAGGACGCCCAGCTGCAGCGTGCCGTGGGCCTCGGTATGCGCTACATCTCCGCGGGCCACGACGCGGCCTTGCTGCACAGCGCGGCCACCGCGCGAGTCGCCGCGCTTCGGATGAGCCACTGATCGCCGCGGAGCCCTCGCCGCCGCGTCACGACGGATCCGGAAGGGTGCGACGACCAAGGTGCTGAACTTCGTGACAGCGCCCGACGCTCACGCCCGGTTCCGGTGCGACCACAATGTGGGAGGAAGGTCGTCTTCGCATCACGCCGAGGCGCCACAGATGCGGCAGAGTGACATATCGGGCGCGCTTCCAAGATGGGTGACTCCATAGCCCCTCGCCTGCCATGCAAGGTGTCAAAAGTGCCGCTGGCGCGTGGTCGAGGATGGCTTCCTGCGCAACCCGGACATGAGCTTGGTCGAGCGGCCTGGTCACCGCGAACTCGAGACTCCCCCCAACCGCAAGCGAATTGCCGTCCCGCATCCCATCGGGCCGGACCTCACCGGGTTCGAGGCCGTAGAGGCCCGCTGAGTTCTCGTCCGCTTCGTCGCCCCGGAAGATCACGGC
>Ga0325401_1007743_pt1 | contig 10433 bp, 4 predicted proteins | sample PopdelMetagenome_FD_205666 | JGI IMG/M metagenome (GOLD analysis project Ga0325401, IMG submission 205666) | Populus deltoides microbial communities from Bellville, Georgia, United States - Xylem-PdKOR-R2 | ecosystem: Host-associated > Plants > Phyllosphere > Stem > Wood/Secondary xylem | place...
ATGCTTTGTTTTAAATATTTTAGAATTTATATTTGGCTTGTGTTTTGGATATTAAATTAAATTTATGTTGTTGGTTTAAAATTTAAATTTGATTTATATAAGTATTGCATTATAACTAGCTAGGTGTTTTCTATAAGTGTTGCATTAGAATATTTTTTTTTGGGTTGACCCGGATAACCTGGTCTTTATACCAAATCGACCACCGGGTCAGATTCAAAAACTATGGTCTATATTGGTTCTTTTACTTTAACTTTTAGATACACTAATCCTTTCTTTCATCTTTGTGAAGGAACTCTGTTAATTTGATTTCACATGGTTAGTTGACTTGGTGCGTGTTTAACATTGTGATAGTTTTTACAATTGTGATTTTAAAAAAATAGGTTTAATAAAAAAAATTTTATTTATGGTTTTAAGAAAATAGATTTAAAAACTATGTATCTAATTAAAATTATTGTGAGATGAATTTTTTCATGTAAAAATAAATAGAAACTAGGTCTCTATGGATAAAAAGTAGGTTATTTTAGCTTCTACAAAACCAAAATTCGAAACACAATTATATGTGGAATCCAATGAAAATGGCAAAAGATATTTGATTAACAAAACAATTTTTTCTTGATGATCGGGTAAAAAAAAGAAGTTACCACAAATACAAATTAGTCTTTTAGGTAGCATTTGGTTACTGTTTTCTTACAAAAAAGACAAAAACATTGAAGACAAAAATGTGTTTGATTGAAAAGACATAAACAAATATAAAAATAAATTTATTTCTGAAAGAATTTTGAAGTTAATTTCTCTATTTTCAAAACAGATTATATAGAAGGAACATGTCTCCATAGATAATATTTATTATTTTTATTTTTAAAATATCATTGTAAAAAACTCTTAATTCTAAAATTGTTCAATTAAAACATATGAGATAAAAACTCTTATATGGTTATGATAGGCTTTTTTTTTTCTTTCCTCTTTTATTAATTACAAATAATATTGATTGATTTTTAAGAAACTTTAAACTTTAAATATTATTTTTCTTTTTTCCCCTTTTATTACAAAAACCATGCATGTCATTGAAGTAATGGTCGCTGTGATTATGTAAAGAGTTAATGCCTAATTTTACATCAAATTAATTCTTTTGTAAAAAAAAATCTCATTCATTCATTGGATTTACTGCTCCAATAATATGTCCGAATAATTCAATGCATCTCCATGACATTTTCAGGAAGTAATTTTGAAGAAGCTATTTTTGGTAAAATTAGTATTATTTTCATTTTTTTTTAAATCATCGTATATGTTTTTGAGATTATGCAAGTCCGTACGGGCTGAGTCATACAGCACTTTAATTAAGTGAATAAATCTAAAATGTCAACTTCTATAACATTTATAAAATTATATATATATATATATATATATATATATATATATATATATATATATATATGATCACACTTCAAGTCGAGAAATATAATAATCATTTATTATAATTAAACTTCTTTCGTATTTGATGTGAATATATTACTTATCGGTTAAATATAAAGATAAAAAATAATATAAGAGATATTCAATTAACCTCTCATTACAAAAATAAAATCATTTAAATGAAATGGAAGCAATCTCGATTATCAAATTCAATAATTCTTAGTCTTACGTAGCCTTTCTCTAAATGGCTGAAATCTTGGTCTCATTCATCAAAACAAAACAAAAAAAAAAATAATCTAAATTAATTAATTAAGACTTTACATCATCAACTACCACTAATTAATCTTTCATTTCTAAATTGTCATACTCTAAAGCTACAGTACCGGCAAACCATCCTCTCTTTTTTTCCACTGCCATGTTAAGCGAATTTTAAACTCGTTTTTTAAATTGTTTTTTATTTAAAAAAATATTAAATTAATTTTTTATAAAAAAAATTTATGATTTTAATATGCTGATGTAAAAAATAAAAAATTATTTTGATATATTTTTATTAAAAATATTATACACCACATTACCACATACACAGTTACACTACAAATATTTATACACTCATGTATACATACGCATTATGTAGATTAAAAAAATTAATATTTTTATTTTATTTGTAGACAAATTTATATACAAATCCGTATATATTTATTCTATTATAATATTTTAAAATAACATGTATATTCATTCACAACGATTTACTTACGAAATACCTTATTTATATTCAATAGCATTGACAAAGATATCTGAAAACTTTAATATACATGTGATAGTTGTTTTAAAATTTAATATGCTTGTAAATGAGGTTTTTAGTATTTGGATTGTGGGCAATCATATATTCATTTTTTATATCTCAGAAAGTAAATGATTAGTGGTAGAAGATTTAACATATGTAAAATATTATCTTCTGATGAGGTTTAAAGACTTTCATATGAGAAAGTCGGCAACTTTTAAGTAAGGAATTGCAGCAAATAAGATGTATTTATAGCCCCTGAAACTTGTCATTTTGCAGGAGTAGAAGGGTTGAAAAGGTATTTCCTCCTAATAGCATTGATAAAGTATAATATATCTTACACAACATTAAGTGAGAGACAAATATCTCTTATAAAATATTAATAAAGAGTAAATATCTCTTACATAATATTAATGGTAATGGAAATATAGTAAATCCCTAGAAGACTTTTATACGTACGTGGGTGTATGGAGATGAATATCATTGACATTAACATATTATGTTAAAACTCATAAAAATAAACAAACGATGTTTTATGGCCCAACATTGAGCATATAATGATTGTTAAACCCATACCCATTTTAGCTTTACACGATGTCAAAGCCACAGGCAATGGGTGTGGCAGCTCGCCGGATCCATGTTCACTTACACTCAATAAATAACTAAACTCAAGAATGTTAGGTTAGATAGCTTGCTAGATCCATGACCACTTGGGTTCTGCTCTTAACCACGTCCAAGGATGCTGAGTCTAGAAATAAGCTAGACCCATATTATCGGGATAGGACATTCTGTCAAGTCTAAGGATATTGGAAGCCTCATGTATCTATCATTAGATTATCATCCTATCTTTAAACTTTCTAGAAAAAACTTAGGCTAAAAATTGATTTTAAAAAATATATTAATGCATCAATAATGATTTATTTATTGAGGTTGATAGCATGAGATGAGCCAAACCCGCACAATTAGCATGATGTGGATACCAAGTTAGCAATAGACTTCACAATTATAACAATTAGCACGGTAATTACATTTTGTTATCCAAGTTAGAGGACGAAATTTAGTAGATCCTCGAGCAATTTGAGTAATAAAACTGTAATTAGTTTAGATATTAGTGATAATCACTACAAATTATGGTAATCATAGTGTTAAGTAGAGATTGATGATGCAAGTCCAATTAATCCACGTGTATCTTATTGTCCCTATCTTGTTAGCTTGCTTATTTAAACATGAAAATTAACATATATGCAGGATAAAATTTAATTAAAAAATATTAATTGATTCACATTGCTACTTGGTCCTTTTAAATTATTTTTCTCTCTTTCTTCTTCTACTTCTTTTTTTTTTATTTATTTTGTTTCTAATCCTTAAAGGCAGACGTTGAGTAGATATATAGTATAATATTCATTAATTATGGCCACTGAATTGATGGAAAGAAAATAATAATCCCACGTCTTGAATGACAATAATTAATTAATAAAGAGTTGCAATAATACATCATCCAATTATTAACAACAGACTTCGATGGCAAGTATTCCACCACACCGCTAAATTTAAACGAAGGTGTCAATTCTATTTGGATCCGTCTAGAATCGCCAATATATATTAAGCCATTATACATTTTATATCTCTCGTGATATTGACATATTCTGGATTTTTTTGATCAAATTCTTGTCAAGACATTTCAGTTCTATTTCTTCAATTATTTTGTTCTATGAATAGTGTTTTTTATTTTGTATTTTTTAAAAAATATTTTTTTTCCTCTACTTTCATACCTCGTATATTTGGTTTATTAGAAATTAAACTTTATAATTTGTTATGGCTTATTTTTTTATAATTATCTTAGTCTCATAACTCATGTTACAGATTCGGCAAATTAATTCAATTGACTCAAGTTTTTTTTGTTTATTTTTTATTTCATCATTCAACATCTTTAAAATTTAGTTGATTATGGATTAAGCTTTGTCATCGGTTTTAGTTTGTTTTCTATGAAATTATCATAGTCTCGGAACTAGGAATAAGGATTTTGTGAGTTAACTCGTGTAGATTTATGTTAAAAAAATTAATCTGACTCGCGGCATAGTACGGATTAACAATTTAACAGTTACTGAATAAAAATATTTAAATTTTAAAATTATATTTAGATATTTTATATTATTGTGTTTGAAATTTGAATGGATTAATTTAGATTTTAAAGCCTAGATTTGAGTGGATCTATGTGGTTGCCAAATCGCTTTTTAACATGTGCTTGAAAATGCCGGCTTCTTTTGATGTGGGTATAGCTAATACTTGCAAGTTAGATGATGCTTGCAAGATTCTTTTATGATTTGTGTGTATGACCGGAGAATTATAGAATCAAATGGTAGATTAATTAAGTAAATATAGGTGATGTCAAGTCGGCGAGAGTGTTGTTTGATATTAATGCCCGAAAGAGAGATTGTTTCTTGCAATTCTATGATTTCAGGCTATGCCGAGTTTGGAGAAGTCGCGAATGCCGGAGATGAAGGCTATTTCATTGACTTCGATGATGGGAGCAGATGCTGATACGGATGATCTCGAAACAGCTAGGAGCTTTTTTGAGACACCGTCACGGAGGAATGTGGATTCGTAGGATTCGATGACTTCAAGCCATGCCGGGCATGGGGAATTTGTAGAAAGTTCGGTTCTTTTTTGTCTTAATGCAACCAGAAGGTGCGGCCCCAGATGGCTATAATTTTGTTTCTGTTTTGTCAGCAATGTTCTAATTTAGGTGATTTAGAGTTTGAGAAATGCAAGACCCTTCTTGATTCAATCAAAAAATCTTGGGCTTACAAGTTACAACCACGTACAAGAAATCACAAACATTACACCAAACTGAAGGTTTCGAAGACAAAATAGGACCATCGTTTCCCATCTTACTACCCCATACAATGGCTGTATCCTCAATGCTGCTGGGAAAATTCTGCTGAGCACTTCCAGCCACATAGCACCCTATCATTCTGGATCGTGACTATTTAACTTGTAAATCATAAGACAGAGATCTAATTAGCAAATAACCTAAACCCATGACGATAAGGGTCCAAAATAAATCTTAACATCAACGGTTATGAGATCCACACACAACTTCTGGACATCCAGTCTAAACAATATTAAAAGTCTGTTCTAAAGTAATGTTGATACTCATGCTGTATGTTGCCAATAGCCTCCTCGAATCAAGTACTATCACAACTTCTCAAATCCTCGCAAAGTTCAAGCAGTAGTAATCATGTTGAACTGGAATCTTGAGAGTTGTTGAGGAATGGTTGATATAACTGGTCCATATCTCTGCATCAAGTAAGCAGGCATATTGTAAGAAGAAATACTAGAAAATCATTGATTTAAAAAGGCATACTAGAAAATCATGACTGTTTTTTCAGAAACCTGACTAAGGAAATGCGAGGAAGAAATCAGTTTTCACCATCTTACAAGCAGGAGAATAGAGGTTACTAAGTGGAGGAAAGGGAGGGTGGACAAAAAAAAATCACAGGATAAAGTTTGCCTAGGTAAATCTTCACGATGCATCTTCACCAGACTAGTACATTACTCTTTATATGCATACAACTCATCAAAGCTGAAGCCTCGGTTTCTGAATTAGTTGGACCATTACCCCTTGATTCAAAAAAATTCATTTTTTACACATAAACTAGTTAAAGCAAAGAAAATATAGAATTCAAAACCATAAAAACATCTCAGACAATTGCAAAATCAGATCAAACTCTAAACTCAGTCGATGAACAATCCATGTGATCATACCTGCACATTATCATAGAGTTCAAACAATGGCACAGCAAGCAGTTTCAAATTTTTTGGCACTGCAAAGTACTCCCTTTCAGATAAGTGAACAAGATAAAGTTTCTTGCACTCCTGCATTACCAAGATCGGAGAAAGAAATGGATGAGCATTGCATATACAACATATGGAGAAAAAAGAAAAAAGAAAGATCCACATAAGCTAAGAATATTCATAGTTTGGTTACCTTGGGCTTTGTTATGTGGGGAGGGCAATATGGATACATAATGGTTTCAAAGTTTGGCCTCCACCAGGTAGCCACACATTCACCAATCTGCAAGAAAATGACATGTGGCAAAATATGCATCAGAAAATAACTCATGAAGCATCTATGGGCACACAGAATCATGGGGACGATGCCCTCCAATGCATTAACAATTTTTTCAGGATAAGTTCCTAGCAGAAGTTCTATCACCATGAAATGCAGGGAAGAAAATGCAACTTATCAAAAACATGCACCACAGATGCATTTTGTTTTTGTTTTTTGTTGTGTATTTTTTTAATTTTTTTTCATGAATCCAATCATATTCTCCTTAAGTTTACACCTACAGGTATCAGTTCCTTAAAGTCGTCTTCATGAGTTAACACTTGCAACTGAAGATAGCCCAAAAAAGTTACCTGCCAGTCTGGCACAAGAGCAGGTGAATTAGCTCCAAGCTTGCTCGTCAGCTTTCTTTTCAAACCCTCAATTTCTGTTACATAAGCCCAGGCAGAATAAAACAGAAATATCCCAAACAGTGATACAGAAAGAGCTCATTCCACTACAAACATAATGAAGGGATATATCTTACGAAATTGAAAGATAATACAAAGAGAAGAGGAAAAATATACCATTCTCTCCAGGCTTCAAACGCCCACCTGGAAGTTTGCAGAATGTGTTTCCAATTTGCAGAAGAAGTATGTGAGGATGATTGTGTTCCTGTACCTGCAAGATGATAATATAATGCACCACAAGACAGATCATAATAATTAGAAAAAAGATGTATGGAGCTATCACAAACGAGGCCATGAGTGATTAAGGTCGATAAGTACAAGATCACAGAGAAGAAATTTGAGTTATATAGAAGACATGCCAACAACAATTTGCTATCGCAAACAGAACAGATATAAAAGACTTAAAAGAAGACATGACACAACATAAGCATCAACATCAAAGAAATTCTTATCGATATTGGATGGAAGACATATTTCAACCACCTAAAATTAAGACATTGAGCTATCCTAGAGGCAAATTATAACAGCATGACTCGCTCCACATGGTATGAATCTAACATTTATCTATAGAAATTATTCCCAAAAATTATCTTTTTTTTGTTTTTGTTTTGCAAAAGGCCCTCTAATCGTCAAAGAAAACAAGGGAAAATATATTGTTCAGTAATCAGAGAGATAGAGAGGTTATTGTGAATAAGTACCATTAACAGAAAATGGCTGGACAATTCTTGTCTTCATTTCAAGTGAACCAAAGATTATGTTCTCACACTAACACTAGAAATACAATCAAATCTTTCAAACTAATAAACTATAAACACAATCAAAGCTAGTATAATTGCATAACACAATTAAAGATTATATTCTCACACTACTAACACTAGAAACACAGTCAAACCTTTCAAACTAGTAAACTACAAACACAATCAAAGCTAGTAGAATTGCAAAACACAATCATAAACAGCTTCATTTTACAAAATTTAACAATTATAACACATTTCAAGCACAAAAACTAGTTAAAAAGGAATGAAGATAAAACAAAAACATTACCAGCAAAATAGCTTCAACACTGGTCCTCATCCCCTCTTTCATATAACTGTCAATAACAAAACAAAGAATCAAACTTTCCATGTTGGGTTTTACTAAACCAATAAATCTAGGGTTTATCTGGGATTTTCTTAAGGAATTCCAAAAATTCAACCACCAAAACTCCAAAAGAAGCAAAAAAAACAAAAGGGTTGTTATCTTTTTACTTGACTTTCATGCGAGCAAGGCGATCCGCCACAGAAGTGTCTTTCTCCATCTTGGGTTCTTTAGTACCGAATGTGTAGCTCGATAAAGGGTACGTGTTCACCACCGCTGACCCTGCCCCTACCATCTCTCCCTCTGTTTATAACCCAACTTCTTCTCCCTTTATATTGCCAAAAGCTTCTGGCTTTGGTGTTTCTCTGTGACTTGAAGCTGTGTTTCCCTCTTTGTAGAGCGTTCAGCTTAGCAAACCGAAAAAAAAGAGGGCAGAGGGAGGGGAGTAGTAGTAGTAGTATGAGATTAGAGAGTGCGATTTAAGATTAACCAAAATTAATTTTGGGGTTTGTTAGTATAATAGTTTGCTAATTTCTGCTAACGGGCTCTGATTTGGGCCTGCGATTATAACTCCAAATGATTAAGGTTATAACTCCTACCTCAGCCCGGCTAGGCCCAATGTGATGGAATGGAAAAATGAAAATCACAACCCAAAAAGAGGAAATGGCAATTATTAGTCTAATTTTCCTAAAATTCTAGCAGCTTGATTCTTTTTTAACATGAAATGGATGAAGAAATAGAGTGATACTGTATTATTATTTTTTAAATGTTGAAGGGTGAAATTAATAAAATAAATTAATTAAAATAAAAGATAAAAAAAATAATGTGAATCAATATGATTAACTTGTAAAAATCAAAGGATCAAAGTGAAAAGAATCTTGATATCTTATTGTTCATTACTGCAGTAAATAACAAATTAATCCCATATGAATCTTATAAGGAGGGAGAGTTTTGAGGAATATTTCATGCGCAGGCTGGATGATCTCGTGGATTGGCAAGTCAACCTTGCTATTTCTGGTCAACCTAACATCCCAAACTACAATTTTGTATTCAGCTAACAAGACAAGTTTTGATGTATATTTTTTCAAGTTAGTCTCGTAATTACTAGTGTTTTGACACATGTTTTTATATAGTTTCATATAAATTAAAATAAATAATTAAAAAATAATTTTTTTTAAAAGAAAAAAGATCTAATAATTTTCAAAATCACCACCGCTTTGGGTTAATACTATCTTTTCGTAAATTGTCCAATGGAGTTTTTCCCCTACTCATTCTAGCACTAGAATTACAAACTATATATATATATAATAAAAAGCATATATGTGCTCCTTTTTTAAGAATGATATATGTTGCCTTTTTTTTTTTTATTGCCACTTTAAGGTGCGATTTTTTTCTTTTAACCGCAATGTGTTTTACCTGTATTAGTTAGTTGTGTTTGTTTTTTGATACAATTATATTGCTAAAAGCGTTTATATTTTTATTTTTAAATTATTTTAAACACTGACATAAAAAATAAATATTAAATATTAATAATAAAAATAGAATTAAAAAATATAAAATATTATTTAAATATATTTTTAAATATAAAATATTTTAAAAAAATTACAAGACAATAAAGCACGAAGAGACAGAACATTAATGGGAAAGTTCGTGGCTGTCGTTATCAACTTAAGAGGCCGTTTGTTTGCGTGGTTGCTTCTGCATTTGAAGCAACCACAACAAACATGATGCTTGATTATGCCAAAAACGTAATTTAATTTTGGTGGGTCCCATGCAAATTCACGTTTTGCACGCGAATTTGACGAAGCAGCTCATAGCTGCTTTTTGAAATTCTGTGTTAACGTGCACAGTGCAATTCACTTGCACTGTTTGAGTGAACTTTTTTTTTCCCAGTGTGTTTAGTTTTTGTATTTTTTTTTAAAAAAAAACTAGTTTAGAGTGAATTAAATTTACTCGCATTGTCATGTAAACAATATTTTTTTTCCCGAAAAACTAGTGTAGAGTTAATTAAATTCACTCGCACTGTAATACCAAATCAATTTTATTCCTAATAATATTTTATTTAATTTTATTGCACGCTCAAAAAATAATAGAAACTGTAATTCTTGTCGAATGAATTTTGTATGTAATGGAATTATAGATGGTTTAATGGCATAATAAAAAATATTTTATATAAAGTATTATTTATTTCATGAAGTAATAACAATAGTTAAATCTACAACATTTAAATTAAAAACTATCAATTTTAATATATATATTTTAAAATTATTTTATAACTTTAATTTCAAAAGCATTATTAACCAAACATATTAAACTATCTTTTATTCAACCTTAATTCCAATCACAGTTTTAACCAAACACCTATTTTTTTAAACTAACTTCAATTAAAAATACTTTTTATAAAATAATTTTTTTCAAACCACAACCATAACAGTTATCACAATACTAAACACACTCTAAATATCAGGTAGATGGGACGTGTCAGAAAATTCATACACAGCCACAAATCCAGGGCAATTTTTTTTTTCTTAATGGTTATTTTCTTTCTTAAGGAAAAACTCCTATTTAAACGTGCCACATGTAAAAATAAACCAGATAATTACCCGTGTGTTGCTTGAGTGAATATAGATTAAAAAATTTCCTT
>Ga0325401_1007744_pt1 | contig 10433 bp, 6 predicted proteins | sample PopdelMetagenome_FD_205666 | JGI IMG/M metagenome (GOLD analysis project Ga0325401, IMG submission 205666) | Populus deltoides microbial communities from Bellville, Georgia, United States - Xylem-PdKOR-R2 | ecosystem: Host-associated > Plants > Phyllosphere > Stem > Wood/Secondary xylem | place...
TAAAAAATAAAATTAAAACAAAAATATTATAATAAATAATGTCTTCCGAGGAGAGATACAATCAAATTACCCTTATTTTTAGTTTTTTATTAATTTTTTTAAAATGAATTGGTCGGGTATTGATAGAGATTAGCTAGGTGAAAAAAGTTTTTCACTCTTTCGATCTAATTAAAAGTGAAGACTAGTGATGAATTTGTTTTTTAAAAAAACATTATAGATCAAACACGGGTGAGGAAAATCCAGCATGGACCAGCTTAAATCCTGGCGCTCGCGCTAAAGGCCAAATTGATAACAATCATCGCACGTGGCAAGACACTATTCGCCCACGATTACCTATTCAATGGTCTCCTCTTCTTGACCACCTCCGTTAACCACCATCAATGCATCTCTCCCTGTGTTGTCTCCTCAACAGTTTCTCTCTCTAAAACTTTAATTTATATCTCAAAATGGTTTACAATTTGCTTCTCGTCGTCTCTCCGAACCCGAAGCGCTGCTTCGGTTTTGACCACGTTGATTTCAGTGCTGGCAACTCTAAACGGCCGCGTGGCTCTCCGGCCACGTGCGATCCCTAACTTCACCCTCTCAAGCTCTCTCCAAACCGAAACTAACCTTCAAAACGCTGCGTTTCAAGCTCCGAACAAGAAAAACAATTCGGCGATTCTCCTTGATGTAACCGGAATGATGTGCGGCGCGTGTGTTTCGCGCGTCAAATCGTACTCTCCGCGGACGAGAGAGTTGAATCCGCCGTGGTCAACATGTTGACCGAGACAGCGGCGGTGAAGTTGAAACCGGAGGCGTTGTTGGAGGGAGAAATGTCGGCGAGTGTTGCAGAGAGTTTGGCGAAGAGATTGAGTGAGTGCGGATTTGAAGCGAAGAAGAGGGTATCGGGTAGTGGAGTAGCAGAAAACGTAAAAATGTGGAAAGATATGATTAAAAAGAAGGAGTTGATCGTTAAGAGTAGGAATAGTGTGCTTTTTGCTTGGACTTTGGTTGCTTTGTGTTGTGGATCTCATGCTTCTCATATTTTGCACTCTCTCGGGATTCACGCTGGTCATGGTAATCATACGAACACTCTAACATGCATGCAATGCACACCCGATAACGCAATGTAATGATTTCATTTCAATCACAATCCCTGACTCGTGCTACTTTCAAGATGTCAAGTGAAGATGATGTAAGTTGAAAATTGAATTTTTTGTGACCTGCTTATATGTGATTTTTGGTGTAGGTTCGTTTCGCAGGTGCTGCATAGTTCGTATGTGAAGGGAGGCTTAGCTCTGGGAGCTCTTCTGGGACCAGGAAGAGGTACTTAGTTGCCTTGGCAGTATCACTTTTCTCAAGCTTGTTATAATTATTTATCACCTGCATAGGAATGAGCCAGAATTCACTTGATCATGCATACTCTGTTATTTTTTTATTTGGTACCAATCGTGCAATCTGGTAAAGTTTTGTTGTTTATGAAATTTGGGTCACTGCTTAACATTCTTGTTATAAAATATAGCTTGAATATTATTAGTGAAAGAGAAATTTATTTCACATTAAAAAGATAAGAGGTTTTGTTGTGATTTATAATGCAAGGACACTAAATCAATAGATTTGGATGTTGAAGGGAAGATTTGGAGGGAAAACTAAAATTGATATATATATATAATGGCAGTTGGTACTTTAATTTAAGTTAATTAATTAATTTTCAGAATTAATTAATTATGCGTGACATCTCTTGCCAAGTTGTTCAATTAATTTGAAGGTAGAGGTGTGTCTTTAAACTCTACAGATATATTGGTTTAAAAGAGTGTTATTTTCTTTATAAATATTAGTTTGATATTGATAAAAATTTATTAGAAAACAATCTTCTTCTCTCCCTAATTTTTCTCTACAAACTCTATGTTTATGTTTATACCATAAACAAAATAAAGAAATTGTTGTTTATAAGTTTAAGATTTTGCTATATCCTGAAGATATATTGCTTTAACCATGCAACAAATATAGTGGAGGCAATTAATATTTTAAAAATAATGATCTTTACGCCTCAAAACCTGTTTACTATACCCACTGACATTACAATTCTTGCTAACTGACTATCGTATTTCTTCTTTCAAATTAGAATGTGTTGATATTTTACTGGTATGTTACAACTGACAAAGTGTAATTGACTCCCTAATGTTGAGACTAGCAATCACAATTCTGATAAAATCTTTTTTACTTCGAAATCTTTTGCAGACTTGCTTGTTGATGGTTTAAGGGTGTTCAAGAAGGGATCACCAAATATGAATTCTCTTGTGGGATTCGGATCTGTTGTTGCATTTATCATCAGTGTGGTGAGACCCTAGTCAGTGCAAAGATTTTCATTTCGCTCACATTGCAAAAGATTTCATTTTGCTAAGTTTTTTGTGCTGAATTCTTCTCTTGTGTAGATCTCACTTCTCAGCCCTGAGCTCGAATGGGATGCATCTTTCTTTGAGGAACCGGTGACTTGCTTACTTTCAGCATTTGCATTTTCTTCTCAAAGTTTTTGTTTTATGTTTTTTAATTGTATGAGAAAGGTACTTAATCTTCCAAACTGAGTGTGACATGATGCTCAACTCAGCTAAAGTTTACTCCTTGATCTTGTTGAGACGTCTCAAATGCTGTCACCCATCTTATTATATAAGAACTTTTTTACATGTATCAGCCACTAGTTTTCTGTGTATTAAAGCCAGAAGTTAGCTTTTACTTTATGTCTCACTAACAACTTTCTCATGGGTGGCTATTGCTTTTTAGCGTGCAGGTCATGCTTCTTGGTTTTGTGCTTCTAGGACGTTCTCTTGAAGAAAAGGCAAGGATCAGGGCATCGAGTGATATGAATGAACTTCTTGTAAGTAGTAATGACTTTTATATCTATTAGTGAAAGAAGTAAATGGGATGCTTAGTTGATTCCCATGTGAAACCCAACTCTTTTTATTCCCGGTAAATTGTTTATCTGTTTGGTGTTTGTTGTACTCATAAACACTGTCATTTCTTCAAGCTGAGACAATCTCGGTCCTTTTTTCCTCCTGTACTTTCTGTGTCCTTTGACCTTGGTTGCTTTGGGTTCATTTACATTCGTAGTTGAATAACACTGGTATTGGCCATTTAATGGAAATTTGATTTAACCCTTAACAGTAGAAAGCTTCATTAGTTTCTGAAACATTGTGATGCGATATGCTTCATATATTTCCATTCAATGCATTGTTCCAATATCACAGTGTTGATTTTAGACTGATCACTATTGCCAATGTGAAGACAACAAAGGCAATATTTATTTTTCAACATACAAGAGGACATTGCTTGTTGTGAGGAGCATGCTTGACTAAGCATTGATGGCTGATGTTTTTTCAAACTTGGTTAAGTTTCATTATGTTGGGCTCAATTCATGGTTAGCTGCTCTAGATTGGTTCTTTTGTTCTCTTGTTTGTTAGAAAAAAATTAGGGGAGAAAGGTCGAAGGGAAGCATGGTGGAAAACAATTCTCTTTTGTGTCATATCACTCCCATAACTGAGGAATTGGGCATGACCGTGGAATTCCCAAAGGACTTGGACTTTGAATACAACTCTTTCAATACTTTATTTATAGTAGTCTATAGATAATTCTAGATATTTAGATAGTCACATCTCCTACATACATGTACCTAGGATAACTAAAAGGACACTTTGAATGCATAATTCAAAATCAATTCTAACACCTTGTTATTTTTTAAAATCTCATAACTCTTGAAATTTGGATTGTGCTGGAGGATCAACTCGTCATGATTACTACACCTTTCTCATCTTTTGTTGATGACAAACAATTCAATATCTTCTTCTTTTTTTTTTTGGATAGCCACATTTTTGCCACTATATTTTGAATCTTCCTTCTTCATATTAAGGTCTTTCTTGCATCTTTGTTTTAGTCACTCTTTTTATCATGGCTAGCTAATGGCATCTCATTGTCATCTGCTTGTCTTCAATAATTGTATTTGTTTGAACATGGCTACCCATAACCATTTTTCTTTTCTTGTGACCTGCTGTCATATTTCTCTAACCTAACACTTTTTTTTCAAGATTTGACTTTTCAAGTGGCTTTTGTTTTGGCTCACCCTTCATCATGCTGCTGTCTTTTTTTATAACATGGCTCCCTGACCATTTTCTATCTTTTTCTTTAGAAAGAGATTTCTTAATGTCATTTGTACTACACTTTCTCTTGTGTTGGGAATTGTCAACTTGCACTAAGCCTCTCTCTTAGGCATCTTTTATTTCTTTTCATGCAAGATTCCAATTCTTTTGTTGGGCTCTGATATCACTTTGTCTCCAAGGAAAGGATCTTTTGTTAGAGAAAGAGGAAGTGTTTGTAGGAAGATATTCATTTTCTCACTCACACATGCTCTAATCCCTCTAAACACACACCAAACCGAACTATCTCCGATGCCACTTTGTTGGAAATAATTGAAGAAACATATCTCATTTATATCATAGGAAGTCTCGTGAACTTGGACTGATATTATTGAGATTACAATACTTTCATGACACATCCTTATAATAGTCTATAGAGAATTTTAGATATTGGATAATCAAATCATTAATACTTATACATGCATCTAGAAGAACTAAAAAGACATTGAATTTACCCTTCAAAATTAATTCCAACATTGTTGAGTGATCAAAACAAGTCATTGATAGACTTTATTGTTAACTGCAAGTTGGATGAATTTTATTGTTAAACTATACCAAGTAAGCTTTAATAATATAGTGTATATGTAATAACCTGTGTGATTTCATTGATCTTGTAGTCACTCATGTCCACTCAGTCACGACTTGTAATTTCTTCATCAGATAGCAATTCCCCTACTGATACTGTTCTTTGCTCTGCTGCTATTTGCACTGAAGTCCCCCCTGATGATGTTCGAGTTGGAGTCACTGTTAGTTCTACCTGGAGAAACTATTCCTGTAGATGTAAAAGCATCACATGATCTTTATCAAATTTCTCATGGTATTAAAATTATATTTTGATTTTCTTTTCTCATATTTCAGTGCTTAATTTATATACGGTAACTCTTTTTTTCATTGATCCAAGTCTCTGGATGTGCATGCGGTTTGTGAATGCGCTCCTTGTTTACAACACTACAAGACTTGACATAAATTTGCAGTAGATTTTAATATTTGTCACAAGCAGGAATCTTTAGAGGTAGTGAAAGAAGTGATCCTAAATTATGCTTCAATGATATAATGCATATGGTATATCTGTAATTGCTACTTTCTATATCTATATTCATGAAATGTTACAAACAATGTAAAAAACATTTCTTTCACATTTTCAATCGTTGAAATGCTTGTGTATTCAGATATTCAACTAGCTTGCTCCATCTACTTACCAATGACTTTTTAATGGATTCATACAAAAGTCCAAAGGCCTATTTTTTATATAGAGTTGCATAGTTTCTTTTCAAACCGAAAGGTTGCATAGTTTCTTTTCAAACCGAAAGGAACTTGCTGATTATTTGACAAATAAGTGGCCAGCATTTCAATTTGCAATGTCATTTGAATCCCAGTAGCACTCATGTTTGATTCTGTTAACATTAAATATTCCTGTCATAGGGAAGAGTTCTTGCAGGAAGAAGTGCTGTTGATGAATCCATGCTTACTGGGGAATCACTGCCTGTATTCAAGGAAGAAGGGCTCAAAGTCTCAGCTGGAACAATAAACTGGGTATGATTATATTTTTAAATTGCAATGCATCCCATCACTGCTTATATTTGCGATCTGGGTGGCACTTTTTGTATTGATGCGTTTATTACCTTCAGATGATTGGGATTAACCTTGTGGGTTATCACAGTAAAAATACCGTGGAACTCCAAAGTTGTCTCGTAAAATTGTGTTGCTAATTTATGTCAATATCTCAGGCTAAAGTAACTCTTTTGAACATGGAATATAAAATCCTGTTCTTTTGTAGCCCTTTCCTTTTATGTTTTGTTATTGCATTGCTGACATTCAGCATTTCTTAAAAAATGTTTCAGGATGGTCCTTTAAGGATAGAGGCTTTGTCTGTTGGCTCCAACTCAACAATATCTAATATCATTTGTATGGTATGTTCACTGTTTCTTTTTTTTTTTTTTCATTTGTCTCCCTCTTGTTAAAAGAATAAAAAGCAAATAATACAGATGGATAAACAGATTTGCTTTTATTTTTTTATTACTTCATAGTAACTCAATGTGTGACCCTAAACAAGATTCCCATGACATTTTTTGGAATGGTTCATGTACATTTTGAAAATGAGCTGCTTATTATACCAACTGAGTGCAGATGCAGGTATTGGTGATATAGATAAAAAGGGAAAGAATTAAACATTTGTAGGTGTAGAAAAATGTGTAGCCTGTCTATGGTACCCATCACCAATTGTTTTTTGCATAATTGTGCTTTGAGTATGCAACAAAGTAAATTCAATTAATAATGGAGTTCAGTATGTATGTGTTTTAGCCCGAAAAAATAAATAAATAAAAGGATGCGGATCCATGAAGCTGATCTCAACTAGTTTGGTATTGAGGCTTGACCTGAATTGAGTTGATTACTAGACAGTAATGCAAAGTAGAGCGAGAAAGTAGTTCTATTTTTTAGTCTTGATCAGTCTTCTTAAACATAAAACCATGGATTCAGACTTCATGGTAATGGCATGCATGAAATGTTAAAATGATTCTTTCGAGTCTTGTGGCATCAACTTGTTACATTTGCGTGAGCAGCTCCAAGGTCTGCCTTCAGCTTTATTGGCTGTATGAAAGTTCACCTCTAGATGAATGCTGCTCAATGTTTTATTGTATTTGGGAATTATAACCTGACAGTAGCTTCAAACTTTTTTTACAATTGTTAAAGCTTTATGGTGTAATTTCAGGTTGAGGATGCTCAAGGCAATGAGGCGCCTATACAAAGGCTTGCAGATTCAATAGCTGGACCTTTTGTTTATAGTGTAATGACTATATCTGCAGTAACTTTTTCATTTTGGTAGGGTTTGTTTCCCACCTTTTATAGCACCTGTTATTATCAGCTTGTTGGAATCTAGGATGCAACATGGTTGGTGATGGCGATGTTATTGATTTATCAAACTCAACAATGGCATAACAGAGCACATTCTTTGTTGGGTATCGTGTTTACCTAGCTAAGAGACCTTGTTCCCTTTATTTATACTACACAAATCCATATTTTAATTTTCCTCATTTGCTAGATCACTAAATTTAGATTGCTTGCATTATTGATTTCCATTTATCAGTGCTAGCCTTGAACTTGATGCAGATAACTCATGTTTCGGTCTGACAGGAGTGGGGAGTGATTTTAATCAGTTATGAACCTATGTCTTAATTTGAATTTTTCTTTGCTTCTTGTTTGAATAATATCGTTTAGTTCTCGCTAAAGCATTGGGTTTAAGTTGTTGTAATTATAAATTCATAGATTTATCCTTCTTGATTCTCACACTTTGTTGCATGCACATTCAGGTATTACACTGGTTCACATTTTTTTCCTGATGTTTTGCTCAATGATATTGCTGGACCGGATGGAGATCCTTTGCTGTTGAGCTTGAAACTTTCCGTAGATGTCTTGGTGAGTGGACTTCCTCCTAGTGAATATGAATTTATTCCCCAACCTAACCATGATGAACTATTTAACTGAGTTTGAAGCTGTATATACAATTTCTTTATATTTCTTGACTGTAACATTCATTTTCATTCCAGATAGTTTCCTGCCCATGTGAACTGGGACTTGCCACACCCACTGCAATCCTAGTTGGAACATTGCTTCGTATGTTGTCTAACTTGTCAGTTGTTTCTTTCAAGTTTAATAAGCTGTATACAAAGTCACTTCTAATGTAGTGGTAACTTGCCATTATGAGATTGTAGTTTCTCCATTTTAATGATAACAGAAGCAAAGTCTTATATCTTCCTTTTAATGGTCACTGTTCTTTTTAGAAACGCTAAGTCCCTTTTCTTTTGAAAACATTAGGAGCAATGCAGGGACTTCTAATAGGAGGAGGGGATGTATTGGAACGCTTAGCAAGCATTAATTATGTTGCTCTAGATAAGGTTATTTCTACGTTTAATAGAACTATGCTCTCTTTCTCTGTCAACAGACACACAATACACACTGCACACATGTGAACTGAGATTGACACAGGAAATAAATCATGAGGTTGTTGCATTTGACTCTTGATCATCGAGAACCTTCACACTCCATCCTTGCCCATTTTCCAATTTTCAGACAGGAACCCTTACTGAAGGAAAACCAGCCGTTTCTGCTGTGTCCTCCATCTCTTACAAAGAATCAGAAATTCTTCAAATGGCAGCTGTGGTAGAGAAAACAGCATTGCATCCAATTGCAAGGGCTATTGTAAATAAAGCAGAATCATTGAAATTGACTATCCCGGTAACGAGGGCAATTGACAGAACCAGGTTTTGGAACCTTGGCTGAGGTAGATGGTAGATGGAAGTTTGGTTGCAGTAGGTTCTTTGGATTGGGTTCAGAAACGATTCCAGAGAAGGACAAGCATGTCTGATCTAAAGGATCTGGAAACTGAAGTGATGTATCAGTCATCTGAAGGGATGTCATCATCAAGCTATTCAAAAACAGTTGTCTATGTTGGACGTGAAGGGGAAGGCATTATTGGTGCTATTGCAATATATGATGGTTTGCGCCATGATGCTGAATCTACTGTAATTAGGTAAATTTCTTTCTCAAATGACAATTCTGAGTGAATTTTGTTGCAAGTTGCTATGATAGCTTTCCTTTTTTCTTAACATGTGTACCAGGATTCGGGTTTCGTAAATATAAGTTCCAATTTGATTTCTCTTTTCCATGACTAGCAGACTTGTCCTTAGTATCTCCAACTAGAATTAGTGAAATGGTTGTTGTTATTTCCTGATCGTTGTTTGGTAAATACTTTGTTTTCTAAAATCCAAACAGAAGCATTGCTTTGAACTCTTCAAGACAATCTTAGTGATGCACAATGCACCTGATGTTTTTCTTTTGCCTTTGTCAATGGTCAGTCAGTGACAATATTGGTCAACCACTAAAGAAATTCTAGAGTATTCCCTGGATCTTGAATCATGATAGGAGCTTCGATACAAGCTTAGCAGGGGATTTTTACTTCAGTAGTTTATCCTAATTATTAGGTGCTTTTTGCAGAACTTGGATGATAACTAACAAGCTGTGTGGATACTGAATACAAATCAATTTACTATCCTTGCATCATGCATATCGACGTAAAATCTTCTACTTGCCATCTAAGCACATGGTTTGCTGCTTTATTCTCTTCTTCGTTTTGCTCTGATAGGTAGGCTCTAGCAGAACGGTATCAACATGGTCCTCTTATCAGGAGACAGAGAAGAAGCAGTTGCAACCATAGCAAAAAGGAGTTGGAATAGGTAGTGAATTTATCAATGCATCCTTGAATCCGAGGCAAAAATATAAAGCTATAACAAGTCTTCAAGCAGCAGGGCATCAGGTTGCAATGGTAGCCTCTCTCTCTGTCTAGTGCTTCCAGAATTTTATTTTGACCTTGACAAAACAATATCACAACAATCATCTCATCTGGTTAAGAAATTCGGTCATTCTTTTCAGTGAAATATTGTGTGCAACCGAAGTTAATTGGAGGAGAACTTGAGTTCTTGAAATATTTTCACTGAAGAAATGCTGTTGCAACTCATTGTTCTATATGGGAATTAGTGTGAATTCTCCATGCATTTAAATCTAACCGCTATGGATGCTACAAATATAGTTCTGCAGTGGTTTTTTTTGTTTTTTCGCAGTCAAACCATACTGTAAACACGAGATTAGAAGTGTAAAATATGATGCTGTGGAAATCAGTCTCAAAATCAATTAGGATCTTAGAGAAATCTTAGTATGTATGGTTTAGGAAAGAGAATCTGATATTAACTGTCTAGATTCTCTAGATTATTGCTTTCTAGTTTAGTGTAGGATACTTTCCTATCTAGTATTTATTTCTTGTTTTGAGGGCCAGTAGGTTAGCTTCTCTTCCCTATTTATTGTACAAACATACTGCCGGTAATATTAAGAAAAGAGAAAGACTTCTCTCAAAATTCTTCATGGTATCAGAGCCTACTCTTGAACCCTAATTTGCATCTCTAAGGCATGGCAGCAGCAGGACAAAGCTCTTTCTCTGAGGTGACCCTACAGCCAGGAACAACCTCTCATGGTAGCCTTTCAGGAGGCACTGAAGGCCTATCACACCAAATCACAGGACACAAACTCAATGGATGTAATTATCTTCAATGGTCATCATCAGTCATGATGTTTATTTGTGGAAAGGGCAGAGTTACCTCACAGGGGATATCATCATACCAGAAAAGAATAATCCCATGTTCCGAACATGGAAGACTGAAAATCATATGGTAATGTCATGGCTGATCAATTCAATGACCAATGAAATTGGAGAAAATT
>Ga0325401_1007745_pt1 | contig 10433 bp, 6 predicted proteins | sample PopdelMetagenome_FD_205666 | JGI IMG/M metagenome (GOLD analysis project Ga0325401, IMG submission 205666) | Populus deltoides microbial communities from Bellville, Georgia, United States - Xylem-PdKOR-R2 | ecosystem: Host-associated > Plants > Phyllosphere > Stem > Wood/Secondary xylem | place...
TGACGTCGATATCGAAAAAATTTATGGAACCTGATTAGCTTTTTGAGATGAAAGCTAATGATGTCAAGAATCTTTGACGTCAGCATACCTGAGAACCTCCCAAAAAAAGGTGGAATAGTGATTAACTATTTTGGTTTTAAAATTGTTAATGTTACTTTCGTGTCGGCATCTTTATGAAACCGAGTAGTTGTTCCTAGGACGGGCAACTAAATTTCATAAAGATTTAGGTTCTTGATTTCTTTTTATATAAGTTAAAAATTTAGGGTTTTGTGGTGTAATTTCATCATGCGATGAACGTGTAATCTATATAAAATATTATATTAGTAATATTTTGTTTCTAGAATATTAAATGTGTCAACCTATGCTTGGGATATTAGAATGTATTAGATTATGTTAAAATATTAAGCTATGTTGTTGATTAGTACTTAAAAGTATATTTTTATCAAGATTTTATATCATCATTTTGCACTTGAAGCATCAATAACTCCTTAACTAAAGCATATTTTATAATAACATATCTAATAATATAAGATATCCTATCACATAAATGAAAGGATTGATTGATAAGTTTAAGAACTGAAATTGAAAGGACAAAGAGATGGCCAAACTTAGAAAAGAGATGTTGGTGCAGTCCAAACCAGAACACTGTTCGGTAATTAGATCATATCTGGAGCTGTAGATCTTGGATTTAGGTCTACTTTATATGAATGGAAAGGTAAGACATAGGCCTATAACTTTCATGGAAGCTCAATATTAAAAAAGGTCATTTTCAAGTCCAAATTGTAGCAACAACAAAGAAGTCTGAATTTATCCTGCAGCTCGTACACTATTTAGTGTTTGGCCCATATCTGGAGTTCTAGAAGTCCAAATGACCTCAATTTTTTTCCTGGAAAGTGGATACCATTTCCTACAACTTTCATGTTTTCAAGTGTTCCAATTCTGATGTTATCAATGATGTTTTGGGCAGACAAGAGAAGATAAGGATTGTCACCAAGTTAAGAGTTGGCCACCCACTTATCAATTAGTCATCAAATCAATAGTTTCCAATTTTGGCCTATAAAAAGAGGCATTTGCCATGCATTTAGGCTTCTTGGTTTCCAGATCAAGATCATACTCTTGCTTTCTCTCTTTGTATTGCTTATGTTTTGCTTTCATTAATATTAAATTTATGCCTTTCATTTCCTTTCCTTTACTTAGTTAACTTTTATCTTATTTATGTTTTTATTTTGTTTATTTATTTTTGTTTCTTTTATTATGTTTAGTTAAGTTTATTATGTTAAGGTGAAAAGGTTACACTAATGGTGTAAGAATAAGTATAGTGTAAACTCAACATGAACCTTAATGTTTGATACTAACATGTTTTGTATTTGTTATCTTGTTCACTTTTAATACTTTACTTGTTAAATGGTAAATCTAGATTTATGTTGTATAACACTTGGTACAACAAATACTTAGCACTTTCATAGCCCATATTGTATGGTATAACCGACACCTGAGCTATGAAATAAACTTGATTTGTTGTTAACATAAGTTATAATCATGAATGCCTGACAACATTTACAAGTATTAACATTAATCGAATAAGATAACTAATGTAATCATGTTAACAATTTATAATTTGATTGGAACCTCCTTTGTGTGTGGTTTCCAATTGAATAATAAGAGTTTATACTATACTTGTTTGACATATCATTAGTGGATTCTATAACCTTGATATTTGTTATTATCATTGTTTAATCCTTACATTGATCTTCCATCTCAAAGTTCTCATCAAATTTTACTACTACTGCTGCTGCTGCTGCTGCTGCTGCTACTACTGTTATTATTATTGTTGTTTATAATTTATACAATTAACCTTTATGTGGTTTGACCTCGGTCTTGCCGGGTTATTTATTACTTTGATACTCCTGCACTTGGGAGAAGACATCAATCTTTTGGTCGTGTCAGTTGTGTTATATGTATTTATGAAATCTTAGTTATATATATTTATGAAATATTAGTTATCAAATTTATTTTTAATTATTTGCTTATACTTGTGATGTAAGATAATGAATATGGTCCAGAGCATAATCTGGAATGAATTAAGCAATTGATTGTACAAATCATGGATGTGATTTTGGATGAGATGTGATTATAAATGTGTGCATGATACATTGTCGATAACTTGGAACCTCCGAATATAGAAGAGACTCTACATAAATTTTGTTAGAAATTTCAGCAGGTAAAAAAAAAATTGCTCCATTTGCCATTTATAGGGGGAATGATTAATTGATAAACCAACAGTAAAATTTGGGGTTGTTACATTTCTTTATCCAAATATTAATAGTGAATAAAGCTGACTTCCTCAAAAATAAGATTTTTATATTTTTGGAATATTGGTCAACACCCTTTGAAATTTACAAACATGTTGTAAAATCCAAAATATAAGGAAATAATTTTTGTGTTTACAATGCTAAAACACATTTTCTTTTAAACTTCAAATATTTTTTTTTTAAAAAAAGGGATGTTGAATGTAGAGTATTGGCCGCATGCATGCATGTAACAAGATTTTTTTTTCCTTATAATTTTTGCAATGTTTCAACGAAAATCAAATTTTATATCTTTACGGTATAAGCAGGACAAGCCAATGTTAATCAAAATATGAGAGAATTACATATTTTTTAACTATATATTTTTTTGATTTTTTTGAAATGGACTGGACCTTATAATTTTTTTGATTTTTTTTAACTTTCTTTCTATATGGTTGGGCTCGGCCCAACCGTGTTGGCTGCACTAACAAAGTCCAACCAGAGCAGATGGTATAATTTACTAACTACTCTGCACAGTATAGCAACTGACTAATTATACCTTCATTTGCTGCAGAATGTGAATTGCTCATGTTCTGCATGCAGATCAAACAAAACAACAAGACAGATCAGGGAAGTTGCTGCGGAATGTGAATTGCTCATGTTCTGCATGCAGATCAAACAAAACAATAAGACAGATCAGGGAAGTTGCTGCGGAATGTGAATTAAACCAAACAACAAGACAGATCAGGGAAGTAACGAAGATTACCTGGAGTGAAGGAGCATGTTCGTTGTCGTTTGCTGTGGCTTAAGGTGGCAAAAAAATGATAGGAGCTGCTGCAGCAATTACTGTCCTTCGTCTTCCTTGTGAAGAGGTTCCAATCTCTACTTTTTCCTTTTTCTTCTTCTGTGTGGATTGCTCTCCCCCGCTGTTGTCCTTGTTTCGTCCCCCCTGTCCCTGTGTGTTCTCTCTTTCTAGTCTGTTCGTTTTAGTTTCTCTTCTCTCCCTATCCTTCATTCTGCTTTACTTATCTTATTGTAACGCAAGAATGAATGAGAGAAACTCCCTCTCTTCTCTGCGCTTTTTTTACTACCTGTCTCTCTTTCAATTTTATCTTCTCTTTGTTTTATGTTTTTCTCTTCCCCCTTTAGGTCAATAGAGGGGGCTTATATAAAGCATAATATATCTCTATCTAGGAAAGATTCAATGCATTAATATAGGATAGCAAATCGCAGCTGATTTGCAGTCAAATAATACAATTGAGGAAACTACAATATTCTCATGATTATGTGCTGATTTTAGTGATTTCTTTCCAACATTAACACATCATCCCAGCCATCTATGTTAGGGATAAAATCCCAGCCACTAGATGGTGGTGAGGTTCCTCTCCTCATGTCATCTCATAGCTGTCAAAGAGGAGGTGCAAAAATGGTTTCCTGTGCTACAAATCTAGCATCACAAAAGGAGGGGGCTGTCTTGCATATGAAAAATGAAAAATACAACGGGAATGGTTGTGTAGAGAAAAAGAAAAGAGTTGCAGATAGGGAGGGCCGGAGGGGGTCCTCAAAATGACAATAAACATTAACATGCAGTGTGGTTTGTTAAAAATAAAATATTGCAAAGACGTCATTTAGAAGCAAAAAATTCCCCTAGTGTGGCCGTAAAACAAATGAAATTATAATGACGTTTCCCGATCCAGTCCTTTTTTTTATCCCTCAACAAAACCAAATAACATCCTTAAAATGGTTTAAACTTGACCCAATAAATTCTTGAAATATTAAATCTGGTTCCTCGAATTAGAACTACAAACTCAGGTCAGAATCCTTCTTTTGACAGGATTTTCTATTTTCACACTAAATATTCAAATGAGAATATCTTGAGCTCCTGATATCTAAATTAAGAAATTCAAAAGTCCAAATTTATTTACATATCCAGGACTACAAGTTTTATGATGGATTCAAAGTGAGAGAAAAAAAATCATTTTGAAGAGCAGAATCTGGCTGCAATCTGAGGTCAAAAGGATCTCCTGATATGATTCAGGAACTAACCAATGTGGAGCATCCCCGCCTAAATGAGAGCCTAACCTAAGAACTATGTGCGTTAAAAAATTATAATGGTAGCAAAAATTAGTTTCTTTAAGTGCAAAACCGGGGCTGAAATTCTTCCTCTAGAAGATTCTCTACTTTCAATGCTAGATATTCAAATAAGAATATCTTGAACTTCTGATATCTAAATTAAGCGATTCAAAAACAAAAAATCATCTACACATATAGGACAACAACTTTTATGCAGGATTAAAAGTAAGATAAATTTTTTTTGAAGAACAAATTTGCAACAAAACACGGTTGTAAACCATCTTATGGCAAGGTTCTCTTCTTTCACGCTAGATCATCAAAAGGAAATATCTTGAGCTTCCTTTATCAAAATTAGGCAAGTCAAAATACCAAAATTTATCTACACGTATAGGACTACAACTTTCATGAAGGATCCATAGAGAGAAAAATTCTTTTTGAAGAACAGAATGTAGCCATAATGTATTTGGTCGAAAAGGATCTCCTAATCTGATTTGGGAAGTGACCAATATCGAGCATCCTTGCCTGAATGAGAGTCTAACCTAAGAGCAATAATCAGTTTCTTTTAGAGCAAAACCGGGGCTAAAACTCTTCCTCTGCAAGATTCTCTATTTTCAATGCTACATATTCAAATAAGAATATCTTGAGCTTTTGATATATGAATTAGGCGATTCAAAAACCAAAAATCATCTAAACATATAGGACAAAAATTTTCATGAAGGATTAAAAGTAAGATAAATTCTTTTTGAAGAACAAAATTGCAACAAAACTTGGTTGTAAACCTTCTTGTGGCAAGGTTCTCTTCTTTAATGTTAGAACATCAAAAGGGAATATCTTGAGCTTCCTTTATCGAAATTAAGCAATTCAAAAAACCAAAATTCATCTACACATATAGGACTACAACTTTCATGAAGGATCCAAAGTGAGAAAAATTTAATAAAATCAGAGATCTATCAAGAGAACAAACCTTGGTCGTAAGTACACATCCACCTACAGAAATATCAATTTATATTTTGAATATTTATCTCTTTTTAGCATTGGATAGTTAACAGATCCACCGTATAACTAGCCCTAACCATCAAACAACCACAGTGTCCGCACTAGTAATTTAATTCAATGGCAGCCTTAAGAACTAGATAAGTTGATTAATCAAGAAAACATAACTGTCCATAGTCTATGTTTGATTTGATTCAATGTTCTCCCTAAGATTAATAATGTAGATTCGTCATAATTATTAAACTCAGTTGCTTCACAAGTTTATATACCACAACTTTAGTTTTGATACCAAACTTAGTAATAGATTGTTTACCATAATAACTTAGAATCCGTTCTAGCAATTAAAATAAACAATCATATGAAAAATAAGCATAAGAGAACAAACATATTTATCATATAAACTGAAATGAAAAGGTAAAATAAATCTCACAGTTCTTGAAATCTGAAGGTTTCCGTATCCTTACAACCAAGAAAAAGTGTTTAGTCTTGCATGTTTGTTGATCAACTAATCAAAAAGAAGGAAGAATGTATAATTTTGGGTTTCTTAGAGGAGGGGGGAATTTTTCTCCTCTTGGCTAGCTGCCCCCTTCCCTTTTCTTTTTCTTTTTATATCCTAAAAAACCCTAATCTCTATTTTACAAAATAGTCCTCCCTTAAGTAGACTGTTTACATTTAAGTATTTCAATAACTATTTTCCTAAAAAAGAGAAATTGTCTTGCATGAAATCTTCAAGCTTTGACTTAGAGGAGCTAAATTGTTGAAATAAAAACTTGGATATCGGTTTAGATGCTTCAGAACATAATTTGGGCTTGTTTCTTCACGAAACCTATTTGTTGGAAAAATTCAATTGTCATATTTGAAAAATCATATCTCCCTCATATGACATCTTTTTTGGCTTAAATTTTGAGCGTTTATAGGCATTTGAGTCAGAAATCCAAAAAAAATTGATTTTTCATGAATTAGACTTTTGTAGCTCTAGATATTCAAGTCGAAATGGCCAAAGGTCAACACTGGCAGATTGCGAGATTTGACTTTGAAAGCTGTGATTTCCATGCTCTTCATTATTTTATTTTCTTTCCTTAGATGTCTAGAAAGGTTTGGATGTTTTCTTTTTAATGCCACAGAATCACTTCATTTCAACCTCTAGAGCTCATGCTCTACACAAAACATCGACTAAAGGTCAAATCTGCCAATTACCTTCTATTTACTCCTTTTTGCATCTTTCATCCAAAAGTGCCTTCAAAACATAAAAAAAAAAATATCAAGGAATTATATATATAAAACATAAGCAAAACACTAGTTAAATGTAGGTAAAACTACCATATAATATGGTTGCATTAGATAAATTCAACTTTAAGTGTAAAACTTGGGCTGAAACTCTTCTCGCGATAGGATTTCTCTACTTTCAGCGCTAGATATTCAATTGAGAATATCTTGATCTTCTGTTATTGGAATCGAGAAAATCCAAAAACCTGAATTCATCTATTTATGTAGGTTTACATGCAACTTTCATGAAAGATTAAAAGTGAGATAAATTTGTTTTGAAGAACAGACTGTGCAAAAAACTCGATTCAAAATCCTTCTCATGATAGGTGATTAGTACTTAAAAGTGTATTTTTATCAATGCTTTATATCATCATTTTGCACTTGAAGTATTAATAACTCCTTAACTAAAGGATGTTCTATAATAACAAGTCTGATAATGTAAGATACCTTTAATTTATGGTAAATGTTCATATTAAATGCAGGCTTATCACATAAATCAAATGATTAATTGACGAGATTGACTACTAAAATTAAGAAGACAAAGAGAGGGATAAGCTTACAAAAGTTATTCTGGTGTAGTCTAAACTGGAACACTATTTGGTTATTGGATCATAACTAGAGCTGTGAAACTTGGATTTAGATCTGGTTTATATAGATGGAAAGCTAAGATATAGACCTAAAACTTTCATGAGAGTCCAGGATTCAAAAAGGCCGTTTTCAAGCTCAAAGTATAGGAACAACAGAGAAGTCAAAATCTATCCTCCACTCCAGACACTGCTAAGTGTTCTGCCCATATTTGGAGTTCTAGAAATCCGAATGCACCAAACTATTTTTTATTGGAAAGTTGAGACAATTTCATAGAACTTTCATGAAGACAACTTGTTCAAATTCTGATGTTAGCAATGACATTTTGGATAGACAAGAAGATAAGGAGTGTTACCAAGTCAAGAGGTGGCCACCCACTCACCAATAAGTCATTAATTCAATAGTTCTGAATTTTTTCCTATAAAAAGAGGCATTTGCCATGCATTTAGACATCTTGGTTTGCAGATCAAGATCATATTCTTGCTTTCTTTCTTTATGTTTTTGTAATGCTTAAGTTTTGTTTTCATTAATCTCTTGTTTATTCTTTATATCATAACTATGTTCTTACCTTGTTTAGTTATGTTTCTCTTCTTCATTATGTTTGGCTAAGTTTATCATGTCAAGGTGAAAAGGGTACACTAATGGTGTAACGATATGTATAATATGAACTCAATATGGACTTCAATGCTTATATCCTAAACAACTTGTTATTAACATGTCTTATCATTTTTATCTTATTAATATCTTGATTGTTAAATGCTTAATCTAGATTTGTGTTGTATAACACCTTGGTACAACAAATACTTGGCACTTTCATAGCCCAATTGTATGGTATAACCAGCATTGTGCTATGTCAAAGGTACTTGATTTGTTGTTATCATAAAGTTAACATCATGAATTCCTGACAATATTTAAAAGTATTGGTGTTATTTAAATAAGATAATTAATATATTCATGTTTTTATTATTATGTAATTCTTAAGTTAATCTTACAATTCAAAGTCCTCTTTAAATTCTTATTATTATTGTTGTTGTTATTGTTATTACTTACTAGAACTAATATTATTATTACTACTACTACTACTACTACTACTACTAATATTATTATTTTTATTAGTATTATCATTATCATTATTATTATTATTATTGTTTATAATTTATAATTTATATAGTTAACCTCCCTGTGGTTCGATCGCGGTCTTACCATATTATTTATTACTTTGACACTCCTGCACTTGGGAGAAGACATCAATCTTTTGGTCGTGTCAGCAAGATTCTCTACTTTCCCATTAGACATTCACATGAGAATATATTGAGCTTCTGATATTGAAATCAGGCTATTCAAAAATCCATATTCATCTACATGTACAAGAATATAACTCTCATGAAGGTTTCAAAGTGAGAAATTTTTTTTTGAAGAAATGAATCTGGCCGCAACCTGGTTCATCAAAAGGATTTCCTAATCTGATTCAAGAAACTAACAATGCTGAGCATTCCAATTTGACTAAGAGTCTACCATAAGAACAACAAACCCTAGGACCCAATAAAGATGTAGCCCAATTTTTCAACTTGTCATGAGTGACAAAAAATAGCTGGGATGATAAGATATTATACGAAACCTAGTCAAAAACAAAGCCTAAGTTGGAATAAAATTGGTATTACAATAGAAATGCGGCAACGGAAGGATTAGTTTTTTAGTGCAAATTCTGATGGACTTATTCAAACTTAAATACCAGATAAAGAATGAACAAATTTAGTAGTATGAAGACTCCTAATCAATCTAAGAAACATGATAATTTTGACAATAAAAGGGGAGGATAAAGAAGGTAGAAAAACAGCTCCAACAGTTTTCAAAAGGTATTTTTTATCTTTCAGCATACATAAACTAAACTCCTACACTTGACTCAAAAGGGGTTTACACTATGTTCAGCATGTGGGGTTCAAAAAGGAGTAAGAACAATGTCCAAGAAGAATAATGATACATATCTTCACTAAATTATAACAAATTCATGTGTAAGATACAGATGCATCCATCATTCCAAGCATAGAAAATAATATTTAAAAATGATGGGTAAAATTAAAACTTTTGTATTCATTATTGTTGTAGTTTGTTTTACTAAGAACCATCATGATGTGAGGCACAAAATGGAACAATATATTTATAGTATGGTCCTTGAATAACCAAATGCTACACGAGTACTTGCCATCTTGCAAGTTGCTTGGTGGGACAAACAAACAAGGACTTATCGATATGGCGGATGCGAGGCGAAATCAAAGTCATCAAATACAGTGATGTCGTCGCTTGTTCTACGCACCAATAATGTTATAATTATCTTTTACAAATGTGTGGCATGTGAGTATATGCGGGAAGAATAAAGCAATTCTGCCGATGGATCCCACCTTTTCTTGGCTTTTCTGCCAAACACAGATTGAAAATGGGAATTTTCCAAAATAAATTAACGTTGGTTTGAATTTTGAAGTGATTTTAACTTCAATTCATTTTTACAACATAGATATCACTTGGACATGTGATTTTCCCTCCATCTATGATGGAATTTACCTTGAAAAATATGAATGAAAAAACAAGAAAAATTTGATTTTTTACAAAATGGATCAAGCAGAGAATTTTATTAGCAAGTAATTCTTTTCTAATAGTTTGCTCTCAGAATATAGATTGTAACTTCTTAAATAACTATTAAATCGAATTTTTCAGGATAATAATAATCAAAATCCTAATTCGAATAGAAAAATAACATAAAACCTGAGAGTACACAAGATAGGTTCTCAGGGTCTCCTCCGTGAACCCTCAGAACAAACCCAGTCCTGATGAACAGGAACAAAGGCCAGCTTTGAAGTCCTGTTTTACCCCCTCAATTCACACAAAAGTTGGATCACATGCAAGAAGCACACACATCATCCAAAATGTCCCATCTCTTAGCATTTTAGTTGCTTCACAGCAAAAGCAGAAAAAAAAAGAAGCTTATAGACACAGATGGGATAAAGCAGCAAGCCAGCAACTGGCAAAGACACAGACGAATGTTCTGGTGAAGGAGCTACCAGTACCTAGAAAATAGCACTAGCAAGGTTTTCAATAGATGATTCAAAGCCTGTCAAGGCAGGTTTTCAGGATCCTTTTGTCAAGCTAAACGTTGCAAACACAAACAACTACGAATATAGAGCCGCGGGGGGGGGGGGGGGGGGGGGGAAAAATTAAAAAATAAAAAAAGTC
>Ga0325401_1007746_pt1 | contig 10431 bp, 12 predicted proteins | sample PopdelMetagenome_FD_205666 | JGI IMG/M metagenome (GOLD analysis project Ga0325401, IMG submission 205666) | Populus deltoides microbial communities from Bellville, Georgia, United States - Xylem-PdKOR-R2 | ecosystem: Host-associated > Plants > Phyllosphere > Stem > Wood/Secondary xylem | place...
TCGCCGGCTGCTACCACGGCCACGTCGACGCCCTGCTGGCCTCGGCCGGGTCCGGGGTGGCCACCCTCGGCCTGCCCGACACCCCCGGCGTCACCACCGGGGCGGCCGCCGACACCGTCGTCCTGCCCTACAACGACGTCGCCGCGGTCGAGGCCGTGTTCGCCGAGCGGGGCAGCGAGATCGCCTGCGTGGTCACCGAGGCCGCCGCCGGCAACATGGGCGTCGTCCCGCCGTTGGAGGGCTTCAACGCCGAGCTGCGCCGGATCACCGCCGCGCACGGCGCGCTGCTGCTGGTCGACGAGGTCATGACCGGGTTCCGGGTCAGCCGCTCGGGCTGGCGCGGCCACGAGCACTACGACGCCGACCTGGTCACCTTCGGCAAGGTCATGGGCGGAGGGCTGCCGGCCGCGGCGTTCGGCGGCCGCCGCGAGCTCATGCAGCAGCTGGCCCCGCTCGGGCCGGTCTACCAGGCCGGCACGCTGGCCGGGAACCCCGTCGCCGTCGCCGCCGGGCTCACCACGCTGCGGCACTGCACCGACGAGGTCTACGCCCGCTGCGACGCCGTCGCCGGGGTGCTGTCGGCCGCCGTGGCCGACGCGTTGACCGGGTCGGGGGTCGCCCACCGGTTGCAGACCGCCGGGTCGATGTTCTCGGTCTTCTTCGTGCCCGACGGCCGCGTGGTGCGCGACTACGACGACGCCCGCACCCAGGAGACCGCCCGGCACACCGCCTTCTTCCACTCGATGCTGGCCGACGGCGTGTACCTGCCGCCGTCGGCGTTCGAGTCGTGGTTCGTCAACGCCGCGATGGACGACGAGGCCGTGCAGCACGTGCTCGACGCGCTGCCCGCCGCCGCCCGGGCCGCCGCGGCCGCCCTCCCGGGCATCGCCCCCGCGGTCTCCCACGACGCCCAGGCGCTGCAGCCGTGAGCGCGGAGCTGACCACCGTGCACGTGATGCGGCACGGCGAGGTGTTCAACCCCACCGGCGTGCTCTACGGCCGCCTGCCCGGGTTCCACCTGTCCGAGGCCGGCCACGGCATGGCCCGCACCGCGGCCGGCTGGTTCGACCAGCACCGGCCGATCACCCACCTGGTCGCCTCGCCCCTGCAGCGGGCGCAGGAGACCGCGGCGCCCATCGCCGAGGCGCTCGACCTGCCGATCGCCACCGACGAGCGGCTGATCGAGGCCGGCAACCAGTTCGAGGGGCAGACCTTCGGCGTCGGCGACGGTGCGCTCAAGCACCCGGCGAACTGGTGGCGGCTGCGCAACCCCTTCACCCCCTCGTGGGGCGAGCCCTACAAGGAGATCGCCGCCCGCATGCTCGGCGCGGTGCACACCGCCCGCGACGCCGCGCGCGGCTCGGCGGCGGTGTGCGTGAGCCACCAGCTGCCGATCTGGGTGCTGCGGTTGACCGTCGAGGGCCGCAGCTACGTGCACGACCCCCGCAAGCGGCAGTGCGGCCTGGCCAGCGTCACCTCGCTGACCTGGGCCGGTGACGAGCTGGTGCGGGTCGACTACGCCGAGCCCGCCGGGCCGGCCGGGAAGGGCACGGTGGGCGGGGCATGAGGAAGCTGCTGGTCGCGGCCGCCGCGCTCCTCGCCCTGGCCGGGTGCTCGACCGGCTCGGGCCAGGTCGACGTGAACAACGGCGGTGAGTTCCGGTTCGTCGCCGGCACCCCGGCCGGGGAGGTCATCCCCGCGGCCGACCGCGAGTCGGCCCCGCAGTTCGCCGGCACCCTGCTCGACGGCGGCAGCTGGGACTCCGCGCAGCTGTCCGGCGACGTCGCCGTCCTGAACTTCTGGGGCTCGTGGTGCGCGCCCTGCCGGGTCGAGACGCCGCAGTTCCAGGAGGTCTACACCGAGGTCGCCGACCAGGGTGTGCAGTTCCTGGGGCTGAACGTCAAGGACCAGCAGCAGCTGGCGCAGGCGTTCGTGCAGAACAAGGGGATCACCTTCCCCTCGCTGTTCGACCCGTCCGGCGAGGTGGCGCTGGCCTTCCGCGACTACCCCGCCACCGCCATCCCCTCCACCATCGTGCTGGACCGCGAGGGCCTGGTGGCCGCGGTCTACACCGGCGAGGTCAGCCAGGACGACCTGCGCTCCGTGCTGACCCAGCTGGTCGGGGAGGCCTGAGCCGTGGGGGAGACCTTCGCCGGCCTGGTCACCGACGGCCCGCTGCTGGTCGCCGCCGCGGTGGCCGCGCTGGTGGGCCTGATCAGCTTCGCCTCGCCCTGCGTGCTGCCGCTGGTGCCCGGCTACCTCTCCTACGTCACCGGGCTGGTCGGCACCGGCGCCCGTGCGCCCCAGCCGGCCGGCGACGGCGCGGTGGCGACCGCCGTCCGCACCGACGAGCGGCCCCCGCGCGGGCGCATGGTGACCGGCGCCCTGCTCTTCGTGCTCGGCTTCACCGCCGTCTTCGTCGCCTTCGGCGCGCTGTTCGGCGGCCTGGGGCGCTGGCTGCTGGTCTACAACGACGAGATCACCCGGGTGATGGGGGCGGTCACCGTCGTCGTCGGCCTGGGTTTCCTGGGCTGGCTGCCCTTCCTCCAGCGCACCAGGAAGCTGTCGATCAAGCCGGCGACCGGCCTGGCCGGGGCCCCGCTGCTGGGCGTCGTGTTCGGCCTGGGCTGGACCCCGTGCCTGGGTCCCACCCTCTCGGCGGTCAACTCCCTGGCCTTCTCCGAGGCCACGGCCACCCGCGGCGCGTTCCTCGGCGTCGCCTACTGCCTGGGCCTGGGGGTGCCGTTCGTGCTGGTCGCGCTGGGTGCCCGCTGGGCGGTCGGGACGACGACCTTCCTGCGCCGGCACGCCGCGGCCGTCAGCCGGTTCGGCGGCGCGGTGCTCGTGGTCGTCGGCCTGCTCCTGCTCACCGGGCTGTGGGGCGAGGGCATGATCTGGTTCCGCTCGTGGCTCGCCTCCACCGGATTCGGGGAGTTCTTCCTGTGACCACCACGATCGAGAAGCCGGCCCCGGCCCCGCTGCCGCCCTCGCGCCCCTCCCCGGGCCGCCGGGTCGCCGCCACCCTGCTGCGGTGGTGGCGCTCGCTGACGGCCATGCGCACCGCGCTGATCCTGCTGTTCCTGCTCGCGGTCGCCGCGATCCCTGGCTCGCTGCTGCCCCAGCGCTCGCTGTCGCAGAGCCAGGTCAGCGGCTACTTCACCGAGCACCCCGACCTCGCGCCGGTGCTGGACAAGCTCTTCCTGTTCGACGTGTTCAGCTCGCCGTGGTTCGCCGCGATCTACCTGCTGCTGTTCATCTCCCTCATCGGGTGCGTCGTCCCGCGGGCGATCGAGCACGCCCGGGCGGTGTTCGCCGCGCCCCCGCCGGCCCCGCGCCACCTGCACCGGCTGCCCGACCACCGCGCCCTGGACACCTCCCTCGACGGCGCGGCCGCGCTCGACGCCGTGGAGGAGGAGCTGCGCGTGCGGCGCTTCCGCGTGGTGCGCCGCGACGGCAAGCACGGCCCCGAGCTGTCGGCGGAGAAGGGCTTCCTGAAGGAGACCGGCAACGTCGTCTTCCACCTCGCGCTGCTGGCGCTGCTGCTCGGCCTGGCCGGCGGCAAGCTCTGGGGCTACGAGGGCAGCATCCTGGTCACCGAGGGCGACCGGTTCTGCAACACGTTCCAGCAGTACGACAACCACAGCGAGGGCGCGCTGGTCGACGCCGCCGACATGAGCCCGCTGTGCGTCACCCTCGACGACTTCAAGGCCGAGTACGAGGAGAACGGCACCGCGGCCTCGTTCACCGCCGACATCCAGTACGGCCTGGCCGGCTCGGCCAGCCGCAACACCACGATCGGCGTCAACAGCCCGCTGCGCTTCGACGGCGACCGGGTCTACGTCACCGGGCACGGGTTCTCGCCGGTGTTCACCGTGACCTTCGCCAACGGTGACTCCTTCACCGACATCTCGGCGCCGTTCCTGCCCTCGGACACCGCCACGATGTCCAGCCAGGGCGCGCTCAAGCTGCCCGACGTGCCCGGTACCGACGACCAGCTCGCGCTCGAGGGCTTCTTCGCCCCCACCGGTTCGGTGCAGCAGGGCGTGCTCACCTCGATCGACCCCCGCCCGCTGGACCCGCAGGTCGCCCTGTTCGTCTACGAGGGCTACCTCGGCCTGGACTCGGGCCTGCCGCAGAACGTCTACTCGATCGACCAGACCCAGATCGACCGCGGCACCCTCGAGCGGGTCGGGCAGGCCAACCTGTCGCTGGGGGAGTCGACCACGCTGGACGACGGCACGGTCATCACCTTCTCCGGCCTCAAGCAGTTCGCCGCCATGCAGGTCTCGCACGACCCCGGCCAGGTCTGGGTGCTCGGCGCCGCGATCGCGGTCCTGGCCGGCCTGCTCGGCATGCTGCTGCTGCGCCGCGAGCGGGTGTTCGCCCGCACGAACGCGGGGTCCGGCGGCGCGGGTACCGTCGTCACGGTCGGGGCCCTCACGCGTGGCAGCGCCGACACCGCACCCCGCTTCACCGCACTCACCGACGACGTCGCGGCCGCCCTGGCCCGCCGCGCCCGCACCGAGGAGAACCCCCGCTCGTGATCAACGAATCGCTCGCTGCGACCTCGGACGCGCTCTTCTCGGTGGCGGTGGGGCTGTACTCCCTGGCGGTCGTCGCGTTCTGCGCCGAGCTGGCCTTCGGCCGCAAGGTCGCCCCGGCCCGCGAGCTCGTGGCCGCCGGTGGCGGCCCGGTCGCCCAGGCGCCCTCGGCCGACGAGGCCGAGCCCGCCCGCGCCCGCCGCTGGGGCCTGGTCGCCATGGGGCTGACCATGGTCGGCGCCCTCGTGCACGCCGGGGTGCTGGTCACCCGCGGCTCGGCCACCGGCCGGCTGCCCTGGGGCAACATGTACGAGTTCGGCACCGCCGTCGTGCTGGTCGCCGTCGTCGTCTACCTGGTGCTGGCCGTGCGCACGCCCTCGCTGCGGCACATCGGCATCTTCGTGCTGGCCCCCGTCGTGCTCTCGATGGTGGGCATCGGCCTGTTCCTCTACGCCTCGGCCGGCCCGCTGGTCGCCGCGCTCCGCTCGGCCTGGCTGGCCGTGCACGTGACCACCGCGATCCTCGGGTTCGGCATCTTCTTCGTCTCCGGCATCGCCAGCGTCATGTACCTGGTGCGCAGCCGCTACGAGGCCAAGGTCGCCGCCGGCGAGGCCCCGCTGTCGCGCATCGTGCACCGGCTGCCCTCGGCCGCCGCGCTCGACCGCACGGCGCACCGCACGGTCGTCTTCGGCTTCCCGATCTGGACGTTCGCGGTCATCGCCGGCGCCATCTGGGCCGAGAGCGCCTGGGGCCGGTTCTGGGGCTGGGACCCCAAGGAGACCTGGGCCTTCATCGCGTGGGTGGTCTACGCCGCCTACCTGCACGCCCGCACCACCGCCGGTTGGCGCGGCCGGCCCTCGGCCTGGATCAACGTGGTGGGCCTGGGCGTCATGGTGTTCAACCTGCTCTACGTGAACATGGTGTCCACCGGCCTGCACTCCTACGGCGGCCTCAAGTAGCCCTGCGGATCACTCTGCGTGATCCCCATCCGGGGGATTCCGGACCGCTGATGCTGCCCGCGGCGCTGTGACGTGCGATCCTGCTGACATGAGCGAGCGCAGGGGGCCCCACCGTGGGTAAGCACAGCGCGGCCGACGGCGCCGTCGTCCACCCCATCGTGGCCTCGGCGCTCGAGCAGCGCCGCTCCGACCAGGGGTCACCGGTGGGCTGGCCGCAGGAGCCCCGCCGCGGCGAGGGCGTCGGCTGGCCGACCCCGGTCGTGACCGAGCACGTGCCGGTGCACCCGGCGGAGGCCGACGACCGGCACCCCGACGACGACGGCTCGCTGCTGGCCGCCCTCGACGCCGCAGCCGCGCAGGACGCCGAGCAGGCCGCGGAGCCCACCCCGGCGCGGCGCAGCGGCTGGCGCCGGTTGTTCGGCGGCGGCGGCTCCACCAGCGCCGCCTGACCCCACCGCGACCCGGGTCAGTGATCAGGTGACCTGATCACTGGGCCTCCACCTTCACCACCATTGGTCGAGGTGAGGGCTCATGGATCAGGGTCCCTGATCCATGACCGGGGGGCGGGCGTCGGGGTGGGGGAGCCCGGTGCGCGTGCGGGTCAGGCGGAGGCGGTGCCGTCGTCGCGGCGGGTGCGCCGGTCGAGCTCGCGCAGGAAGTCGGGGTCGTCGTCGGGGGCGACGATGCGCGGCGGGGGCTTGGGCCCGCGCGGGGGACGCGGACGACGCAGACCGCCGTTGCCGCCCCCGTTGCCACCGCCCTGCACAGCCGCGGCGCGCATCACCAGCACGACCACCGCGACGGCGATCACCAGCATCACCAAGAAGACCACCGGTCCACCTTTCCCCGCAGACGTGCACGACCCGCCGAGACCCCAATGTAGGCGCTGCGGCGATACTCGGTGCTGCCCGCCCGGAGGCACCCCCACACCCCCAGCCGATCCACAGGAGGACGACATCGACGCCGTCGACGAGCAGCTGCTCGCGCTGCTGCAGGCCAACGGCCGGGCCAGCTACGCCGAGCTCGCCCGCCAGGTGGGGTTGTCGGCGCCGGCGGTGCACGAGCGGGTGGGCAAGCTGGAGACCGCGGGGGTCATCACCGGCTACACCGCCGTGGTCGACCCGGCCGCCGTGGGCCTGGGCGTCACCGCGCTGGTCGGCATCATCGACAGCGACGAGGTCGACGACGTGGGCATGCTGGAGGCGATGTCGGCCCTGCCGCAGGTGCAGGACTGCTGGCGCACCGCGGGCACCGAGGGCTACGTGCTCAAGGTCCGCGTGACCGACATCCCGGCACTGGAGGACACCATCAACGCGTTGAACCGGGTCCGGGGCGTCTCGCGCACCCGGACGACCGTCGTGCTGTCGACCAAGTGGGAGGGCCGCCATGGCCGCACCGAGTGAGCCCAACCGGCCCGTGGGCCCGACCGGCGGGCCGGCCCAGGCGCCGTCCGTCTGGCCGCTGCTCGCGCTCTACACGCTGGGCCGCATCGCCCTGGCCGCCGCGCTCGTGGCGCTGCTGTGGGTGCTCGGCCTGGGCAGCTTCCCGGGGCTGCTGTTCGGTCTGCTGCTGTCGATGCCGCTGTCGTTCGTGCTGCTCAAGCCGCTGCGCGAGCGGCTCACCGAGGCCATGGCCGCCCGCTCGGTGACCCGCAAGGCGGCCAAGCAGGACCTCCGGGCCCGGTTGAAGGGCACCGACGACCCGGTCAGCTGAGCGCCAGGCCCAGCCCGAACGCCACCCCGGTCACCAGGGTGGCCTTGCCGGTGCCGCCGAGGGCGGCGATCAGCGCGGGGCCGGTGGCACCGGACAGCACGGTGCGCGCGGGGCCCACGGCCAGCGGCGCGGCCAGCAGGCCCAGCAGCGCCCACGGCCGGACGACGCCGACCAGCACGACGACGACGAACGCGGCGGCGAGCAGGCCGGCGAAGAAGCAACGGGTGGCCCGCTCGCCCAGCAGGACCGCCAGCGTGCGCTTGCCGACCGCGGCGTCGCCGTGCACGTCGCGCAGGTTGTTCACCACCAGGATCGCGGTGATGAGCAGGCCCACCGGCACGGAGGCGGCGAACGCCAGCCCCTCGACGGTGCGGGTCTGCCCGAACGTCGTGCCCACCACGGCCACCAGGCCGAAGAACACGAACACGAACACCTCGCCCAGCGCGCGGTAGCCGTAGGGGATCGGCCCGCCGGTGTAGGTCCAGGCCGCGGCGATGCTCACCGCGCCGACGGCCACCAGCCACCACGAGGACAGCGCGGCCAGCGCGAGCCCGGCCACGCCGGCGACGGCGAAGGACAGCAGCGCGGCGACCAGCACGGCCTGCGCCGACGCCGCGCCGGACCCGACCAGCCGCATCGGGCCGACCCGGTCGGCGTCGGTGCCCCGCTTGCCGTCGGAGTGGTCGTTGGCGTAGTTCACGCCCACCTGCAGGGCCAGGGCGACCACCAGGGCCAACAGGGCCGGGACGAGCCGGAAGCCGTCGAGCGCGACGGCCACGCCGGTGCCCACGAGCACGGGGGCGACGGCGGCGGGCAGCGTGCGCGGGCGGGCGCCGGCCAGCCACTGGGCGGGGGTGGCCATCAGGTTCCTTCGATGAGTCGGGCGACCGCGCGGCGGTCGGGCTTGCCGGTGTGCAGCACCGGGACGGCGTCGAGCACGTGCAGCTGCTTGGGGGCGGCCGGTGCGCCGAGGCGCTCGGCCACCCACGCACGCAGGACGGCGAGGTCGGGCGCGGCGCCGGGGGAGGGGACGACGGCGGCGACCACGCGGGCGCCCCACTCGGCGTCGGGCCGGCCGACCACGACGGCGTCGACGACGTCCGGGTGCTCGCGGAGGGCGGCCTCCACCGCCGCGGGGGCGACGTTGACGCCCCCGGTGACCACGACGTCGTCCAGCCGGCCGTGCACGACGAGGCGGTCGGCGGTCGCCGGGGCGAGCGGCGCGTACGCCCGCCACCCGTCGCCGTCGAACGAGCCGGCGTCGCGGGTGCGGAACCAGCCGTCGACGAACGCCTCCGCCGTGGCGGCGGGGTCCAGCCGGTAGCCCGCGGCCAGCTGTGGGCCCGACAGCTCGATGCCGCCGTCGACGATCCGCACCCCGACGCCGTCCAGGGGTGCCCCGTCGTAGACGCAGCCGCCGGAGGTCTCGCTCATGCCGTAGGTGGTGACCACGGCGACCCCGGCATCGCGGGCCTGCGCCAGCAGCGCGGGGTCGGTGGCCGCGCCGCCGACCAGCACCGCGTCGAAGCCGCGCAGCGCCTCGGGCTCGGCGGCCAGGAAGCGGCGCAGCTGGGTGGGCACCAGGGCGGTGTACCGGCGTTCGCCGGGCGTGCGCACCAGGGCGTCGGCCAGCCGGTCGCCGGGGCCGAGCACCGCCGGGGGCTGGCCGGCCAGCGCCGAGCGCACGAGCACCTGGAGCCCGGCGACCGCGCTCACCGGCAGGGCGAGGACCCAGCCACCGGGCCCGCCCAGCCGGGCCAGCGTGGCGGTGGCCGAGGCCCGCAGCGCGGCGGCGGCGAGCAGCACCCCGCGGCCGTCGCCGGTCGAGCCGGAGGTCAGCACGACGAGGTCGGCGCCGTCCTCCAGCGGGACGTCGGGGCGCAGCACCGCCGCGGCACGGGCCGCCGGACCCGGGTCGGCAGGGACGACGGCCAGCGGGGCGTCACCGGCCAGGGCGGCCCGGACGCGCGGCCACACGTCGGTGAGCACCGCGGGGCCGGGGGGCGGCGCGGTCACGAGGGAGAGCTGCCGGGCCACGGGGACCCAGCCTAGGCTCGACCCGTGATGGACGTGCGGGTGTGGTCGACCCCGCTGCGCACCCGGTTCCGCGGCATCGACGTGCGCGACGGGGTGCTGGTGCGCGGCGCGGCGGGCTGGGGCGAGTTCTCCCCGTTCTGGGACTACGCCGACGCCGAGGTCACCCGCTGGTGGGCCAGCGCCGTCGAGGCCGCCACGGTCGGCTGGCCGGCGCCGCTGCGCACCTCGGTGCCGGTCAACTGCACCGTGCCGGCCGTGGGTCCGGAGCGGGCGCACGCGATCGTGACCGCCTCGGGCTGCCGCACCGCCAAGGTGAAGGTCGCCGAGCCCGGCCAGAGCGACGCCGACGACGAGGCCCGGGTGGAGGCCGTGCGCGACGCGCTGGGTCCGGCCGGCGCGCTGCGGGTCGACGCCAACGCCGCCTGGTCGGTCGACCGCGCGGTCGAGCGCATCGGTCTGCTGGACCGCTACGACCTCCAGTACGTCGAGCAGCCGTGCGCCACCGTCGAGGAGCTGGTCGCGCTGCGCCGGCGGGTCGACGTCCGGGTCGCCGCCGACGAGGTGGTGCGGCGGGCGGCCGACCCGGCCGGGGTGGACCTGCGCGAGGCGTGCGACGTCGTCGTCCTCAAGGTGCAACCCCTCGGGGGCGTGCGGGCGGCGCTGGAGGTGGCGCAGGCGCACGGGTTGCCCTGCGTGGTGTCCTCGGCGCTGGAGTCCTCGGTGGGCATCGCGGCCGGGGTGGCGCTGGCCGCCGCGCTGCCCGAGCTGCCCTTCGCCTGCGGGCTGGCCACGGTGGCGCTGCTCGACCACGACGTCACCTCCGAGCCCCTGCTGCCGGTGGACGGCGCACTCCCCGTGCGCGCCGTGGTGCCCGACCGGATCACCGACGCCGACGCCGAGGTCGACGCCGCGTGGCGCGCCCGGCTCGAGCGGGTGCGGGCCGCGTGAACCCCGCCACCGCCTTCGCCCGGGTGCTGGTCGACGAGCTCGTGCGCGGCGGGGTCACCGACGCCGTCGTGTGCCCCGGGTCGCGCTCGGCACCGGTCGCCCTGGCCCTGCACCAGGCCGAGCTGTCGGGCCGGCTGCGGCTGCACGTGCGCATCGACGAGCGCACCGGCGCCTTCCTGGCCCTCGGGCTGGCGAAGGCCTCCGGCCGCCCGGTGCCCGTGCTCACCACGTCG
>Ga0325401_1007750_pt1 | contig 10427 bp, 8 predicted proteins | sample PopdelMetagenome_FD_205666 | JGI IMG/M metagenome (GOLD analysis project Ga0325401, IMG submission 205666) | Populus deltoides microbial communities from Bellville, Georgia, United States - Xylem-PdKOR-R2 | ecosystem: Host-associated > Plants > Phyllosphere > Stem > Wood/Secondary xylem | place...
TTTATTAAAATAATGAGGAACAAATTTTACAAATTAAAAAGTTGAATGAGAATGAAATTAAAAAATATATATAATTTCATAAATTGTCTCAAATAAAATAAATAATAGAGATCAAATCTAAATAATTGAAAGATGAAGAAATTAAAATAATAATAATAATTAACATTTTATAAATTATTTCAAATAAAATAAGTAACAATTAAAAGAATGAGGACCAAATTTGATAGATAAAAAATTTCAATTAAAAATTAATAATGAAAAAGCAAATAACAATTATAAAAATAAGGATCAAAGTTAATATAAAAATTAAATTCTAAGAGATGAAATTGAAAAACAAATATTCAAAACAAAATATATATAGCAATCAAAAGTTTGAGGATAAAATTTGATATAATCAGCAAATAATATAACATTTCTAAATTTTTCACAACTTCCGGAAAGTGTTTTCCGTCCAAAATAAAAGAAAAACACTTTTCTGGAAACCAAGTCAAATTTTTCTTTGACTGAAAAGTGTTTTCCGTTGATCGAAAAGTGTTTTTCGTTGACCAACTTTTCCAATGACAAACAAACACAGGAAAGTTTGAAAAGTGGTTTCCCAGAAACCACTTTCCGGGGTAAACAAACATACTCTAAGCATGCTTTACTTGCATTCATATGTTCTAATTTATGCATGTTACATATTTGAATTGCCTTTTATTTTGTGTGGAATTTCGATTTGGACTTAAAAGTCTTTGTTTAGGTTTTTTATCTTGAGTATATTTTAAAAAGTCTTTTTTCTCCTTTCTTGTAGGTTTCCATATGTTTTCATGTTGTAAGTAACACATATCAGTTCTAACACTAAACTAACAATACTCCTATTTCTAGAGTTTGATGTTGGCTCAATGTAATTCTCCATATATTTTTGGATAAATCAACAAGCCAAATTTGCATTTCTTTTTCTTGCTATAATTTGAAATCCATGATTTTCACTTCATGTGTTTTGGTTTTTTTTTTCATATAGATTTTATATGGAAATCTTAATTTGATTCATCTCTAAGTAGATGATATTCCTGAAAAAACAAAAAAGAAAAAACATGTAAACCGTGTGTTAAGTAGCATAAATCCTAATCGAGAAATACTAAATTAAGAGAAAAACTTTTATAAATATGAGTGAAAATTCCTAGTATGTCAACATAAAACTTGGAAAAAACAAAAAAAAAATTAAATTGGTATGCCAAAAGTATAGATGGTCAAGATTTGTCATAAATAATATATGAGACAATTAATGATTGACATTGCTGTAAATAAAAGAAATTTTCCTCCCCTTTTTATTTTTCTTCATTTTCTCCTTTCCTCTCAAATTATATGGCATTGGATAAGGATTTAGGTAAAGATATGGGGAGATAAGGTTTATATTAAAGAAAACAAAATCAAAGTAGAGAAAAACTTAGAGAGATAGAGATATGGGGAATTTGGGTGGAGAGAGAGCGCTTGAAATTAGAAGAAAATGAGAAAAATTCTTGAAATTTTGACAAAAGGCCTATGGGTTAATTAGCATAGGTAAAGTATTCATTTTCTACTAAAGCCACTCTTTTTTCGGAGATTGAAAATTCATAAATTAAGGATTTTAGGGTTTAAGTGAATTGTCAAAAAGAATTAATTTGTGTTAATTGTGATGTATATTATAAGGTTAAGGATTAAATTAGAGAAATAAAAATTGTCCTACCATTGTTAGGAAATTTGGGGGAACTACTTTTATTTTAAAACCTTGCTCTTACTCTTGCTTTCTTATTCTGACTTATTAAATAATTAACCAAGCTTAATAAAGTCTTATATACTTCTCGTTTGCATCTCAATTATAAGCATTAAGCGAGGGTTAGTTACTTATAGTGATGGTACCTTAGTATAAGTTATTATCGTGTCAAATTCAATCATAAGTCTGAATTTAGCTTTATTAAGAGTTTATATCAATCTTACAAACCTCTTAAACCATATATTATCCTCTTTTATAAAGAACCTCTCCATTTAAAAAGAAGTTTATGGACAAACATTTAATGGTCTTCTTGTCATTCTTAGTTGCCATTTCAAAATATTCTTGATATTTTATATACTCCAAGATATATATAAACCATGGTTTTCCATTAGATTCCTTTTTTATGTTCAGACAATGGGCTAGAGTGTCCTATATTTCTATTTTAATTGGTTGGATCTCCATTCCTTCATCAATTTTAAACATTACTACAATTATCGACAATGCATCCACCATTTGGTTCTCACCTTGAGGCAAGTGGCTGAAATCAACAATCTTAATTTTTTTTTTTTTTTTATCAATCACGTTATGTATTATTGGTATGGGATAAGCTTTAAATATGGAGCCACCTATTCTCCTTTTATTTAATAATTACCAACGTTTAATCTCCCTATACCTCTAAATGCCTTACTTTTAATTTGATGGCCTCTCGCATCCCAATCAACAAGCTTTATATTATATGACTTCGTAGTAATGGGAAGTGTTTACCTGTTAGTGATATCAATACCTGTTAGTGCCATACTCAAGAGCTTTTGAGGCCCCATAAAAAAAAATTACTCATTTTCTTTTTTTTTTTTTGGTTGAGTCTTTAATTTCCCCTATAAATATTATGTCTTCACCAAGAAAATCAAATTTTACAGGCTCGTAGTTTGGGATTGCTCAATCCATGAGGTAGTTAATTTATGATTGTGCTACCCTTGATTGATTTTCAAGACAAGTAGATGATGTCATGTTCAATTAGAACATTTTCCATCTAGCAATCCTCTCATAAATTAGGGCTTTTTGAATATATACTTTATGAGGTCCAATTTAGATATAAGATAAGTTGTGGAGCACAACATGTATGAATTCCCTTAACCGGCGAGAAATTCACGCTAAAGCATAACAAGTTCTCTTTAGGGCTGAATATTTAACTCTTTTGATGAGATAGTATACAACCCACTTTTTCCTATCAAATTCACCTTGTTTCTGCAGCACGATCCTCATTGACATCTCCAATACCATAAGATAAAAGATTAGTGATCTCTCAACAACAACAAAAAACATCAAGACTGGTGGATTTTAGAGATAATATATAGTTGATCTTCTCAAAAGATTATTGGAAATCTTCATTCCACTTCTCAGTCTAATTCTTTAGTAAAAGTTTGAATATTGGCTCACATGTCGGCGTGAGTCTACAAATGAAACTGGCTATATAATTCAACCTTTCTAGGAAACTCCTCACTTCCGTTTGGGTTTATGAATGTGGCATTTCTAAAATTGCCTTTAATTTATTTAAATATATTTTAATTCCCTCTTTTCTCACTGTAAATTCCAAAGGCTTATTGGATGTCACTCTAAAGGTGTATTTAACCGGGTTTAACTTGAGTTGAAATTTTCTTAAACTTCTAAAAAGCTTATTTTTCTCTTCTTGGGACTCGGTAATCATATCATCCATTCTCTCGATGACTACTAGATTTTCATCCACGATGAATTTGAGCTTTTGATATAATGTTAAAGGTATTGCTACAAGGGAATGGATCTTGAGCCTCCCCACTAGGAATGCTATAGGCTAAAGATATTCCCATTACTTGAAAAGTTGTATTGAACACACATAGCCCTATTTCAATTGGTAATTCAATCTCACCGATAAATTCCTCCGGCGCCATCAAAAGTTTTCATTATCATGTTGTTTGGGTTCATATAAGAGATGTCAACTATCAATTTCATTAGAGTTGATTTAGGTATGATGTTTAAGGAGGAGCCATTGTCTATGAGGACACATGCCATGATGAAATCCTTACATTTTAAAGAGATATGAAGAGCCTTGGTGTCACTTGTTCCTTCTGAAAGAATTTCCTCGTCTATGAAGTTGAGGTAGTTATTTGCCTTGACATTCCAGACAATGCCATCTAGCTATGAAGTTTACAATGTCATTTATGATTCCTCGTCAATTTTAATGGAGTTCAGCAAAGATTCCCCCAGTACCAGGCGGATCAAAAAAACACTGATAGCCTATTATTGTGGTATGTAGATGATTCATTTATCTTGGCTTTTCAACCTGGCAGCCTGGCACTAAGCTGTACAACTGTATTTCTCAAAGGCACTGGCAAACTGATATGTAGGTTTTCTATCCATTTGTGCTAGATCAAAGTATGACTTTTTATGTAATGCATGAACACCAAAAGACTTTATCCTCTTCTGCTCACTAAAAACCCTGGAAACTTTCTGGGCATAGCAGCGCACCTGCCCAGTACATCTATACCTGATGTCATGCTAGACCTATTGGGAAATGAGCTTGACAGAGCGTCAGACCTAGCACGCCTGTTTTTTGGGTGCGACTAGGTTGGTGCGCGCCAGTCCAGAGCGCCTGCAGATATCAGGGGCTCTGGGTCTACGCATTTACTTTGATCCCGCATTATTTTTAAAAATAAAATATAATAATAAAATCTTGTTACATCAAATGACTATGATCAGTTATGTAGATGATTTTGAACATCACTTGTATATATGCAACCAGAAATAATCGTTTTGCAACCTCGCGTTTACATGTGTATGTACGTACGCAGTATAGTACTTTTACCTGATTATAATTGCAACAAATGATTTATCATCAGAACACAGAGCTAAATTGACAAGAAAAGTGAATATTTCAGTAAACTTTTGTAGAAAATTTCAAACAAACATACATAAATGATGGGTGTATATATTTTTCATTCTCTCATCGATCGTCACTATCTTTTTTTCTTTTCAGCAGCACTCCTCATCACTTTCACACGCACACTTATAACCTCGCTGACATTATATCAAAGAGGAACCATTTAGCTTATGGGAGAAAAAAGGAAGTGAACAATTAAACTTATAAGGAAGATGCGATAAATTTGGAATGAGTTTGCCCACTTTGTAGCTGGCCCTTCAACATACCGTCAAGCTCCACGACAAATCTTTCCATCGCAGGAGCTGGCAAGCAAAATGGCACCACAATCCCATTTTCTCCTTTTTTGTTTTTAAATGGAATATAAAAGCTTGCAACTCCAGGGATTGCCCCAACTCCACCTTTGGCAGCCCCGCCGTAAATGGCATTACCCCAACCGAAATCTACCACTTCGAAACCTGCACTTCTTAAGTCCGATACAAGGTATGCCCTTACCACTGTAAAATGAGGCCTCCCCTTAGTTACCATCAAAGATGCTACCGATCGCATATATTCCTCAGTCACGTCTGCCTTGGCCTTTCTTACCAATTCCAAGGCATATCCAAATGGCTTCTCCGAGAGTTCCCCGGCAGTTGCCACTGCTACCGGAAAAGCAAAGCCATTGCCGTAGTATCCAGTTGGTAATGGAGGGTTAAATTTCTCACGGGCATTGACAATGCATATTATGCGCATCTCTTCAGTAGGATCTGGTTGGAGGGCAATGGTACGACATTTCCAAAGACATGCTGTTAATATTTCGAAAGTGGAACAACGGCTAAGGTGAGGCGGGACCAATTTTCGAAGAGCAGATATCTCTGAAGGGCCAAAGAAAAAGGAACGATGAGCCATATCATCAAGTGGAATAATTGTACCCTTGGTGTCAGCTACCTCCTCGTACTCACGGTGTATGCATGTAAGCCTTGGTGGGTTTCTTGCATTCAGAACATGCCTTTCCCACACAGCTGGGACGGAGGGGGCAGTGGCTCCGCGTGCCATCTCACCAACCGCTGCCATGAATTGGACTATGCCGGAGGCATCACTCATGGTATGATTGAGGCGAAGGCCAAAGATAAAACCACCACACTTGAGGCGTGTCACCTGCCATTTTGCGTAGAATATCAGACACCATGAATTGGGCTATGCCTGTGTCAACACCTCTGATTTAAAGTATTCCTTAATTCCCTGAAAGTGTATACTAAAGAGTAATTTTGAACCTCATGTAACATATATGGTGTGATTTTTTCTTCCTCCTCTGTTAACTGGTTTTCTTATCCTGCTAGAGAAAATATATGGATTCCCATGGATTTCTAGAAGAGAAACTTCCGGGGTTAAAGCTAGATAAAAAGTTAAACTCTTCTTCTTCTTCTTCTTCCTCTTCTTCTTTTAATAAAATAACCATTGTTTTTAAACCCAGTCCGATAATTAACCCGAGCTTTAAGTCGGGTCACGGGTTTTGATCGGGTCACCGGGTCATACTGGAAAACTCCAATTTTTTTATAAATCAAAATGATGTTGTTTTGGTTAAAAAAATAAATCGTCAATGGATTACAACCAGATTTTTTACTGGTTCTTGCTGGGTCAACCATGTCAACAAATCAACTCGCCGGACCAGCCGAGTTTTTAACTTTTTTTATTTTTCACAAACCCGGTCTGATTCCGGTCTTAAATCAATCAGCTCTCAAATTGATCTGGGAGGTTGAATTTTAAAACTATAAAAATAATTGTATGTTTACAAAAAAAATTATAATCGATATTTTATCGTTTCATGAAAAAAAAAAACAAAAAAAAGAAAGAAACTCCTGTAATTTTCAATCTTTCAAAATGACTGTTGATATATGTGAGACTTAATTATAAATTAGTTTTTTTTTTACTTTTTTTTAATATATTATAGTTTTTATAGTCTTAAAAACTAATTAATTATTTTTTGCAGCTACTTTTTACTCTTTTTAATTTTTTTTCAAAAAAAAAATACATAACATAAATTAAAAGGTTAGATGAGTTATAAGTTAGATGATCAATCTACGTTAATTAAAAATACATCATTTAAAAAATGTATCTTTTTTGAAAATTTAAATAATATTATTTTAAATGTTTTAAAAAAATATTAGATTACCAACCAAACCAAATTAGATTTAATAATATCTGTAATTACTAATTAGGATATAACATTAAAAGTAAATAGTTTTGATTTTTTTTATAATATTGAAAGCTTCCCAAAATGAAAAAAAAAAAAGTTAGAGAGGGAATATTTATATAAACAATATACTTGTCCTTGCACAGGTGCAGTGAAACATACCTGAATAAGTAACAGAGGGCAGTTTAGCACCCCGCTAGAGCCAGGGACATCAAAGATGAGCTCCTCCAAGCAAGGAAATGGAGGTTGAAGTGCATCACCAAACTGCTCTAGAGTAACATCAGCGTCAGCCTCTATAAACAAGATACCCTCGCCAGTGCATTCCACCATGAGCTTGCGGTTTTGCCCTTCCCTCAGCCTACCGGCAAACGGATAGTAAAACACTAACGTTTTAGCAATTGCCTCTCTGATGACCTTGACGGGGTCTTTCCCTTGCACTGAGGGATTGTGGCGATAGAATTGTATGACTGGAATGTGGAATCGAAGCCCTTCTTGGTCATCAATGTCAGATAACAGTTTGAACTCATGTGGGGTGGGCTTCGCTGGTATGATCAGCTCGGGCTCACGTCTGTGAACTTTGAAAACCAGAGAAGCGGGTGATGAAGCCATTAATGTGGTATAGAATGAGTTTTGTGAAAGATGGTGCCAACTAACAGGTTATATATAGGAAAAACTTAAGCATATGGTACAAATATTTGGTTGTTTGTGAACTTATAGCGTGTACATGCGCCAAACTGAGAGCATATGGGACAAATACATGGTTGTTGTAAGCTTCAAGCCTGTGCATCCATGCTTATTTCATAATGAATGTAAAAGATATGCAAGTGGCACCACCTTCCTTTTATTAATCAATCGGTAGTGATGGATTTTCTTAGTGATTTATTTATCTAAGTAGCAGCAGTCTTTGTTAAGGAGTAGATATGATTTTTCAACTGTGTCTCTTGGCTGTATTTGTCATTCAACTGTTGGCTTGGCTTCTTGGATCGACTCGTGGCTCATCTCCTGTAAAGCCGTATGTGGCCTCACTGATCGAAGTTACGGCCTCTTTTTTTTCTTTTTTTTTTTTCCTTTTCTGGGAAGCACAGTGGATTAATTTTATGAATCATGATTTACTTTTTCTCGACATGGTTAAAATACAACACCACATTTATTCAACTCTTATTGACAACAAAACTATTCAACATGAATAAATGAAGTTTGGGATCAAAATGTAAAATGCTAAAACAAAATAATAAGGATTAAATAATAAATAAACTAAAACTTCATGGATCAAATTAAAGTTTTCATGCCAAAAATAAGGACACTACTTTACTTTCATTTATTTTTTAAATTTAGTTGCTTACAATGCTATTATTGATTATTAATCTCGCTCCCTTGATATTATAGTATAGTTGTTAGTTAATTGTGTGGCATTTTGAATATAAAACTCTTTAATAATAAAAGGAAACTATAAATCTAAAAATTGAAATTAGCCTCAAAAATTCAGGTATTGGGTTAGTTATGTTTAAAGAAATATCAACGTCACTCTTACTGCAACCTTTCAAACGAAAGGTTATCTTTGCTAACTGTTTTTTTTTTTTATTTATTCTACACATGTTACTAATTATCTAAATCTATTTCTTAACCTTTTTTATGATGCATCTTATAATATTTATAGTTTTTCTTTTTTTTAAAAAGGATGTTGAAAAGTTGTCGAGAAATATGATGTTAATCTCTAAAAATAATAGAATTCATCAAGTTTTATTTTTAATGAAAGTTTAGATATATATTAATCCCTAAAAATTAGAGATTTCCTTGATTTGAAAATTTTAATGAAAATTTTGGTATTCATCCCTAAAATTTTAATGGCTGAGAGAATTTTGAATTAATATCAATTGTAAATTTGAATTCTATTATTATATTTATGTTGAAAGTATGTTTGAATTAACTTTATTTTTCCATAAGTTCTAATGTGTGTGTGTATAAACATGTATGAACTCTAGTTTTTCTTGAATATTTTTTATATTTTAACTGCTCACTAAAATATATTTTGCTCACTAGTCTAATTAAGTTAGAAAAATAAATAAAAATTCATCTAATAAAATATATTTATTTTTCATAATGATGATTGGTTCAAGTTTATTATATTTAATTTAGGTCTTGAGTTCGAGCTTTATAAATGAAATTCATTATCACTGAGAGAATTTTATTTCTTAATAGGCTGATTCGATTTGACCGAATTGATTGCGGTTAAGTGAATTTTTAGATATTGAAGTTTAAACAAAAATAAAAAATAAAAAAGACATCTAACCAAATAATAGTTGGAGAGAGAGAAAATTAGATTTTAAGAAATATATAATTTCTAATTAACAACTAGAAATTATTAATTTTATAAATTATGGCATTCTAGAATGTTTCGATAGGAGTGAAAATTTCTAACAATAAGATTTTTAGCATGGTGTCGTAATAAAAATTCCAAGGACAAATTAAAGAAAATTTTGACAGAAAATACAATTTTTTTTAAGAATTAAATAGAAGATTTTAAAACTTCGAAAAAAAAAAGAAAATAAATTGTTTGCATAGAAACTGACTACTTCCACTGAGATATAATTCTTTTTTTTTTTTTTCGCAAAAAGGACAAGAACTCCATCTTGGTGCACACACCCCATATCTAAAAATTTTTGAGGTCCGCAGCATGCATTCGTCTGTTTGCGCGTCAAAAAGGATAATGTGAAGTCTTATCCAAAAAACTTGATGGCTTGGCTACAAGTTTATAAAATCACTACTGACCTCCTTTTACTAAAATAGTATTTTGTTTTTATTTTTATTTTTTAAAATTTTTAATCTTATTCTTTAATATGGAACCTTGGAAGATTAAGTTTTATAATTTATTTTGATTTATTTTTTATAGAGTTATTTTAATTTTATGATTAGATTATAAATTTGATGAGTTAACTTTAATTAACTCCAATTATTTTTTTTAATTTCATACTACAATATTAAATTAATTGGGGATTGTATTTTATAATTTGTTTTTATTTTTATTTTAGGGGTTATCATAATCTCATGATTCAAATTATGAATTTAACAGGTTAAACCGAGTTAATCTAATTCAATGTAATATATTTGCCTCAATACTTTAAAAAAAGATATCAGTTTAATTTTTTAAATCAAACTATATTTACAAGTCATTCAAATTACTTTTAAACCTATTAAATCAACTGAGTTATATTAAATCAAGTTTTATATAGTTTAAATTTTTTTTTTTTAACTAACAAATACATTAGCAACCAGACAACTTTTAAAAACAAAAAACTGAAATTTTTTTTAATTTTTAATTTCATTCTTTACTCTAGAGTTTGTTGAAGATTAAGTTTTATAATTTATTTTGATTTATTTTTTATAGAATTATCCTGATTTTATGATTAAATCATAAATTTAATAGGTTAACCCGAATTGACTCAGATTTATTTATTTTTTATATTCTTTTAATTAATTTTTTTTGAACTTCATATTTTAAAATCCTATCAAGAATAATAATTTTAAACACAAAATAAAATACTCATGATGCATATGGTCCAGTCACTTCGTCTTGAGATGAGAGGTTCATGGAAAACCCCACCAAGAAACGG
>Ga0325401_1007752_pt1 | contig 10427 bp, 13 predicted proteins | sample PopdelMetagenome_FD_205666 | JGI IMG/M metagenome (GOLD analysis project Ga0325401, IMG submission 205666) | Populus deltoides microbial communities from Bellville, Georgia, United States - Xylem-PdKOR-R2 | ecosystem: Host-associated > Plants > Phyllosphere > Stem > Wood/Secondary xylem | place...
GAGCCCTACCACGGCCGTGCCCATCTGGTCCGGGTCCGCCAGGAGCGGTTGTTGCCCGGTGAGGGCGAGGATGGTCTCGGTCACCGCGTAGGCGGTGGCGAGGATGATGATCACCGCGAGGATGATCGCGAGCGTCGCCCGCGGGGACGTGGTCTCGCGGCGTTTGATCCGCGAGTACACCGATGAGGTGCTCACTTGACCCTTCTCTCCTCGGTGATGTCGGCCCCGGTCAGGCGCAGGAAGATCCGCGAGATGTCGGACCCGGTGATCGACCGGACCCGGGAGCGGATGTTCTCCTGCGCCCGCGCGGCCCGGTCCATCACACTTGCGCCGCTCGTGGGCGCCCTGCGGAGGGACGCGACCCGGATCGGGGCGCGGACCGTGAGGGTCAGCGCCCCGCCCTCGTCGTTGAGCTCGACGCCGACCCTGCGCGGCGCGACCCCCAGCTCCTCGGACGTGACCTGGGACACCACGCGGTTCAGCGCCCGGGGGGTGATGCGGGTGCGTCCAGGTCCCGCAGCGTCCGGGGTCAGCGTGCCGCTCACGAGGAGGAGCGCCTACCGCGGAGCGTGTCGACCAGCGAGCTCACATCGAGCTTCCCGTCCGCGACCCGGCCGATCAACGCACCGGCCGCGACTGCGGCCGCGATCCCGACGAACGGCCAGAACCCGAACGCTGCCCAACTGATCGCCAGCACCGCGGCGACCAGGATGCCTGTTTGGGTCGAGGTCACTGGACGCGGCTCTCGTCCTTGGTGTTGTCGTCGTCGTCCTCGGAGGGGATGTGGACGTCGTTGATGGTCACGTTGACCTCGGTGACCTGGTAGCCGACGTAGGACTCGATCGCCTCGATCACCGCGGTGCGCACGTCGTCCGCGACCTGCTGCAGCGACGCCGGGTACTCCGCCACGAGCGACACGTCGGCTGCGGCCTGGGTCTCGCCGACCTCGACGCTGATGCCCTGCGCGTTGTCCTTCTGGTTCAGCGCACCGCGGATCGCGCCGATCGCCCGCGCCGCGCCGCCACCGAGCGCGAACACGCCGGGGACGCTCTGCGCGGCGATACCGGCGATCTTCGCCACCACCGCGTCGTTGATGGTCGTCCGGCCGAGGCTCGTGTCCTGGTTCAGCGTCGCCGCCGACGAGGACGAGGAGGAGTTGTAGAGGGGGGTGGTCTCGCTCATGAGGTGGGACTTCCTGTTCAGGGGAACCCACCAGTCGGTGGGTCACTACCAAGTCGCACCCGCCACAGGAAACGTCACGCGCAGCCGAAAGAATTATCCGCCACCGCCACCGCCACCGCCACCGCCACCGCCACCGCCACCGCCACCGCCACCGCCGATACGAGGACCGAGGTCCGACACCGCTCCTTCCCCGCATCGGACCTAACCCGGCCCGGAACGTGGACCGCGTCGCGCCGGCACCGTGGTGTGGGATAGTCGGCTTCGGCGGCCGTGTCGAGTCGCCACGATGCGGTGGCAGGAGTCGAGCGACCAGTGAGCGCATCACCGGCCAGCGAGCCGACAGCCCTGCTGCACGCCGACGACCGCACCCTCGTTGGCCGGGCCGCCGACGGTGACCTCCGCGCCTACGCCGTGCTCATCGCCCGGTACCAGCCGATGATGACCGCCTACGCCCGCAAGCTCCTCGGCCGCACCGACGAGGTCGACGACGCCGTCCAGGAGAGCCTCATCGCCGCCTGGACCCGACTGGCCGACCTCGAGGACCCGACCATGGTGCGCGGGTGGCTGATGAGGATCGTGTCGAACAAGAGCATCGACCGGATCCGGCGCCGCCACGACCACGACGACCTCGACCACCACCCCCAACGGACAGTCAGCGGCCCCGGCCCGGAGACCCAGGCCATCGCTCGATCCCGGGAAACCGCGCTCGCGCAAGTCCTCTCAGCACTGCCCCCGCAACAGCGACAATGCTGGACACTCAAAGAGATCGGCGACTACAGCTACCAGCAGATCGCCACCGAGCTGGGCCTGCCCCTCTCGACCGTGCGCGGGCTGCTGTCCCGGGCCCGCCGAACCGTGACCCAGGAAATGGAGCAGTGGCGATGACCATCCCCGCACCACCGCTCAATGCCGGCCGGGACTCTGGCGACAGCGGCGACGACCTCATCGACGGATACACCCTCGACCAGCTCAGCGACTACCTGGACGACGGGATGACCCCCGCAGACCCCGGCATCGACAACTCTCCCGCCTGCCAGATCGCCCTCGCCTCACTCCGCAGCGTCCGTGCCGCGACCGTCGCGATGATCGAGGCCGAAGCCGCCACCGAACCGGAACCGGACACCGCCTGGTTCGCCCGGATGCTCGGAGCGATCAGCCTCAATGCCCACGCCGGACGACGCATCCCCCTCCCCTACCCCGACCCCACCGTCCACCTCACCAGCACCGAAGGCGCCATCCGCGGACTCATCCGCGCCGCCGGCGACACCACCCCGGGAGCCCTCGTCGGCCGCTGCACCCTCAACGGCGACATCACCACCGTCGGCGCGCCCATCCACGTCCACATCGACGCCACCGTGCAGTGGGGCAGCAACATCTCAGACACGACGTCCCGTCTCCGCAACTCGATCCTCACCGCACTCCAGGACCAGACCTCGCTCAACATCACCCAGATCGACATCACCGTCCACGACGTGCACCTCCCCCACACCCCACCAACTCCGGAACCAGGTCAACCATGAGCGAGACCGACGCCGCCGAACTGTCCCACCAGATCGCCGCGCTACCCGGGATCCAAGCCCTCTACCCCACCGCCGGCCCCGTCCCCCTCCTCGCCGACATTGCGAAAAGCCTTCTCGCAGTGCCCGCAACCACGACCGCACCCATCACCATCAGCGACACCACCATCAGCATCCGCGTGGGCATCGACCACACCCACTCCATCGACACCATCAGCGCGGCCATCCACCACACCATCACCACCTACCGTGCCGAATACCCTCGGACACCCGCGGCACGAATCGACATAGAAATCGCCACCATTCGGTGATGCAGCACCAGTGGGAACCAACCACTGCAACACTGATTCGCGCCCTGAAGCGCGGGTACGGCAACCAGTAGAGCTGCAAACCCGATAATCTGTCTTATGTCAAGTAGAGGGTCGAGAGTGTGCCTGAATTGCGCTGCTCTGCCGCAAGATCAGGGCCACTACCTCGCGCTGGCCGCCAGAAGACGCTCCGTGTTCGCAGTGGTCCACGCAGCGGCTTCACGACAACTTGCCGGAACTCCGTCACGTGCGAGAGCGGCGAGTGCCGGATCCGTGCTGGCTCCGGCCTCGATGCCGTCGGCTGTCTCGAGCTGCCACACAACCGCGGCTTCGAACACCTCCCCCGGGGTGAGCCCGGTCCCGTAGGAGGCGACGAGGCGCGCCACACCGTCCCCGGCGTCTGAAAGGTCTGCTGCCGGTCCTAACGAGAACCACTGCCAGGCTGCATGCCCAAGGTCGGCGACGCGGGTACCCGGTGCTGCTTGGTCCCAGTCGATGAACGCGATCGGGAGTTGGCTCCGCTCGTCGAAGACGGTGTTCGCGGGGGCCAGATCGTTGTGGCAGAACACCTCCTGCCCGCGCTCGGCAGCATCCTGCGCGGTCAGATCGTGGAGCTGGCGGATGAGCTGGCCGAGTTCAACGATGGCAGGCGCTGCGGTCGCGTACGCCGGCACCGTGCCACGCGCCGGGACAAGGCCTGGGAGATATTCCAGTTCCTCCGGCGGGCCAGACGCGAGCAGTCTCGGCGCCCCGCGCCAGTTTGCCGCCTCAAGAAGCCGAAGAACGTGGTGAGCCCCCTCACGAGGACCCGAGCCGTGCCGCACGACCCGATCACCAACTCGTCGCACCGAGTTACGCAGCCCACCGCTCAGAAGCTCGTCCACCTGCCCAGTCTCGACGCACCGATAGGTTGACGCAGGCTGCTCTTCTACGCGAACCCGTCGGCGGCGCGAGGCAGGTCTGTCCCGGCACGCGCTCCCCTACCTTGCAGCTGTCGACGTTCTGGCGTGACTGTGGTGGTCACGCGGCGTTAGCGCGCCTAGTGTCGGAGGGTGGCCAGCGCGGAACAGATCGTCCGGCAGCACGTTTTCGATCCCGACGCTGTCGAGTTCGAATCTGCGCCAGTCACAGATCGGATCGAAGTGGTTGATTTCGATCCCAGGTGGGCAGTCGAGTTCGCGGAGCTCGCCGGGCTGATCCGTGGAGCGCTCGGCGCGGACGTGCTGGATCTCGAGCACGTCGGTTCGACTGCGGTGCCGGGGCTCTCCGCGAAGCCTGTGATCGACATCGATCTGACGGTGGCGGACTCGAGTGACGAGGCCGCCTATCGGCCGCGGCTCGAGCGCGCGGGCTTCCGGTTCGAGTTGCGTGAGCGGCCATGGCATGAACATCGGATGCTGACGTTCGATCGCCCTCGCGCGAATCTACACGTGTGGAGCCCCAACTGTCCTGAGGTGATCCGCCATCGCCTATTCCGGGATTGGCTGATCGCGCACCCTGACGATCGGGAGCTGTACGCGAACGCGAAGCTTGCAGCGCGGGACGCGGTCAACGTTGATGCTGAGGTGTTTATGCGTTCCTACACGGAGCACAAGCAGCCCGTGATCGAGCAGATCCTCAACCGGATGTTCCGCGCTCAAGGGCTCCTGTCATAGCCGTGTGACGAGTCGAGGGCGGAAGGCCGCTGCCTCAACCTGTTCTGTAGGAGCGTGACACCTGCCGCTGGGCTTTCTACAACGCATCCCGCTACCACGCCCGATCCTGGTGCTCCTGGCCCGCTGCGGCAACCTCACGAGGATTCACCGCGTCTACACCACACGCGAGAGCTGCCTGCAAAACTCCGGGGCTACCGACTCGGCCACTGAACGTCGAGCACGCAAGCTCGCCTCGTCGACGGTCATCTAACGGCGACGTGTGACTCGATCGGCTTCCGTGCACGGCCGGTGATCGCGGCGAAGGATTCGGCCGCCTTCGTCGGCACCCGCTCCAGGGTGCCGTTCGCGTTCTCCTCCAGTCGCAGCAGGCCCATGCGGCGCAGGAACGGTGTGCGTCCCTGGTTGGGTCGTCCCAGGGGTGGAGCGAAGGCGATTCGCGATTCACCGTGCATGTCGACGACCTCGATCGCGAACTCTTCGACGTTCTCGCCTCCCGCGGCCCAGGACCAGTCCACGAAGTCGAGCAGCGGCCACCAGGTGAAGCCGCGGAGGTCTATCTCGTCGCTGAGCTCCTGCACGGTCCGCACAGCGGTGGTGAGCCATTCGCTCCGAGTACGGTCGTCGCCCTCGATGCTCGTCTCGGTGACGATCAGCGGTAGTCCGTAGCGGGCGGCGAAGCCGCGCAACACCTGATCGAAGCGGCGGGTGCCGCCGTCGTAGGCCACCTGCAGGACGCGGTCGCCCACATGGTGCAGGCGCCGTGGCGTGAGCTCCGGGTAGTAGTTCACGCCGATCACGTCGGGAACGACGGGTTCGATGGCGAGGGCGTCGAGGTCGGCGGAGACCGCTCCGTGCTCGAGGAGCCATCCGTGCATGGGGTGTGCGGTGGTCACCCGGCCGAGAATCAGGTCGGTCGGCAGCCATCCGACGTCGGCGAGCAGTGCGGCTTCGGCGAGGTGCTCGAGGGAGCTCGTGGACACGGAGGTCGATGCCTCCACGTGCACGACGATCGCGGCGGGATCCTCGGCGCGGATGGCCCGTGCCGCCGCTGCGGCGCCGGCGGCGATGGGGACCGCGACGCTCACCCAACCGTCCCAGCCGGTGCGATACGGGGGCCAAACGGCGCGGAGGCCGCTGAACGACGCCGTGGTGAGCGGCTCGTTCACGGGGGTGTACGCACGGATGCGGCCGGCGTAGCGATGGGCGAGTGCTCCGGCGAACTCGGCGAGGGCGTCCGGGAACCGCGGATCGGCGAAGGAGCCATTGAGCCAGCGCGGTGTGCCGTAGTGGACGAGGTCGGCGACGATGTCGAGTCCGAGCTCGTCGACGGCGAAGGAGACCCTCTCGTCGAGCACGGCCCAGTCGAACTCGCCGGGGGCGAGGTGCACGAGGGGCCAGCTCATCCCGTAGCGGATCGCGTCGGCGCCGAGTTCCGCAGCGTGGCGGAGGTCATCGCGCCAGTGCAGGTCATGGTCGGTGAGGCGGTGCTCGTCGAGCTCGGTCATGCAACCGGATTGAGCTCCGACGTCGGCGGCGGGGTAGACGCAGGTGTCCTCGATCCCGAGCAGCCATGCGAAGGACCCGGGTGCGAACAGCGGCGGGCGCCTCATTTCAGTCCCGTGGTCGCGACGCCCTCGACGAAGAACCGCTGCGCGAGGAAGAACGCGAGCGCGAGCGGCAGGAGCGAGATGGTCGCGCCGGCGAGGAGGACGGCGTAGTCGGTGACGTGCTGCCCGCCGAACAGGGTCAGCCCGGCCGGGAGAGTGCGCATCTCGGTGTCGCTGGTGACGACCAGTGGCCAGAGGAGGTCGTTCCACAGGTTCATGAAGTGCAGCACCGCCAGGGTGGCGAGTGCGGGCTTCGCCAGAGGCAGGATCACACCCCAGTAGATCCGCAGATGGCTTGCGCCGTCGATCCGGGCGGCCTCGTCGAGTTCGCGCGGGATCGAGAGGAAGAACTGGCGCAGCATGAAGATCCCGAAGGCGCTGGTCGCGCGCGGGATGATCAGGCCCTGGTAGGTGTTCAGCCACCCGAACTCGAACAGCTCCACGAAGACGGGGATCAGGGTCACCTGGAACGGGATCATCAAGGTGGCGATCACGAGCCAGAACGCCACGGTCTGCCCGCGGAAGCGCAGACGAGCCAGCGCGTAGGCGCACATCGAGTCGAACAGGAGGCACAGCGCCGTCGTGACGCCGGCGAAGATGAAACTGTTCAGCAGGAGCCGGAGGAATGGCAGCTCCGTCCAGATCGACGTGTATCCGTCGAGGGTCCACTCGGTGGGGAGAAGGCTCGCCGGGTTGGCGAAGAGGTCGGCCTCGCTGCGGAACGAGCCGGCGACCATCCACACGAAGGGCACGAGCGCCACGATGGCGGCGATGGCGAGGATCAGCCACTTGACTGTGGCTCGGGCGCTAGTCGACATCGCGGTACCGGAACAGGCGCAGTTGAAGCGCGGACAGGCCGAGGATGATCAGGAAGACGATCCAGGCGATCGCCGAGGCGTACCCGATGTCGAAGTTGGCGAACCCCTCGCGGAACATCATCGTCACGAGGGTGTCCGTGCTGAAGACCGGTCCTCCGTTGGTCATCACGTAGACGAGGTCGAACACCTGCAGCGAGTTGATCGTGAGGATCATGGTGGTGAACAGGAGCGTCGGGCGGATGCTCGGCAGGGTCACGTGCCAGGTGAGCTGCCGCCCGCGGGCGCCGTCCATGCGCGCTGCCTCGTACAGGTGCACGGGCACCCCCTTGAGCCCGGCGAGCAGGATCACCATGGTGAAGCCGACGTTCTTCCACACGCTCACGAAGATCACGGTCGGCAGGGCGAGGGCGGGGTCCTGCAGCCAGGGCACCGGCGCGCCGAAGAGCGACTCGGTCAGTCCGCCGAGCAACCCGATGTTCGGATCGAGCAGGAACCGCCACACCAACCCGATCGTCGCCAGGGACACGATGGTCGGGAAGAAGAACACCGAGCGCACGAATCGGGTGAGCCGACTGTCGCGGAGGAGCGCCGCCGCCGCCGCGTACCCGAGGAGCATCTGCAGCACGACGCTGACCACGGCGAACACGACGGTGATGCGCAGGGCACCCCAGAACCGTTCGTCGCCGAGCAGCCGCGCGTAGTTGTCGAGGCCGACGAACTCCTGCTTCGCGGCGCCGATCCGCCACTCGTGCAGGCTGTACCAGAGCGACTGCGTGATCGGATACACGATGAACACGAGGATGATCGCGAGACTCGGCGCGGCGAACAACCAGCCCGCCTGCACCCGCGGACGGCGGCGCGGCCGCACATGGAGGCGATCGGCGTCCGCGCCACTTGGACCGGCTCCCCCGCCGTCGCGGCCGGTGACCGCGACGGCGGGGGAACCTGTGGCGACGGTCATCGGCCGTCGCAGCCGGTGATCGCGTCGATCCGCTCGGTCGCCGTCCGGGTCGCGTCGGCGACGTCCTCACCACGGGTGATCGCGCCGATCAGCGGCACATACCCCTCGGCGTCGACCTCCGTGGCACCGGTGACGCCTGGAAGGTAGAGCCGGGCGCTCGGCAGCGCCGCGGCGAAGGCGGACACCACCTCGTTCGCCGCGAGCTCCGGATCGTCGGCGAGGTCGGTGCGCACCGGCGGGAAGCCGCTGTCGAGGGCGAACTGCCGCTGAGCGTCGCGGCCGGTCCACCAGGCCATGAACTCCTGCACCTCCTCCGGGTGCTCGGTGCGCGCGGACGCGGCGAGCGGGACCGTCGAGCCCAGGGTGACCTCCCCGTCGACGCCCGTCGGCACCGGCGCCACCCCGAGGTCGATACCGGCCTCCTCGTATCCCGCGGCTGCCCACGGACCGTTGAGCTGCATGGCGGCCTCTCCGGCGCTGAACAACGCATCCGACTCGGCTCCGGTCAGGCCAACCGGCGCCACGCCGTCCTCCACCAGACCGGCCCACGCGGTGAGGCTCTGCACGGAGGCGTCGTCGTCGAGCACGCTGCATCCGGCGTCGTCGACGATGTCGGCACCGCCGAGCCACTGCAGGATCGGCCACATCTGGATCGTCTCCCGCTCCGCGATCGAGAGGCCGTAGACCCCGTCGCCGGTGAGCTCCTGCGCCGTTTGGCGGAACTCGTCCGCCGTGGTCGGGGGCTCGATGCCGGCCGCCTCGAACAGGGCGCGGTTGTAGTACAGCTGCAGCGTCGCGATGTTCGCCGGGACCGCGAACAGCTCGTCCTCCACGGTGAAGGCGTCGATCGCGGCGGGAGCGAGCTGGTCGACGTTGATCTCGGTCTCCCCGTCGCCCGTGCGATCCAACGCAAGCAGTGAGTCCGTCTCGAGGTACTCGGCGATCACGTTCGGGTCGAAGTTCGGCGTCGCGAGATCAGGACCCTGCCCGGTCGCCCACGCCGCCGGGAGCGTCTGCGCGATGGTGTCCCAGGGCTGCACCTCCATTGACACCTGGATGTCCTCGTGCGTTGCGTTGAACTCCTCCACGAGCGCCTCATAGGCGGCGCGGTCACCGCCGGTGAATCCCGTCCAGAGCTCGAGCTCAACGGTCCCCCCCCCGGATCCTTCTCCGGATCCTTCGCCGGCGGCGGCGGCGCAGCCGGTCAGGGCGAGGGTCGCGGCCGCCGTGGTCGCGACCAGTGCTGTGATTCGCTTCATCGATGCTCTCCTTCGGGCATTCCGTACTCGGTGGTGGAACGGGGTGAGGCGGGGGTTCGCGCGGCCGGGCACCCGCACGAATCGCGGTAGACGAGGTCGACCTCGAGGATCGTGGTGGCCTCCTCGGAAGTCAGGCGGTCTCCGCGCACGAGAGCGAGGAGCCGCTCGGCGGCCAGCGCCGCCATGCGCTCGGCCGGCACGTGCACCGTGGTGATTCCCGGTGTGGTGATCCGGCTGATGCCGAAGTCGTCGAAGCCGACCACTGCAAGGTCTCGACCCACGACGCGCCCGGACGACTGCAGCACCGTCATAGCGCCGTACGCCATCTCATCGTTCGCCGCGACGATGCCGTCGGCACCGGGGTGCATGGCCACGATGCGACCGCCCGCGGCCGCGCCGGCTCCTTCACTGAAATCGCCCTCGAGCACCCTGCCCCGGACTCCGTGCGCCGCGCACGCCTCGATGAAGCCGTCGCGGCGGTCGATCCCGGCCTGGTGGTCGAGCGGACCACTGATGTGGATCAGCTCGCGGCGGCGGTGCTCGAGGATCAGGTGCTCGGTGGCCCGTCGCTCGGCGGCGCGGTCGTCGACCCCTACAGTGACCGCATCGCGGAGGTAGGGGAAGTGGCCCAGCAGTACGACTGGCAGTCCGGCGCGGACGATGCGGTCGATGTTGCGGTCGCTGATCGGCGCGCTCGTGAGGATGGCACCGTCGACGCTGCCCGACCGTAGCACCCGGTCGTAGGCGATCCCGTCCTGCCGCTCGTCCGGGTTAGTCGAGATCATCACCTGTAGGTCGTTGGCATCCGCCACGCTGGCGACGCCCTGCAGCGCGTGCATGAAGTAGGCGTGACCGAAAACATGGTGACCGGTGTTGGGCACGATCACCGCCACCGCGCCGGACTGCCCCGCCCGAAGCGTGCGACCGGCAGTGTTGGCGACGTATCCGAGGTCGCGAGCCGCCTCACGCACCCGCGCCTTCGCGTCCTCGCCAATCCGCGGATGGTCCTGCAGCGCCATCGACACGGCACTCACCGAGAGCCCCACCTGACGGGCGACGTCCCGCAGGGTCACGCTGCGTCGTCCACCAGCCACGTCGACTCCCTCGTCTGATCAATGGA
>Ga0325401_1007753_pt1 | contig 10427 bp, 8 predicted proteins | sample PopdelMetagenome_FD_205666 | JGI IMG/M metagenome (GOLD analysis project Ga0325401, IMG submission 205666) | Populus deltoides microbial communities from Bellville, Georgia, United States - Xylem-PdKOR-R2 | ecosystem: Host-associated > Plants > Phyllosphere > Stem > Wood/Secondary xylem | place...
AGCCGTTGGGCTGGAAGCTATCGATGTGGGGGATGAGGTTCATCGGCAGGGGGTGGCGGAAGACGCTGTTCCGCGCCGTGCCGCCGCCGAGCATCGCGCGCAGGCCGGTCTCCAGCTCCTCCATGCCCTCCGCCCCGGCGCCGGAGGCGGCCTGGTAGGTGGAGATGATGGCGCGGCGGACGCCGAACTCGCGGTGCAGCGGGGCGAGGGCGACGGCGAGGATCGCGGTGGTGCAGTTCGGGTTGGCGATCAGCCGGGCGCCCCGCGCGGCCTCCGCGTTCACCTCGGGCACCACCAGGGGCACGTCGGCGTCGAGGCGGAAGGCGGAGGAGTTGTCGATCACCACGGCGCCGGCCTCCACCAGGCCGCGGGCATGGGCCTTGGACCAGTCGCCCGAGACGGCGAGCAGCGCGAGGTCGAGGCGGGGCGGGGCGGCGGGGTCGTGGACCTCGATGGTCTTCTCCCCGAAGGGGGTGGGGATCCGGGTGCCGGCGCTGCGGGTCGAGGCGAAGAGGCGCAGCTCGGTCACGGGGTAGCCGCGGTCGCCCAGGACCTGCACCAGCTCCCGACCCACGGCGCCCGTCGCACCGAATACCCCAACGCGCATCGCCTGCTCCTCCCGGGCGTCGTCGCGGCGGGCGCGCGGGCGCGCCGGGGCCGGACGGCCGCGGTCCTTATACAGGCGGGGGCGGGCGATGCGAGGCGCGCGTTCCGTGGGGCAGCGATGCCCGCGCGTTGACCGGACGGGAGGGCGGGCGCAATGGAGGGCGGCCATGGAACGTCCCCTCGCCAGTCCCGCGATGCGCCCCGCGCTGCACGATGTCCGCGCCTGGCCCTTCGAGGAGGCGGCCAAGGTGGCCGGCCGGGCCTCGGTGGCGGCGAAGGGCGCGGCGCTGTTCGAGACGGGGTACGGCCCCTCCGGCCTGCCGCATATCGGCACCTTCGGGGAGGTGGCGCGCACCTCCTGGGTGCGGCGGGCCTTCGAGCGGATGACGGGGCTGCCGACGCGGCTCCTCGCCTTCTCGGACGACATGGACGCGCTGCGGAAGGTGCCGGACAACGTGCCGGGGGGTGAGATGCTGCGGGCCCATCTCGGCCGGCCGGTGTCGCGGATCCCGGATCCCTTCGGCACGCACGAGAGCTACGGGGCGCACAACAACGCGCGGCTGCGGGCCTTCCTGGAGGCCTTCGGCTTCGATTTCGAGTTCGCCTCCTCGACCGAGTACTACGCCTCCGGCCGGTTCGACGCCGCGCTGCTGCGGATGCTGGAGGTGCACGAGGCGGTGCGGCAGGTGATCCTGCCGACGCTGGGGCCGGACCGGCGGGCGACCTACTCCCCCTTCCTGCCGATCCATCCGGTGACCGGGCTGGTGATGCAGGTGCCGGTGGAGGAGGCGCGGCCCGCCTCCGGCACGATCGTCTGGCGCGACCCGGGGACGGGGGAGCGGCACGAGACGCCGGTGACGGGCGGGCACGTCAAGGCGCAGTGGAAGGCCGACTGGGCGATGCGCTGGTACGCGCTCGGCGTCGACTACGAGATGTCGGGCAAGGACCTGATCGACAGCGTGAAGCTGTCCTCCCAGATCTGCCGGGTGCTGGGGGCGGAGCCGCCGGTGGGGTTCACCTACGAGCTGTTCCTCGACGCCGAGGGCGGCAAGATCAGCAAGAGCAAGGGCAACGGGCTGACGATCGAGGAGTGGCTCCGCTACGCGCCGCCCGAGAGCCTGTCCCAGTTCATGTTCCAGCAGCCCGGCCGGGCCAAGCGGCTGCACTTCGACGTCATCCCGCGGGCGACCGACGAGTACCTGGCGAACGTCGAGCGGCTGCGGGCGGGGGGCGACCCGGCGAACCCGGCCTGGCACATCCACGGCGGCGCCCTGCCGGAGGGGGCGGGCAGCCCGATCACCTTCACCCTGCTGCTGAACCTCGCGGTGGCGGCCAACGCCGAGACGCCGGAGATGCTGTGGGGGTATCTGCGCCGCCACGCGCCGGAGGCGACGCCGGAGAGCGCGCCGATGCTGGCGACGCTGGTGGAGCGGGCCTCGGCCTACTACCGGGACAGGGTCAAGCCGACGAAGCGGTTCCGCGCGGCGACGGGGCCGGAGCGGGAGGCGCTGCTGCACCTGGCCGCCCTGCTGCGGGACAACCGCGCGCGGATCGAGGCCCTGCCGGCGGGCGAGCGCCCCGGGGCGATCCAGGACCTCGTCTACGACGCCGGGCGGCGGGAGCCCTTCCTGCAGCCGGGCAAGGACAAGGACGGTTCCGGGGGGCGGCCAGGGGTTTCCAGGGCCTGGTTCGCGGCGATCTACCAGGTGCTGCTGGGGCAGGAGGAGGGGCCGCGCTTCGGCGGCTTCGTCGCCCTCTACGGCATCCCCGAGACGGTCGCCCTCATCGAGGGCACCCTGGCCAAGGACATGGCGGCGGCATGAACTGGGCGCTGGTCCGCAAGCACGGGCCCACGGTCTTCGGGCTGCTCCTGCTGCTGGGGGCGCTCTACGTCGTGCAGCGGGAGTTCCGCAGCCTCTCGGTCGCCGATGTCGGCCGGGCGCTGGAGAACACCACGGCCCGGCACCTCTGGATCGCGGCGGGCTGGACCGTCCTCGCCTACGCGGTGCTGACGATCTACGACCGGCTGGGGTCGGTCTACGCGGGCCGGCCGATCTCCTACCTGCGGACCTCGCTGGCGTCGTTCTGCGCCTACACGCTGGCCCACAACCTCGGCTTCGCCGCCGTCTCCGGCGCGGCGGTGCGGTACCGCTTCTACGCGGCCTGGGGACTGACCCCGGTCGAGATCGCCAAGGTCATCGCCTTCACCTCCCTCACCTTCGGGCTGGGGGGCTTCGCGCTCGGCGGGCTGGTGCTGGTGGTCGAGCCCTCGGTCCTGCCCTGGGTGGGGGAGGGGGAGGCGGTGCCGCCCTGGGTGGCGCAGGCGGTCGGCGTGCTGATGTGGGCGATCGTCGGCGTCTACCTCGTGCTGTCGCGCTTCTTCCCGCACTTCCGGGTCTTCGGGCACCAGATCGACCTGCCGGGCTTCCGCATGGCGCTGGCCCAGGTGGCGCTGGCGAGCGTGGACGTGGCGGTGACGGCGGCGATCTTCTACGCGCTGCTGCCGGACGCGCCGGGCCTGACCTACTGGCACTTCCTCGGCATCTACATCGCCGCCTACACCGCGGGGCTGGCCGCGAGCGTGCCGGGGGGGCTGGGGGTGTTCGACGGCTTCATCCTGCTCAGCCTGGAGCCCTACCTGCCCTCGGCCCAGGTGGTGGGCGCGGTGCTGCTGTTCCGCCTGTACTACTACATCGTGCCGCTGTTCCTGGCGGGCGGCCTGTTCGCGGCCTTCGAGCTGAGCCAGCGCCGGCCGTCGATGGGGCGGATGCAGGCCGAGACCCGCGTGACGGGGGCGCTGGAGGTGCCGGTGCTGGCCGGGCTAACCGGGCTCGGCGGCGTCGTGCTGATCTTCGTCGGCGCCCTTCCGGCGCGGGGCTCGGACATCGCCCACTGGGGCGGGGAGTGGGCGGCGCTGGCAAGCCAGTTCGCGGCCTCGGTCGTCGGGACGCTGCTGCTGGTCGTCACCTTCGGGATGCTGCGCCGGCTGCGGATCGCCTGGTGGGTCGGGCTGTTCCTGCTGGCGAACGGGGTGGCGATCCTGCTGGTGCGGGGCGACCCGTGGTGGGTGGCGGCCGGCTACCTCGCGGTCGGGCTGTTCCTGGCGGCGATGGGGCGCGCCTTCTACCGCGACGCGCGCCTGACCGGGGAGCCGATGACGGCGTCCCGCGTCTTCTCCCTCGCGGCCGGGGTGATCTGCGGGCTGACGCTGGCGACCGTCGCCTACCACGAGCGCGTCTCGGGCGCCTGGTGGGAGGTGGTGGTGCTGGCGGGCGCCCCGGCACCGCTGCGCTTCGCGGTGGGCGCCTCGGTGCTGCTGCTGCTCTACGCGGTGTTCCGCCTGCTGCGCCCGGCGCGGCTGCGGGCGGAGGACTACGACGAGGGCACCCAGGCCCGCCTCGCCGCGCTCGGTGCGCGGCTGCCGGCCCACGCCGACGGGGCGGTCTTCGCCGAGGGCGAGCGCGCGGGCTTCGCCTTCCGGCGCCTGCCCGGCATCTGGGTGGCGGAGGGCGACCCGGCCGGGGCGGCGGAGGCCCGGATGAACGCGATCTGGCGCTTCCGCGACCTGTGCGACGCGGCGGGCGTGGCGCCGGCCTTCGCGGGGGTGGGACAGGACATGCTCCGCGCCTACGAGCAGGCGGGGATGGCAGCGGTGACGATGCCGGACGGACGGGTGATGGCCCTGTCCGGGGATCAGGATCCGAAGCGGGTGCTGCGGCTGCTGGCGGACGGGGCGGCGGGGGACTGAGGAACAGGGGGGCGGCCCGTGGCCCCGGAGGAGGCTTGCTGAGCTTCGTTCCGGTCCTCCACCGGCCCTTCGTGGCCAGGGGGAGGAAGAAGGAATTCTTCCTCCCCCTGGAACCCCCTCCATCATCTTCTTCTGGTTAGTTAGGGGTCTTGCCCAACTGGCCCACGCCTCGGGTCGTGGACCCGAGGCGCCCGGAGAGGTCAGGAAGGGTGCGATGGGGTCCAGAGACACCCTGTCCCACCCCTCTCGCGGCAGCCTCCTGCGGGTCCAGGGGCCTCAGGCTCCTGGCGGGTGAGGTCCGGAGAGGGCAGAGCCCTCTTCGGTCCCGAAAGCGAAGGATCAGAACAAAGGCCGCGGGCGTGCCGCTCGCGTCACTGGCTCGCCCAGACGATCCGGTGCATCCAGGTCAGCTCTTCCAGCCCGAAGGAGTAGTTCGGGTGGGCGGGGTTGAGGCTGGAGAGCTCGACCCGCTTGGCGGACTGGCGGAGGAGTTCCTTGGCCATCACCTCGCCGCCCTTGGTGCGGACCACGACGCGGTCGCCGCGTCGGACGGGGGCGGAGGGGGAGACGATGATGACGTCGCCGTCGCGGAAGACGGGCTCCATCGAGTCGCCGCTGATCTCCAGGGCGTAGGCGTTGGGGTCGCCGACCTCGGGGAGGCTGATCTCGTCCCAGCCGCCGCCGACGGGGTAGCCGCCGTCGTCGAAGTAGCCCGACGAGCCGGCCTGGGCGAGGCCGATGAGGGGGATGCGGCGGCTCGGGCGCGGGGCGGCGCGCATGGTGCCGGTGACGAGGCTGGCGAAGGCGTCCATGCCGGAGCCGGTGGCGGCGAGGACCTTGGCGACCGACTCGGTGGAGGGCCAGCGGGCGCGTCCGTCGGGGCCGATCCGCTTGGACGGGTTGAAGGCGGTGGGATCGAGTCCGGCGCGCCGGGCGAGGCCGGAGGTCGAGAGGCCGTTCTCAGCGGCCAGGGCATCCAGGGCCCGCCAGATGTCGCTGTGCTGCATGTCTCAAATTATATTAGGCTGGAAATCTGCGAACAACAGGAATTCCATCATAGAATCGGCTTGACGATCACGATCGCGTGGGTTGATGTTCACTTTGTGTTCACAACTGCGAGGATCAGCCCCCGATGACCCGCCCCTCCACCGGCGCCCTGCGTAGCCTCAACGCCCCTCTCTCCGACCTCGGCCGGACCCAGCCCTTCGCCTCCGCGGAGGAGGCCTGGTTCTGGACCATGGCCGCCCTCGTCGCGCGGCGCGAGGGGGCGCGGGTGGTCGCCGGTCGCGGCCTCGTCTCCCGCCCCTGCGAGCCGGACGACGTGGTGAAGTGCCTTGACCGGCTGTACCGGCAGCGGCGGATCGACCTCGCCCACGCGCGCATCCTGCGGATCTGGGGGGAGCGCGGCACCTCGCCCGACCCGACGGTGGCGCGCGAGCGCGGCGACCACCGGCTGTGGCGCGAGGCGCTGGAGCGGATGGACTGGCCGCTGCGGATGAAGGGAATCGTGGCGGGGGGCGAGGCGCCGCCGACCGGGCCGGCCGAGGTGGTGGCCTTCCCGGCGGCGCGGCCCGGCTGACCCGATGATCCACGCGCCGTTCGTGCCGGCGCCCGACCTGCTCGCCGCCGCCCCGGGAGACCGGGGCGGCGGCCCGCGTTCGGGGGCCGGCCATCTGCGCGCCGCCGAGGCGCGGCCGCAGGAGCTGTGGATCGCCTTCGGGGGCGCGGCCGACCAGGGCTGGCTGCGCCTGCTGCGGCCGGGGTTCCGGCACTGCTTCGCCGGGCTGCGGGACGAGGCGGGGTGGACGGTGGTCGACCCGCTCTCCGGCCGGCTGCTGGTGACGCGGCTGGCGGTGGGGTCGGGCTTCGACCTGCCGGGCTTCTGGGAGCGGGCGGGGTGCCGGGTGCTCGGGCCCTTCGTGCCGGCGGCGCCGGCGCGGGCGTGGCCGGGGGTGCTGCCGCTCTCCTGCGTGTCGCTCTGCCGGGCGCTGCTCGGACCGGGGGCGCCGCGGGCGGTGACGCCGTACGGGCTGTTCCGTGGCTTGCAGAAAGTTTTCCTGAAAACTGAAAATCTTCTTGACGACCGCGTGAGCCGGGCGTAGAACCCCTCTCGTCAACGGGCGAGTTGCGCCCGGCGACGATCCTCCCGATCCCCGAACCTTCACGAACCCGGCCCCGGACCCCTCCGGCGCCGGGTTCGTGCTTTTCGGGCCCTAGGGACCCCAGTCACAGGAGCGAGCGAGCGCATGGGCGAGAGCACCGGCACGCCGCGTCCCCCCAGGGAGAGGGCCGCGGCATGACGCCCGACGAGATCATCGCCCGCGCCGAGCGGGCGCTCGACCGCCGCCGCCCGTGGGAGGGCGTGTGGCGCGACTGCTACGACCACGTGCTGGCGCCGACGCCGGGCACGGGCGGGGCCTCGCTCTACGACGGCACGGCGGCGGACGCGGCCGAGAACCTGGCGGCGTCCCTTCTCGCGGAGCTGACGCCGCCCTGGTCGCGATGGTTCGGCCTCGCCCCCGTCGAGGAGGGCGCCGACCCGGAGCTGGCCGGGGTGCTGGAGCGGGCGGCGGAGACGCTGCAGGGGCACCTGGACCGCTCCAACTTCGCGCTCGAGATGCACCAAGCCTTCCTCGACCTCGTGGTGGCCGGCACCGGCGTGGTGCTGGTGGAGGAGGCGCCGCCGGGCGAGCCCTCGGCGATCCGCTTCACCGCGGTGCCGCTGCGCGAGGCGGTGCTGGAGGAGGGGGCGTCCGGGCGGCTGGACACGGTGTACCGCAGCGTCGCGATGACGGCGGACGCGGTCGCCGCCCGCTACCCGGGCGCGGTGCTGCCGCCGGGCCTGTTCCGGGCCGACGAGCCGCAGGCGACGCACCGGGTGATCGAGGCGGTCTGGCCGGCGGCCCAGGGCGGCCCGCGCTTCGCCGCGGTGCTGCAGCACGACGGCGCCGGGATCGCCCTCGCGGAGGGGCGCTTCGAGGAGAGCCCCTTCCTCGCCTTCCGCTGGATGAAGGCGCCGGGCGAGGTCTACGGGCGCGGGCCGGTGATGAAGGCGCTGCCGGACATCCGGACGGCCAACAAGGTGGTCGAACTGGTTCTGAAGAACGCCTCGATCGCGGCGACCGGCATCTGGCAGGCGGACGATGACGGGGTGCTGAACCCGGCGACGGTCCGGCTGGAGCCGGGGTCGATCATCCCGAAGGCGGTCGGCTCCTCCGGGCTGACGCCGCTGGCGGCGCCGGGATCGTTCGACGTGTCCCAGCTCGTGCTGAGCGACATGCGGGCGCGGATCCGCTCGGCCCTGCTGGCGGACCGGCTGACGGCGCCGCAGCGCCCGAACATGACGGCCACCGAGGTGCTGGAGCGGAGCGCGGAGACGGCGCGCCTCCTCGGCGCCACCTACGGGCGGCTGCAGGCGGAGCTGCTGACGCCGCTCGTGGCGCGCTGCCTGTCCATCCTGCGGCGGCGCGGCGAGGTGCCGCCGATCCTGCTGGACGGCCCGGGCGGCAGCAACGAGGCGCGGATCGCCTATCAGTCGCCGCTGGCCCGCGTGCAGGGCCGGGCGGACGCGGCGAACACGATGCTCTTCCTCCAGGCGGTCGCGGCCCTCGGGCCCGCGGCGGCCGGCGTGGTCGATCTGCCGGCGGCCGCCCGGCACCTGGCCCGCACCCTTTCCGCGCCGAGCGCGGTCCTGGCGCCGATCGCGCCGGCCGTTCCGGCCCCCATCGAGGAGATCCCCGGCGCATGAGCGAGAACCTGCTGGAGGTCGGGCCGGAGGAGGGCCGAACGGAGGCCCCCGGGACGGAAGGGCCCGGGACGGAAGCCGGGGCGGCGCCCGCCGTGGCGTCCCGCCCCGAGGACGTGCCCGAGAAGTTCTGGGATGCCGAGCGCGGGGCGCTGCGGGTGGACGCCCTGCTGAAGTCCTACCGCGAGCTCGAGCGGCGCCTGTCCTCCCGCTTCGCCCCCCCGGGGGACGACGCGCCGGAGGAGGAGCGGATCCGCTTCCGCCGCGCCATCGGCGTGCCCGACACGGCCGAGGAGTACCTGGTGGAGGCCCGCCACGAGCTCGTCAGCTCGGACCCGGAGGTGAACGCGGCGCTGCACCGGGCGGGGTTCACCCCGTCCCAGGTGCAGGTGGTGTACGACCTGGCGGCCGAGCGGCTGCTGCCGATCATCGCCGAGGCCGCGAGCCAGTTCGAGGCCGAGCGCCAGCGCGACCGGCTGCGCGAGCGCTTCGGCGGCGAGGAGCGCTACCGCCGCACCGCGCGCCAGCTCGCCGCCTGGGGCCGCGCGAACCTGCCCGAGGAGGTGGTCGCCGCCCTGTCCGGCAGCGCGGACGGGGTGATCGCGCTGCACGGCATGATGGAGAAGGGCGAGCCGGGCCTGGCCCGGCGCGCCGAGGCGCCGGAGGCGATGGACGAGGCGGCGCTGCGCAAGATGATGCGCGATCCCCGCTACTGGCGCGCCCACGAGCCGGACATCGTGCGGCGGGTGACGGAGGGCTTCCGCCGCCTCACGGGAGGGTGATGCAGAATCCTCAACCTGATCTTCAGGTTCCAGGTCTAACCTCCTGAAACCGGGACGAAGGAAGCGCGTTCTTCCATCGACCCCGTGACGGGCGGTCACCGACTGCATCCCCCCAAGGGTGGTCCCCGTCACCGCCGGCCCCGCATCCCCCCTCGTGCGGGCCGGCCACGGGGGCAGGTGGCACCTCACTATCCCCCTGGTGCCGCCTGCCCCCGTTTCGTCTTCCCGAAGGCCCTGTCCGCCCCCGCGGACGGGGCCTTTCGCGTTTCCACCCCTTCCGGCGCGACCAACCCGCGTCCCGGCCCCCCGCGGGTCCGGGCCGCGGGCGCGCGCCGTTCGGCGCCCCGCCCGGCCCCGGTCCGATGGGACCGCGCCAACCGCGCTGGGCGCACCCTGCCCCCTCTGATCCCTTCCCAAGGAGGACCGCGTGTCCACCACGATCGACCAGACCTTCGCGAAGCAGTTCCAGGCCGAGGTGCACGAGGCGTTCCAGCGCCAGGGCAGCAAGCTGCGCCCCACCGTGCGCTCCAAGACCGGCGTGATCGGCTCCTCCACCGTCTTCCCCCGCGTCGGCAAGGGGGTGGCGGCGGCCAAGGCCCGCAACGGCGTCGTGCCGGTGATGAACCTCGACTACACCTCGGTCGAGTGCTTCCTCCAGGACTACTACGCCGGCGAGTGGGTGGATAAGCTCGACGAGATCAAGACGAACGTCGAGGAGCGCAGCGTCGTCGCCAACGCCGGCGCCTACGCGCTCGGCCGCAAGACGGACGAACTGATCATCGCCGCCCTCGACACCGCCACCCAGGAGGCGGTCGGCACCGCCGCCGGCACCACGGACACGGACGGGCTGACGAAGGCGAAGGTGCTGCTCGCCTTCGAGCGCCTCGGCGCGGCGGACGTGCCGGACGACGGCAACCGCTACGCCGTCGTCGGCTGGAAGCAATGGAGCCAGCTGCTGCAGATCGAGGAGTTCGCCTCCTCCCAGTTCGTCGGCGACGCCGACCTGCCCTGGAAGGGGATGCAGGCGAAGCGCTGGCTCGGCGCGCTGTGGATGCCGCACTCCGGCCTGACCAAGAGCGGCAACCTCCGCTTCTGCTACTTCTACCACAAGACGGCGATCGGCCACGCGGTGGCCCAGGAGGTCGTGACCGACATCACCTGGCACGGCGACCGCGCGGCCCACTTCGTCAACAACATGATGAGCCAGGGCGCCGTGATGATCGACGGCGGCGGCGTCGTGCGGATGCGCGCGGCGGAGTAGTCCGCGGATGCGCGCGGCGGAGTAGTCGCGGCGACGCAGGTCGCGCGGGTGGCCCCAAGGGGAAGAAGGAATTCTTCCCCTTGGATCCCCATCATCTTTTTCTATGAGGCTGCCGCGGACGCGATGATCGAAGGGGTCTCCGATCCCTTGTCATCCTCTCCGCGTCGTCCGTCGCCTCGGGGCATCGACCCGAGGCGTGCGCCGGTTGCGATGGCGCCAACTCCCAGAAGAAGATGATGGTGGGAGGTCCGGAGGGAGGAAGAATTCCTTCTTCCTCCCTCTGGC
>Ga0325401_1007755_pt1 | contig 10426 bp, 12 predicted proteins | sample PopdelMetagenome_FD_205666 | JGI IMG/M metagenome (GOLD analysis project Ga0325401, IMG submission 205666) | Populus deltoides microbial communities from Bellville, Georgia, United States - Xylem-PdKOR-R2 | ecosystem: Host-associated > Plants > Phyllosphere > Stem > Wood/Secondary xylem | place...
AAAAAAATATAATAACAACAAAATTATTATTTTATATTCATCATTTTTTATAAAGCAATCAATCAATCAAAATAGTTATAAGATCCAGCTTATGATTTACTTGCAGACTCAAAATTCGGCTAAGGCTAAATTAGTAAATTTTAAAGAAATATTTACCATTTTAAATTTATTCTATTAAAAAAATTTGAGTAATTAAATGAATTAAGTGTCTATTGAAATAAGGATTGTTTTTTATTATTTTTTTATTTAAATATATATCGAAATAAGATCCAGCTTATTTTTTAATAATAATTTTTTATTCAAAATTTATAAAAAATACAATTAAACTGGGATGCGAAACAACACATAATTTGTTTAATACAAGAGCCGGGTTTTGAAACACCTTCGAATGTCTAATAATTATTATGAAAACGAACAAAAATCCACGCACATTGTCACTCCCCCGCCCCCCTTAAAATAAATAAATAAATAAAATAAAATAAAATAAAATAAATCGCCCGTTGGGCACAAAAATGCCTACCCATGATCGCTCTACCGACACCGGCGTCCAAATCATCCCCTCTTGCCGCGTAAAAGAATAACGGCAATAACAATATTTCACACACCCGCCTCTGCAAATCCCTCCCCAACTCCAAGAAAGCCAATTATTTCCAAAACCCTCTCTCTCTCTCTCTCTGTCGATCTAACCAGAGCCAAACAATGGGCTCACTCCCACCATCTCTGGACCTTCCCTCACCGAATGCCAAATCCCAACAAATTGACCAAACCACCCTTCTCAACCTCTTCAAATCCCAACAAAACCACCTCAACTATTTCTTCCAAAACCTCGATCTCTCTCAAACATTAACCTTCACCCAGACACTCCTCCACTGTAACGGCACTATTTTCTTCTCTGGCGTCGGAAAATCCGGTTTCGTCGCCAATAAAATCTCCCAAACCCTAATCTCCCTTGGCATTCGCGCCGGCTTTCTCTCCCCTCTCGACGCCCTCCATGGCGACATCGGCGCCCTCTCCGCCTCCGACATCCTCGTCCTATTCAGCAAATCCGGGAACACTGAGGAGTTGCTCCGTCTGGTTCCGTGCGCCAAGGCGAAAGGTGCGTATCTGGTGTCGGTGACGTCCGTTGAAGGCAATGCTCTCACGGCGGTTTGCGATTTGAATGTGCGTTTGCCTTTGGAGAGGGAATTGTGCCCGTTTGATTTGGCTCCTGTGACCTCCACTGCGATCCAGATGGTTTTTGGGGATACCGTCGCGATTGCGTTGATGGGAGCCAGGAATTTGAGTAAGGAAGAGTATGCGGCTAATCATCCTGCTGGAAGGATCGGCAAGAGCTTGATTTTCAAGGTCTTTCTTTCTCCTTTTTTTTTAATATTAATCGATATTCAATTGCTTTTATGATTTTCTTTTTAATGTTTTTTTGGCTATTTGAATTGGGCATCGAGTTAGATTAGAATTAGAATGTGCATAAATGAAGTTGTTTTAGTTAATTGCTACCGCGATCTACTGCGGTGATATTATTGATAATGCTATTTCAGTTATTTGTTGCTGCCATCTATCGAGATTGATTTTGAAAATTTTTGTTGCTTGGATTCGACTAAAAATGCTTTAGGTAAAGGATGTGATGAAGAAGCAAAATGAGCTACCAATCTGTAAGGAAGGAGATTTGATAATGGATCAGTTAGTTGAGCTGACGAGTAAAGGATGTGGGTGCCTGCTTGTTATAGATGAGGAGCATCACCTGATCGGAACGTTTACAGATGGTGATCTACGGCGTACTCTCAAGGCTAGTGGGGAAGCCATCTTTAAGCTCACAGTGGGAGAAATGTGCAACAGGTAATGTGAAAGAAAACAATGCATTTGGTGTTCTCGAAGCAATTGTGAGTGATCGTTTTAGCTAGACGTTACTCTGATTTTGTAGCTTGTATGTGATGCCAATTGTTTCTATAATGGATAGTTTCTTGTTTATCAGTCTTTTTGCTTAATGTTGCAAGTCATGGATTGGGATTGATTTGAGTTTGTGGCAAAATTGCATGTTTCTCAGCGCCTTTTGTCTTGTGTTGTTTCAGGAACCCAAGAACAATTGGTCCTGATGCAATGGCAGTGGAAGCCATGAAGAAGATGGAATCACCACCATCCCCTGTACAGTTTTTGCCTGTTATTAAGGATGATAATATCCTGATTGGTATCGTTACCCTCCATGGATTAGTTTCAGCTGGGCTTTGATAAAATTTGGGATTTTATTTTTTAATGCGTCGTAGGTTTTATTTATTTATTTATTTTTTTAATTTGTGATTCTTTGTAATATTAAAAAACTGGAACACCACTGGGCAGGGTTCTCTTGTATTCTTATCTTATCATTGTTTGAAAGAATTATTGGATCCGATATGTTCTGTAGATGTAGAGGTATTGGATATTCTGTCTGTGGATATCTTAGGTAGTGTTTGGTTGTATTGTTTGGTAATTATTTTAAAGAAATGGGGGAACACCCACCGCGCAGAGATAAAGAAGATAATCCTGAGGAGTGTAGCTCAATTGGTTAGGTTCTAGGTTTGTTTTCTATAAGTTACTAGTTCAAGTTTCACACACCTCAGGGTCATTGGAGGTTTACATGGTCGATAACTTCAGGGTCCGTGGAATTAGTCGAGGTGTGCGCAAGCTGGTCTGGACACCCACATTAATAAAAAAAAAAGGATAAGACAAAAAAAAAATAGGGATAATATTGTGTTTGGTAATGAAGTATAAGATAAAATAATTGTTTTTGTATCTTGTTTGGTTATGATAAACAATACAAAATCAAATATTAAAAAAATTATTCTATTTTTTGTGTGTGTGTATTAAGTGTTGAAATTAATAATATTACAATAATTCTAATTATAAAACTAGAATTGACTTGACTTTTTGATATGGGTTTCAATCTGGATTGTAAAATAAAATAGAGGAAAGATTGACTCGACTTGATCCGATTAAAAATCTAGGTTAACTCGTGAAAAAATACGGGTGAAAAACTCATTGATTTTTTTTGGAAAAACAAATTTGCTTTGATTATTTTTTAAGAAATTCTTGAGTCAATCGAGTTGACTTTCTCGACCCGTAACCTGAATCTTGTCTCGGGTTAACTGTCAAGTTGGATTTTAAAACTATAATAATAATTATTTTTATTCATAGTTGACCTGGGTCAATTTGTATTAAATTGTGTTGACCCTCTCGACCCGTGATATAAGCATTGTCCTGGCCGATCTTCGAGTTTGATTTAAAAATTATGATAATAATAATTTTTATCGTTATATTGACTTGGATCAACTTGAATTAACCCTCCTAGTCCGTGACTCATGTCTCATTTTTGTTTTATGTTAACTTGGATTAACTCAAAATTACTAGCCTGACACGTAACTTGGGCCTTATTCTGGGTCGACCATTGAATCAGATTTTAAAACTATAATAATAACCATTTTTGTTTTTATATTGATTTGGGTCAACGATCAATCAGATTTTAAAACTATAATAATAACCATTTTTATTTTTATATTGATTCGGGTCAACGATCAATCTCACTCGTGGCCTAAACCTTCTCCTAGTCGACCCCCAAACTGAGTTTTAAAACTATGATAATAACCATTTTTATTTTTACGCCGACTCAGATCAACTCGACCCGTAACTAGAGTCTCAACCAATGACCCAGATTTTATCCTAAATCAACCCTTGAGTTGAGTTTTAAAATTATAATAATAATTTTTATCCTTCAATATCCTAGTTTGAAAAATTTTTATTAAGATTTTTTTTATAATGATATTTTAAAGATAAAAAATAAAAAAATATTATTTTTAGAAACAAATCCTCCATATATATATATTTTTAAGTGAAATCCAAAATTATTTTAAAAATAAAATTATTTTTGTACCCATGTCCTTATCTCTTCTATCAAAGACATTTATGTTCTCATTGTATCTGTTATTTTTATCCCCAAGGAACAATAAACCACTACCAAAAAAAAAAAAACACCTGGCATGAAAGCAGGATACTCAAATTCATAAGAAAAGAATGTGTGAATAACATGAGGCTCCCCTTGGGAGTCACCTAGCTCCTGGAGACCTGCGAGGGAACATTTGGCCCCTACTTAAACCTGATGTTGCACACTTCGTGGATTAGAGAAACAGCTATTCCGACAAGTGTTTTGTGGTACCTAAGTTTAGCTTCACCCAACACCTCGCGGACAACTCGAACCCAAGCTTTCAGGCCTGATGAATGAGCATCTGAACGACTGCGCTACAACATTCAGCTGTAACAAGCTAGTTAATTTACAGTCATGCCAACTGCTGGCTTCAAGTCGATTTCATATTTCGGCATACAAGATTGGGGACAGCATCGACGCATTATCTGGGACCATCATAATCTATACACCGCGTTATCCAGATACTTTTCTTGTGAGGTTGCACTATCATCCAAAAAGAAGCCAGCTCTTGGGAAGAAAAATGGTTTTGAGGGTCCCCCATAAAGAAAAAAACACATCTTTACGTATTGAGATTGTCAGAAGTCTAATCGAAAGACTAAATTTCTGTCAAATTTGAAAGAACTACTTCTCCAAATATGAAAGTGACCTGAAGCAGCAGGAACATAGGATGGAAGCAGAAAGAACACAAATTTTCGCCAAAACTACATGCCAATATCACATTCCCCCAACTCCGAGGAGCTAGATGAGCTTGTACTATCAGATGAAACTTCACATTTCAATAATAAAGAAGCATCATCCACAGCTTCACTTGTAACAAATGCAGACACTTTTGGGCTCTCCCTTGGCTTTTGTTCCCCTGTAACAAATGTAGACACTTTTGAGTTCTCCTTTTCCATTTGTTCATTCAAGGATCTTAGATGGAGCATTCGTGCCTTCACTTCTTCCTTTATGCTAGAAACAGCACTCCTCTCATTGCCATAAGGTGTTGCAACACGTTGTGATTGATGTTTTTTCTCTTTTGATTCTTCTGAGTGAAATTCTGGGCTACCAATATGGTTGGGTGCTTGTGAATCATCTTTGGAGATATATGAGTACAATGACAGTTTAAGCTCTTCTCTAGCCCACCTGTAGACTGCGCTTAATTTCCCTTCCAAGGCTTCAATAAGTATATTCAGCTTGCTGATTTCATATCGGAATACAAAGATCTTTTCACTCCAAGCACAGGAACATAGCTGTTTTGCATGATTCAGACAAGAGTATCTGTCCATGGAGCATGAACAGCGTACTGCAGAAAGGTGTAAATCATAGAAGCATATGCTGCATTCCCTTTTGCTGACAGCATCGAATTTGTTGTCCATCTTCTCTGACTGAGAAGGGGTGCACAGATATTTCCTTCTATTGTCTTCCATCTTCATTCGTGTCTGCGAAATAGGGGAATGAAGGAAAACGATAAGAAAACAAAATAGACCAGGCCATTGCTACAGCTTAGGTTAGGAAGGGTTTCACAGGTAAATGCACAATGCAAAGTAGGAATAGGAAAAGAATGTAACATAAAAGAAAACAGTTAGACCTTGTGCAAAGAAATTTATAATGATGACACAGGTGTTCTCTGGGAATATTCATATTAAATTCAAACAGGAACTGAAGTCCACTAAAAACTGAACCAAGAAATTGAAAGGCCTACCTTGAGCGCTTTTGCTAAGATCCCATCCTTTCCAGAGGCATCTTTCCATCTTAAATTATCTAAGGTGCTCTTCCTCAAGAGTGAAACTTCCCACTGTGCCCTCACAGCTTCCTTAGCTGCACCCAACAACAGCTTGTCATGGGAAATTGACGTCTTCCTCCCCTGTTCAGAGTAGACTTCTACTGCAAGCTGCCCATGTGGCAACCACTCAAGTAGAGCAACATTTACTACCTCAGAACAATTAAAGCCACTATCAAATCCTGAATAATATGCTCCTGGAAGGACAAGAACAAACTCTCGTGGATTCTGAATGCAACGATAAACAGGTATACCTTCAGACTTCAATGCAGAAGTGGATAGTTTGGCAATCTGTATTAGATAAAAAAAATATCATCTGAAAGATTTACAGAGCCTGCGAACGTATCAGAAGATATTAAGAACCTAAAAACTAAAAAACAGAAAACATTACAAATCAACTTTCATATGCACCAAGATCACGGTAAAGGACACAAGTCAGGAAATAATCAGTTATAGTAAGATTACAATTAAGCTAAAGAAACATCAACTAATAGTACATGATGCTTAATACCAATTTACTTGAAAGATATGTAACTTTATTCTCATTGCATGATAAGAACCTTGTTCCACAGTAATTGCAAGCAATTAGCATCTAAAAAACAAATTTCGCTTCCATGATGTAATCTAACTAGAATTTTATCACCACTCACCACCCTATCATGCAATGTAAGATCTTCCGCTAACACATCTGGCAGGTACTTCTTCATAGCAGCTTTAAACTTAACAGCATATCTACCTGGGACACCATACCATATTTTGGGGTCGCCCAGGTGCATGTAACAGAGTGAGTACAAGTGGTGCTCTTCAACTTTCTGTTTTCCAAAAAATGAGCAGAAGAATAAGCAAGCAAACAATTTCAATTTGTGTGTGTGTGTGTGGGGGGGGGGTGTTATCTGATCATTCACTGCAGACCAAAAGTGAATAAACATGACCCTAGTCATTAAAAGAAACATTGGAACTTACCCAACAAAATGTTGAGAAGCACATTCCAATGTTCAGTCGAGGCACCAAGACACCACAAGTTTTGTTGCTTTCAAAAGAAAGAAGAGAGCCTGCAAGCCTAGGTGTATTATTTAGGTTCCAGCCCGATTCCAGATATTCATCTGTATTTGAAATACTGGATTTGGTGGGAAATCCACTGCCAAAAACTCCAGTGTCCAGGTTGCTACCATAAAGCACCTAAAACCAGCAGAACGATAATTAAAGCTTCCCAATCAAACAGAAAGAAATACAGAAAAAGTGATTCAATGTGCTTGTCATATATATATGCATATCTGTTTGTGTGTGTGTGTGTGTCTGCTTTCTTCCAGCATACCTCCATTTCTTCAGTAGGATTCTCAATAATTCGTCTATACTCACCCTCGATATTCTCCACTGATGGTTTCCATTGCTTTGAACACCCATCTGAATCCATATTTGCGAACACATCCTTACTAGAGTGAAAATACTGGCTTTTGAAATCATCAGCACATTTCTTGAAAGATTCAAGAGTAAATTTTGGATCAGGTTCAGATGCAAAGCCATCAGTGTTAGAGCATCCAACTTCATCACAATTCATGCTGTCTCCTTCACCAACTTCATGATCTTTATCCATTGTAACGCTATTTCTCTTACAGCTTACAATTTTACTCTTTATATGCTCATCTTGAAGCCCATCTATCCGTTGAATGTGCGTCATAAATGGAGCAGTTTCCCAGACATTCTTTTCCTTAATAAGGCAGGGTGGGTTCCACGAAGGAGGAGGTATGATCCGGCAAATTCCATATCCCTCTGCTCTTGAATGTACACTTGCAATATACTTCAATGTATCTCTGAATTCCTGCAGTTATAATTTATACTGATTCAGAAATCAAAGTTTTTTTTACCAGCCAGTCAGCCAGCACTCCAAAATGAATAAAGACAATAGGAACATCCAAGAAGAAGCTATACCAGTGAAATGCACAAAAGTCATTCATTACAATTAGACAAAAAATACCTCTTCCGTTGGGTGGAAAACAGGAACCTCTTCAAGGACATCTTTTCTTGCATCCTCAGGACGCCAGCTTGCTGTTACCTGCTCCATGGCTTCCATTAATGGGTCACGGCATTACAGAAGATATAATTGGAAGAGGACAAACTTGATGAAGAGTACCACCTTTAGACAATTACTGCAATCTGCACATCCATAGGCAACCCCTTTTGGAAGGGAGGTTTCTGAAGGAAGATCCTGTGAAAGATATTAAATAACATGCGATAGTTATGACTTATGAACCCTGACCTCCAACAGTTGAAAGAATAAAATCCAGTTATTCTTTTGTAGTTCTGAAGCACGTCAACCATGGGAAAGCCATTTCCAACATTATCTCGAGAGAAATTTATCTATTTTAATTATGGGAAAATGATTAAATAACTAGTACCTTTTTTTTTCAAAGAATCCTCATACTAATTCTCTTTATATATTTTTCAGTGCAATTTGTTAAAATATACACAAGGAGATGGATGTGTGCGTGTAAATGAGCCAAATTTATTTAGCGTGCTGATTTTCTACAGAGGACATGACAGAACAATATACAACACTCCCCAGCCAAGAGAAAGCCATTTCTATGACTTCCACTTCTCATAATTCCACATCAGACTAAATCAATCAAATCCTCATCTATTAAAATTATCACAATTGGATGCTCCAGAATAGTTAAGCCTAAGTAACGGGGAACAAATGAAGAAAGAAAACAACAGCAATTGATATTTGAGACTAAAATGTCAAATATTAATTCCCGTCATTATCTTTATTCACCAAGTATTGATTCAGTATCATCTTTGTTACCCATGAGCAAAACAACACAACAATATCATGTCAGCTTATCCCAGATTGCTTTTGCAGCTAAACATATTAAAAAAATTAAAAAAATCTGATTAAATGCTTTCCAAATACACATCTTTTAGCACACCAATTACAGAAAGCTCAAATTGCTTACTATGCAATGATGTCCCTTTGAACATATTTTGGAATATCAAAACAAATTATATGAAGAAAATTTCTCACAAATGACAAATTTACCCAATCTAGATTAATATCAAGCAATAGAGAATTATGCCCCAGATTGTAAGAAATTAACAGACATCAAAGCCCACAACTTGAGAGAGAGGGGGAAAGAGAGAGGATATGACCATGTCAACTTGTTCAAAGTTTGATTCCACTAGGTTCTGATTTTTCTGGCCATGCAGAATGCTTGGCCGATGCTGAAAAAATCTCTTTAATGTTGCAACATCAATCGTGTCAGTCGTGTCATCCATCTGGATTGTCTTTCCTTTGGACACACTGGTAGATGGTGTGGAATTACCATTTTGTACACTAGTTTCTACCTTCTTCAACCTAAAGGACGTCAGAGATGCAAAACCTGGCGGGACAGAAAGTTTTTCTGCATTTTCATTTCTGAGATCACTTCTTGAGCGCTTTGTCCTCATTAGTAGTCTTAAGCCCCAAAGGAGAACAAAAATAAATTTGTTAGACTAAAACTTCATGTTTATTAAGCTTGATTGCATCAATCGCTTGACAATCTTCACCACCAATCCATGTCCAACAAAAGCCTAGAAACTTTTACCTGCATCAGCCAAAGAGAAGCAAATATGAAAATTTTCAAATTAATGGGTTCAGCCATTACTACAAAGTAGTAAGAATGCAACCGATATTGAAATCTGGGATTGTTACACGTGTATTCTGATCCCAAACTGACAAAACAGTAAATTAGGAAGATTTAAATCATAATCCAAATCCTCCTGCTCCTTCTCTATCAAAAGACTGATCTAAAATAACGTCCTTTGTGATTCCCTTCTTGAAATCAAGTTGCGCAACCAAAAATAAAAAGAAAAAAAGAAATCAAACGAGACAACTACAACGTGTACCACATAAACAAGTCCCCACTTGAACCTTCCAGGAAGCAATTTCGGACAACTAATCACATCAATCTTGTAAGTTTCTCATCATAGTCCAAGACCTCCAAGCCAGTTATATGTATCTTCTGAAAAGCAAAAACCTGCTCACCTCTTACATTACACAGAAGTTCAAACACGCCCACGCAAAATTTCTGAATTTCTTCTAATTGTTTCACATTTCCAAGACTTACTACCACGTTTATTTCAGCCAAGAAACTTATCGCTACGTTATGCCAATCCATCCATGACAAACATTACATGTTAAACGCATACACTTCAATAAATCTTTCCAGCACATGTAGCATTTCAGAGAAAAAACAAATGGGTTTCTTCCCATTTGAATTTCTTGAAACAAACCACAGACATTTCTTTACTCACTATATATCATCAAACAACTCACACGAGCAAACCCAGCATCAAAATAAATAAATAAGAAATAATTAATAGAGAGAAAAACGCATACCATGAAAGTTAGACTGAACCCGTGAGGAAAATGAAATAATTAAACAAGGGTTTCATGAAAGGCCTGCAGATATCAACGGCGAAGAAACCACAAAAAAATAAAGAATAAAATTGATGAGTACTTCAGATTTACAGTTTATTCTAAAAACAAAATAACTATATTTTAGATTTCAGATTTACATGTAATTACCTTTATGACCGTGGTTTTGGTATGCATTACCTCGTCTAGCTGTCTGACCATAAAGGTAAATTTGATTTGCTCCGTCGTTTGTAGCGTGTGCAAAAGTTGATGCCGTTTTGTCAAAAATTCACACCCCCCTTGCTAAATGGTAATGGGCCGA
>Ga0325401_1007763_pt1 | contig 10421 bp, 5 predicted proteins | sample PopdelMetagenome_FD_205666 | JGI IMG/M metagenome (GOLD analysis project Ga0325401, IMG submission 205666) | Populus deltoides microbial communities from Bellville, Georgia, United States - Xylem-PdKOR-R2 | ecosystem: Host-associated > Plants > Phyllosphere > Stem > Wood/Secondary xylem | place...
GTCGCACCCGACATCGCGGCGGCTCTAAAATTAATTCTCGATTATAGAAAAAAGAACAAATTTCTGGCATCTTGTTCTTTTAGAAAAAATATCTTGTTTGAGGAGTCACCACCTTATATTATGGTCATTAGGAACCCTAACTGGTCAACAGAAATTCTATGATTCGGGACTAGTTACGTAAAAGGAAAGATATTAGCACCCCTTAAACGTTCTACTTAAGGTAAACTGCATTGTTGTTTTGTCTTAAATTGCTAAATTTTACTTGTTTACGCTCTAATGGTTTATTCGTAATATTCCTGACTCTGGTGTCAGTGAATATTCAACTACGGATAATTCAAACTCTGGCGTTGGTAACTATTACGTAGCTATAAAATAAATTTAGATCAATATTTTTTATTCCTGACTCTAACGTTAGTGAATAAACAAATAAATTAAATTCATTTTATTCCGCGTTCACATATTTTTTTCTATATAGTTAAATAATAAATAAAAAAAATTAAATCAGTGTTTTATTCTTGACTCTGGCGTCAGTGAATAAATCAATAAAATAAATAAATAAATAAATAAATAAATTTTATTTTTCATACATGCACATATATTTTTTGCTAAATAAAATAAAATATAACTAATAAAAATAATATAAATTTAAACTAGTATTTTATTCCCGACTCTGGCATAGGTGAATAAACTAGTAAATTTATATTATTTTTATTCATGCAGACACATATTTTATTATTTTTCTATTTTATTATTTTTTCTATTTTCCTATTTTTTATTCTTTCTATTCTTTCTATTTTTTCTATTTATGTTTTTGGGGCTGGGCCCAGTGTAGCCCAGCTCGGTCACTGGCCTAAGCCAGTGACCCGGCTGAGCCACATGAGGCACGCGTGATCCAAATAACACGTGCTGGGCCTTTAGTTTTAAATCAAGACAGACGGCGAGCATGAATTAATGAAACATGGGGAAAGAAAAACAGAGTGAAGGAAGCCTATTTCTGGTATGGGAGTTTTGGAGATGAACCTAAAAATTATGTGCTTTGCTTGTGTTTCTCTTCCTCTCTCTCTCTCTCTCTCTCTCTCTCTCTCTCTCTCTCTCTCTCACCAACCCCTGCTCTTCGGTGCTGCTCGATTTATATAGGGCTTGGTAGGTTGATAACGGGCGATAGGCTGAGGGTCGGCCACCATTAAGGCGCCCATAACTGAAGCCAACGAACGACGATTATTGCTGCAACATTTCTCCCTCCATTACTGCAAAAACAGTCACTGGCTTAAAGGAGAAGAAGATGAACAACGTCTTCAAAACGACACAGTTTGGAGATAAACAGTGGCCATTTTCACTTTGACCCGTGAAGTTTCGAAAATTTTATAATTAAGCCCTTGGTTTAAACCGTAATTTTCCCTGCATTTCGGCGCCTTTTACAAGTTAGTCATTGGACTTTAATCTGCTGCAATCTTGTCCCCAATTAACCCCAAACTTTGCTATTTCTTCAATTAAGTCCCTGATTTCATTAATTTAATTAAATCCAAAGTCCAATTAAGTCTAAAACTTATCAATTCTCCAATTAAGCCCTTGATTGGATTAATTAAATTAATTCCAAACTTAATTAAGTCTCAAAACTTATCAATTCTCCAATTAAACCCTTGATTGGATGAATTAAATTAATTTCAAGCTCAATCAAGTCTAAAAATTTATCAATTCTCCAATTAAACCCTCAATTGGATTAATTAAATTAATTCCAAGCTTAATTAGATTAATTTCAAAGTTTAATTAAACCTCAAAACTTCCAATCATTTTGCCTTTAACCCAAATTTTAATTCATTCTTCATTGATTTCATTTTACTTGTTTTTCCATCATCATTATTATTATTATTTCATCATTTTTTTTATCCTTTTCAGTAAATAATAATAATAATAATAATTAAAATAAAATGGTCAAAAATTGGGTTATGACAAGTATTTCAAGAGTTTGCGACTTGTAAATCACAAGGAGGAGGGACAGAAATTTAGAAATTTAGGGCGCTTTAAAAGTCTATTTTTGCCTTAGTATTTTATACTCTCACGGCTCGTAAACCGTGGAGTAAAAAAAATTGAAATGTCCTCGATTATAATCAAGGCTTCTTTCAAGGATTTGTGATAACTTATTATCCCTAGAAAATTATTTTGAATATTTACCATTTAGGGTTTCTTTATCCAAATATTAATAGTGAATAATAACAAGTTATTCCCATTAAATATTTTGGATATTCATCCATTTGGGATTTCTTTATCCAAAAATTAACGGTGAATAATAGATGAATTCCCCCCAAAAAAAGATTTTTTATTTTTTGGAATATTGGCCAATACCCTTTGGAGTTTTACAAACATGTTGTAAAATCCATAAATGCAAGAAAATAATTTTTGTTGTGTTTAAAAAATTCATGCGAAAACACATTTTCGAAACTTCCAATATTTTTTGTATAAAAAAGAGTGTTCAAAACATGTTAGGGTATTGACCGTATGCAACACATAAGAAAATATTTTTTTGATATATATGTATATTTGTCACATTGCGTCGAAAAACGGGTATTCTAAATACGAGATTTCTATTTTTACAATACAAAAAAAAACACACACAAAAAAATAAATACACATGCCTTGCTCAGTTACTTTTCAAGTGAATTAAATTTCACTTGAACAGTAACAAATTCAACTAAGAATGCATGCAAAAGCTGGGAATAAAAGACAGATTACTTGGTCTGCTAGTGATGCCCTTTTTTCAGTCCTTCGTTGTCTAAGTTCGCCTGGCGTTCTCCTATGTTGCTTGCCTCTTTCTCTTTTCTTCTCCCTGTTTTTTTCTCTTCTTTTTCCCTTCTATTCTGTTCTGCTTTCCTTTTCTTGAAAGCTGGCACTGAGACGAATGAAGACGACAGGTGCTGAAGCTTCTGCGCTCAGCCAATGGTTGCTGCTTCTGGGGACAGCGAAAGCGATGGCCACGCCGGTTTTGGTCTCTATTCGTTTTATCCTTCTACTGATGCTTTCTCTCGAGATGAAGAAGATGATGGCGATGAAGGCATGTTGTGCTGGTGGAGTTGTCGCCCTTGCCTCTGTGTTTTCCTTGCTTTCGATAATGTCGTTCTTATGGCTTTCTCTGTCTTGCCTCTCTCTCGTTTCTTCTTGTCTTTCTTTTCTTGTTTTTCTTTGTTCTTTCCTTTCTTTTTCTACCTGGCTTCCCTTTTTTTCCATTCTTTTTCTCTCCTCCTCTTTTACTGCTTGCCCTCTTGATCTCACAGCAACGCAAGGATGAAGGAAAGAAACTCTCTCTGTTTTCTGCGTTTTTGTTTTACTGCCTGCCTCTCTTGCGTTTTTCTTGTCTTTCTTTTGTTGTCCCCCCCTTTAGGTCAGCAACCAAGACTTCTATATAGCCTATACATGGCTTTATTTAGGAAAAAAAATATTACATTAACTCTAGGGTGTAATATCGGGTGAGTAGAAATAGGAAACCAAAATATTTTAATTCTGATTCTCGATCATCAGTGATTTCTTTACAATATGGAGGATGATGCGGCTCATTTCTTTCCTTTTATAGCTGGGACCATGAAGCACAGTTGCTCCTTTTGAAATGAGGCAATAAAAACATGGTTGCAGCTCCAAAAATCAGGTGTGATGATAAAGGAAAACAGCAGGAATTTGCAGAGAAAAAAAGGAAATAACTCAGCCGGGAAGGTTCATGCAGGAAAGAAATCAGATGGGGGAGGGGTTGTTCTCAAAATGACAATCGTAAAAATGAGAGCAAAACATGATCAGCTCCCCTATTTTCCTTTTTTGATCGAATCTCTGTTAGTCAATTTCTTCATCCGGCAAAATTTCTTTCTAATTTTATCTTCAATCAACTTTCTTATTTTAGAACCTTTTCCATTTGGTCCTTGGTCCAAAAAAAATATTCAAATTGGCCTACAATTGGTCTTTAAACTTTAAGCATCTTGCAATTGTGTCCCTGCAAACTCGGGCAAAAATCCTTCTTGTGACAGGAATCCATACCTTCACACTAGATATTCAAATAGGAATATCTTGAGCTTCTGATATCGAAATCAAGCGATTCGAAAGCTCAAATTCATCTACATGTCCCAGACTACAACTTTGATGGAGGATTCAAAGTGAGATAAAATCGTTTTAGATAACAGAATCTGACAGGAATCTGGTTGGTCAAAAAGGTTTTCTTGATCTGATAATGCCGAGCATCCAAATCTGACTGAGGGTCTGCCCTAAGAACAGTGATCCCTAGGACCCAATAAAGGTGCAGGTCAATTTTTCAACATGTCATGAGTGACAGAATATAGCTAGGATGGTCAGATATCCTACGAAACCAAGTCAGAATTTGAGCCTAAGTTGGAACAAAAAAATTGCAACAGCAGCAGAACCAGTTTTTTTTAGCGCAAATTCTGAGGGATTTATCCAACGTTAAAGACCAGATAAAGAAGGAACGAATTTAGCATTATAAAGACTCATGATTAATCTAAGAAAACCTGATGATTTTGGCAGTAAAGAGGAAGGATAAAGAGAGTAGAAAACAGCTCAAATAGGGTTTCAAAAAAATATTTATTTCTCTGCTTCTGTCAATCTTCCAGCAAACATGAGTTAAACTCCTACACTCAGTTCAAAAGAGGTATACACCGTCTCTAGCACGCGGGGTCCAAAAATGAGTAACAACAATCATAACCAATTTATGATCATCCATTAGGATTTTGCCAAAATTTCCAAAAAAGCATAAAAATTAGCTTGTTTAATTAATATTCGAGGTAGAAATTTTGCAACATAACGTATACTCATGGTATGAAATGAAATGAATTAATCTTATAAATGTTAGGAATAAGTTGTATCTAGCAGATAATTGTGATGCTAAAAGTTGGACTTTAGAATGGTTAGAATTTAACCGAATAAGGTAAAGACTTCATCATGAAGGGAGATTCGCCTAGAACCTTAAGCAAGACCAACAGAGAGAAACATGACCAAGAAAAACAATCAATCAACAATGCAGCTTACCTTATAGGGGTAATGTGTCTATTAGGGATAATGTGCTTTCACTTTGAACAACTAGTCTCCTTACCCAGGCTCTCACAAACCATAGGTTTCTTAGTGACCATGATATTAGGTGGCAACTTCATCAAATCATAAATTTATAATTAAACCCAAAACACACCTCATTTCCATGAGGCTTACCCGTCATTCAACACCATGCACATCACAACAAGATGACAACTCCACTAGGGAATTTATCTGGTTGGACTAAGCTTTGTTTGGTTGATTGTTTGCTTGTTTATTTTTATTGGTTTGTATCATCTAATTTTAGCATGTATTTTTTTTACATATTGCTCATGCATAAGTACATCAAGTATGGATTGATATCTTCATGCATTTGAATTTTTCAAATAAACCCGATTCTAGATTAGGTGGGGAGTGGCGGTCTGCCTTATGACTTTCAGTCAGGGTTCAGATTCGTGAAAAGACATACTATGAGCTAAGCGTTTACTTGGTAATAAAGGTCATACTATACCCCAACCATTCCTTGTAAACCCCTATACTTTATTCATGAAAGGTGGTCACTAGGCAGATCATAGATCCTTTTGAGACTAGGTAGTAAGCTTACCCTTCATATAGTGGCTTAGAACCTTCCCTTAGGATATGGACTCCTTGATAAATCATTTTGCATCAAGGCTAACCCAATCAATAATCCTGAACTCCGTAGGATTTTCTTAGTTAAGACTATGAATTTTTCTGAATACAAACAAGAATCTGAGATGATGTAACTAGTTAGGGGGAATTGCCCAAAGACCACGACCGAGAAATTGCTACATATAAAAACCATTTTATCTTTTTTGAATGAAAATGACTCAGAACCACCTTTTTGTTTTGTACTCTCCAATATGTATGAGATTTAACCGAGATGAGGACTTCGAAAAGATCTTTTCAAATTAATCAGACTATAAATTTTTGCTCGTGTTCAACAAAGTATTCATTGACTAGCCCTTTGAATAGGTTAATTCATATTCAATGTACGCGTATATACACTTGTATTTATAAGATCTTTTCAAATTAACTGGACTACAGATGTTTGCTTGTGTTCAACAAAGTAGTCATTAACTAGCCCTTTGAATAGGTTAATCCATATTCAATGTACTCGTACATACACTTGTATTCATAAGCATACATGCATTCATGTTTAAATGTCATATGAACATACACAAGTTGAAATATAGGTCCCCAAAAAAGCTCAAATACGTAAAGTTTACAACACTTGATTGCGATGAAGAAACATAGAAGATGAAGAATGCGCTCAATGTAATGCCCACTTCAAAGAGGAGCAAGATTCCTTAATGATTAACATGACCCATATCACTAACTTGCTTGAGCAAACACTCTAAGTGGATGCCCATCTAATTGGCATATGACTTTGTAACAATTCAGCCTAGAGAAATGATGGGTAGACAAAGTCAAGAATCTTGGTGTAATACAATATTTGTACAATCAACCATACCTTCACTGGCTTCAGCAGTTGTAGATGCATTCGTTAATAAGTCCCAAAAGATAAAATCCTTTGAGGACATTGATCATGGCATAATAATAGTGTTGGAAGCCAAAATAAAGGTTATCGAAGGAGTGGACTTGTATGATCCTGTTCAAGCCATCGAGATGTTTCTAGTCCCGATTGTGGTTGTACCAAAGTTTTGTGTGCTCAAACTCAATGTCTTGTCACTCACCTTAAGTCTCATTGCAACAAAATGACAGAAGTAGTGTATGATAAAAAATTGTTAATATACTTCTTTCAAGATAGTATGAGTGGGGCAACGTTAAGCTAGTACACAAGATTGGACAATATGAAAAACCTATAAGTGGAAAGACCTTGTAGATCCTTTCATCAAGTAAAATAAGTACAACATAAACTTCATTCCACAAAGATCTAGCCTACAAGGTATGGAAATAGGTGATAGGGAATTTATCCGAGAATATACCCAGAGGTGGTTTGGTGTAGTTACTCAAATGGGTCTTACACTGCTAGAAAGGGAGATGGTTAGCTTGCTTAAAACACTCTACTTTGAGTTCCTAATTAGAAGTGCATCCCTGCACTTTACTGACCTAGTGGTTGTGGCCGAAAAGATTGAACAAGCTATTGAAGTAGATACTGTGAATTTTAAAGTCATGATGGAATCCGATATGGGGAATGGCTCTCAAATTGGGAATCTAGTTCGATCGGATCTCACTATATCATTGGCTACTCAAATGTCACTGCCAAAGATTGACATACCTTTACCACTTTAAGGTATTTACCAACATCTCTTAAACATTAGACATATCCATTAGATACCATAAGATCATCATTCTCTAAGTGGTACAATCCAAATGAGAAATGTGAACATCATGATGGGATCATCGCCCATTCAATCAAAAGCTGCAAGAATTTCAGGTATTAAGTCCGAAAGCTGGGAAGAAAGGGACAAGTTGAGTTTGTGAATGATAATGTCATCTATCACATTGTCACTAGATCATCATGAGCACAAGAAATGGTTGGTAAGCACTGACAAGACACAAATGTCGTCGAGAAATTTGACCTAATAAAGAGTGTGGCATTTGCCAAACTTTACTATTCAACATTTTAGCTTTAGGGTTACATCGCATATTTTAATGAAACAAGCCTTTTTAGTCTCTTTATTGTTTTGAAATTAAAAGATGTTTTTGTGAAAGTAATAACTTGACATTATATTGTTGTCCATAATTGGATAATATATAATGGCAACAATGATCGAACCCTAAGTTGCGTAATGCAAGATGTTAAGAGGCAATTGCTACCTTTTTGAAACTCATAAAACTGACTTTTAAAGTATTTTGACCATATCAATTTTGTAAAAACCCTTTTGTCAAAATAATCCTAGAAACAGTGTTTAGACATTCTTTTCTAAGGTGGTGAACGAATCATTCAAGCAATTCTTATTTTGAGATGACCACATAAATTTGAACCAAGATATAAAAAATGAAAAATGCATAAAAAGCTCACACCCCTATGTCTCTTGGGCCATGTTTTAATTGTATGCATAATTGCATGTAGTTTGATTTTCTAGTCATTGATTCATAAAAACATAAGTCTTTATGCAAAAATTCCAAACAATTACACTGAACGAGGAAAACATTTATCGGTTCTAATCGCTTGTGCTTGAAATGATGAAAAGTCATCTTTGTTATCCCTTCACATTCTAAAATATATCCCTTGTGGACTATTTAAGCTTGAATAAGTTTTTATTTGTAAAAAAACTCAATAAGATTACACCTCACACTAAGAGGCAAATGAAAATTCCAACAGCCAAATGTCGATCCAAACTAAGATCATACCCCACACTAGGGGGCAAACAAAAATTTAAAGATCAGAATCAAAATAAGGTTATGAAAAGCCAAAGCACCCGAGAAATCCAGATGTTGGGGGAAATTCTTAAATAAATAAATAAAATGACCAAGTCAAGGTCAAAACAAAATAAAAATGCCCCACCAAAGCAATCAAAAAGGCAAATCAAAGAAATATATAAAAAGAAAAGATTGAAAGACACAATGACAATGATCCTAGATCTTTAAAACCTTGAAACACTTTTTAAGACTACAAATCTTTTTCTTTCATAGTCGAAAGTCATAGCCTCATTGCGTGTCTTTAAAAGTCTTTTCTAATCAAGGGACCAATAAATGACATTCTCAAAATGCAAAAGAACTTTTTCATAAGAATCATGACATTACAAATAAAAACTACTCGTTATTATTCATACTAATAAAATAAGTGCTAAAAAAGAGACAAATTTTGTCAACAAAATCTCAACTTTTTACTTGAGCCTCGTGCTTTGAAACCTAAAAATATAGAAGATCATCTCATCTTGTACCTTCACCAGACCAAATCATCTTTTTCCAAAGAGATATTAAACCTTTGGGAATTGTAAGAAATTCAAAATAAAAAAAAATTTAAGCTTAAATCGGTTAAATTTCTGTTTTCAAAATGCAAAAAAATCATTTGAGCCAAGAACAACCCTAACTTTAAGGTAATATTTCTTTCTCAATCCATACCTTGTCAATCATCAATAAAATATCTCTTAGCGTTGAATGGTGTGTTTTGAGTCTTCAACCAAATAAGTTTAAACTTCAAGAATGCTTTCAAAATTTATGTCTCTCTGATTTCATTTCCATAATTAGACTTGAATGAACATGATTCTTGAAATTTGTGATTGATTCTAAAACAAGAAAGATTTAAAAAAAAAAAAAGGTCATCAACCGAGTATGCAAAGTCCTTGAAAAAATGACATTGACACTTTTTATAAGTCATCCTTAATAAGTCAAGTAGTCAGGGGGCAATGTAGTGGATCTTGAGAAGGATGACAAACAATATCTAGATTAGTTGGGGGGCAAAAAAGCGCATAATCAAATAATGATTATGTAAAATCCATCAAAGCTATGAATAAAATATGGTGATGACAAATGCCTCTTGATGATAAGCATAAGAATGAGCATAACTAAATCAGCTTAGGATAATGTTGCTTAAGGGCAATCTATGATTTGACAAACTCTATCAGCAGTTGAGAGTAATGTTACACTTGGGGGGCAATTTACCATAATCATTGACAATAGATGATTTGATGAACTCCTTCAGAAAGTAAGAGTAGTGGAGTCCTGCTTCTCCATTAAAGTGAGTGGGCAATGATGCAAGAATGACTATGATACCTTAAAAATGTTACCTGAGGATAATATTGCTTAAGGGCAATCTATGATTTGACAAACTCTATCAGCAGTTGAGAGTAATGCTACACTTAGGGGGCAATTTACCATAATCATTGGGCAATCATATGTTACCTAAGGATAATGTTCTTAAGGACAATCTATGATTTGACAAATTCTATCAGCAGTTGAGAGTAATGCTACACTTGGGGGGCAATTTACCATAATCATTAACAATAGATAATTTAATGAACTCTTTCAAAAAGTAAGAGTAATGAAGTCTTGCTTCTCCATTAAAGTGAGTGGGCAATGATGCAAGAATGACTATGATACCTTAAAAATGTTATCACATGAATGCATCAGTTTAGAGCAACTTACAACAATCATTGATAGCATATGATTTGATGAACCCCTTCATAAAGTAAGAGTAATGGAGCACCACTTATCCATCAAAATAAGCAAGCAATGGTGCAAGAATACCATAAATTGGAGTGCATCATCCAATCAGGGGCAACATTATGGTTTAAAGCGTTTGTCACTTCTCAAAAAATGGTTAAGTGAGCAGATCTTCATTTATTGCCTAAAGGTTTAGGCAATGCGACAAATAGGCAACCAAATACATTGATTACATGGGCAAAACCCGAGCGAGTTGATTTAACAAAAAAACAATCAAATACATTGATCACATGGACCAAACCTGAGTG
>Ga0325401_1007768_pt1 | contig 10417 bp, 9 predicted proteins | sample PopdelMetagenome_FD_205666 | JGI IMG/M metagenome (GOLD analysis project Ga0325401, IMG submission 205666) | Populus deltoides microbial communities from Bellville, Georgia, United States - Xylem-PdKOR-R2 | ecosystem: Host-associated > Plants > Phyllosphere > Stem > Wood/Secondary xylem | place...
TGTCCTTGTTATTTATTTTAATGCATGATGAATATAAAGTGCTATTTTTCGTGTTTCATTGAATGGACGATAACAACACTCCCATGAATAAAGCCAATACCAAATTGTGTCGAGTAGAGTACCTTTCAAGCAAAAAATCAAGAAGCCAAACTTACTTGTTGAAATCACATCAATTGGCTAACTAATATTTGTTCTATCTCGTTTACTGTCCACTTTCTAAAAAGACAAACCAGTGGTTCTTCAGTCCCATCACACCGTCCAATTACATGTAGATGTAAAGGCTCAACAATTTAGATCAAAGGATGAAATATATAGATATTCATGCCTGCCGTCCAGCTATGTGAACAAATCGACCAATCATCTGTTCTTTTTCGCCATGGATACTTTCTCAGAATTGGTTACTTTTGAGAGTTAGAAATTAAAAAAAAAAGAAAAAAATTATCTTCTTTCATGCCTCTTCACATCAGTTATGTCTTTATATATACAAATAGAAAAAAAAACGGTTATTCTTTTAATAATTTCTCTAAATATTTAAATAAAATTCATTTTTTATGTACATACTAGACCTAACCCAATAACTAATATTTATTAATATAAAAAAAAACTTTTTTTTATTTTTTTATGATTACAGAAACTGAGTCAAAAATCCTACTCTACGTTAAGAATTATGTCCCACCTCTCTAAGTAGGACAAACTTGGCCGATTGATTCTATATCGATCCATCCTATCTGCTCACCAAATGCATCCAACAGAATGAAGCATTTAAGCTAAGCTTAGGCGAACCGGCACCGCAGACCAATCAAGGTATAGTCTCTCGTGCCGAACGAGATAAGAATCAATGCGTGCTATATTTCACTTCTATGTTTCCGTTTCTTGATGTGGAGGTCAAGTTTTCTGCATAAAAAAATAATAATAAATAGAAGTTAAAACACCGACCTCAAACATAATAAATAAATAAGAAAAACTCGGCGATAAGTTAATGACCCACTGTTATCATCCTTTAAACAATACACATAAAGGAGATTTCATACGCCGTCCCACCAACAGAGTTCTGCATGTTTTAACAGAGATTAGTACCGAATATTCTGAGGATTAGAGGTCTTAATTGTGTAAAACTAGAATTGTTTCTACGTTGATCGTTTGTGTGTTTTGAGTAATAAGATGTCTTTTTAAGAATATACATGCATGTAGACTATTAGATTAGCGAGACTTTTAATTTATTAAATTTTAATTCTGTAACTCACACAGTTGCTCTGCTCCACATATATATAGCGATTCTTGCACGCCTTTATCTAATGCACCAAACTGTGGCGAGTGGCGACTAAGTTAAGAGATTTAAAAAGACAAAAGTGATAAACAGAATGCATTTTAAGGAAGCCTAAGGTTAATAGATTCTTGCAATGTCGTTCATATATATTTGGACTTCCTCCATTCAAATTTCTTCTCAGTATTACTATTGATAAGCATCAGCTTGCAGCCTAATTTGAATCATACAAACTTCAATTGTTTCCGGGGTCTATATCAAGAGCCTTAGCATGCCGCATTTAGGGGTGCAACTCCTTGTTCAAGATCGTCATGTAAACTAAATTTGATTTCCCCATTAATGTCTTTTCTGGTTTTCTTTCTTGATTTTCTCTTAAATGCTAGAATGCTAGGCTAAGGATTTTCAAGTTTTTGTCGTTCTCTTGTTGAAGTTTAGCTTTCATGATGCATGAACGCAGGTGGTGATGGATAATGGCATACTGCAAGTCACTTTGTCAAACCCAGATGGAATTGTCACTGGTATACGATATAGTGGCATCGACAATTTACTTGAAGTTCTAAATGATGAATCTAATAGAGGGTACGATACTTTTTGTTTATTTCTGTTCTTTTTTTTTGTTTGTTTCTTACGAGGGACAAATTGAAGAGCTAAAACTATTGGTGATTGCAAAATGCTAAATCAACGAGGCACACGCATAGAAAATAGGTTACCTAAATTGACCATGCATGTTTCTAATTCTGCGTTTTGGATTGATATGCAGGTACTGGGACCTCGTATGGAATACAGCAGGAACTACAGGAATTTTCGATGTGTATGCTCTCTTTTTTTGCCCTCTCTTAATGAATTGTTAATAGCTAGCCTCGTGCCATTAAATTCGGATTTTTATTATTAACCAAAGATTGATCGAATACTTGCTTGTTATCACGTATGGGGATTGGCACAATCTGTGCAATTTATTATGAACACCTGAATATGTATTAATTTAATGATCCATAACTAATATAACAGTTAGTCGGTCCTTTTAAACCAAAATTTGGTCAATAGAAGAGATTGCTCATACCTTTTTTTCTTAAGCCGGAGTTCAGTGAAGGTCTAATTACTGTACAGGATTAAAGGAAGAAGTTTTAAGGTTATTGTAGAAACCGAAGAACAAGTGGAGGTCTCATTCACAAGAACATGGGATTCCTCACAGGAGGGCAAACTCGTTCCCCTGAACATAGATAAAAGGTAATTCTTTATTTATTCCAATGCTTTCCTTTGAAAAAAGAGAAATATGATGACAAACCTAATATAATTCTATTATAGGTTTGTAATGCTTCGTGGTTCCTCAGGATTCTACTCTTACGCCATCTATGAGCACTTGAAAGAATGGCCTGGTTTTAACCTTGGCGAAACTAGGATTGCGTTCAAGCTCAGAAAAGACAAGTAACCGATTTTACTCTTTTTTATTTTTTTTGCCTTGCGGTGCCTATTTTTTCACATGAAACTTGAGAGAATATTAAGAAATGGAATGTTAAAAACACGGAGTAATGACAGTTTCTAATGGGGATGGTTTGAGTGGATAGGTTTCACTACATGATCGCGGCAGACAATAGAAAAAGATACATGCCATTACCTGATGACAGATTGCCATCAAGAGGCCAACCCTTGGCCTATCCTGAGGCAGTTCTGCTTGTCAATCCTGTCGAGCCAGACTTCAAAGGAGAGGCATGTGCTCCTCTCTCTCTCTCTCTCTCTCTAATTTTTACAGGATTTTGATTTCTTCCATTATAAAATGTATAGGTGGATGATAAGTACCAATACTCAATTGAAAACAAAGACAACAAGGTGCATGGGTGGATATGTATGGACCCGGCAGTAGGGTTCTGGCAAATTACACCAAGCGATGAGTTTCGATCTGGTGGACCGGTTAAACAGAACTTAACCTCTCATGTTGGACCAACCACCCTTGCGGTAAGCTATGTAGATTATTAGCCTCTTCATTTTTAACAGCATTTTATTGCAATGATAGTCTATGACAAATTGCTTTTATTGGATCCAAATGTCATGACCAGATGTTTGTCAGTGCTCATTATTCGGGAGAAGATTTGGTGCTGAAAATTGGAGCTGATGAGGCATGGAAGAAAGTATTTGGACCCGTGTTTATGTATTTTAATTCTGTGATGGATGGAGATGACCCTCTTTCTCTTTGGGAGGACGCTAAATTGCAGGTTATTTTGAGATCAACTCTTAAACTATACCAATAGTTCAAGCAAATTCATCTTTAATAAGTTAGAACTGATAAAGATGATATATGTGGTTATTAGATGTTGATTGAAGTCCAAAGCTGGCCTTATAGATTTCCAGCTTCGGAAGATTATCAAAAATCGGATCAACGAGGGAATGTTAGTGGCAGACTATTAGTGCGAGACAGGTAGGGGTGCAGAGACGATCAAACTGGTTTATCTGCGATTACTTTCTTTTAATGGCTGTCTTGTTCAATGTCTAGGTTTGTAAGCGACGATTATATACCAGCAAACGGAGCTTATGTTGGACTAGCACTACCAGGAGATGTCGGATCGTGGCAAAGAGAATGCAAGGTGTGACTGTGATTTTTTGTTATCTTGTCTATTCTTTAACCATTTCCGCGACATAACAAAGAAGCACTGTAAGAATCCGCCAAAGGAATAAAGAGAACCAATGCTCTGTCGATCTTAACAGAAGCCATTTTATGGGATTTTTTTTTTCTGGCAGACTCTGGAAGATAATAATGTTACCTGCTATTTTCTATCAGGATTACCAATTCTGGAATAGAGCAGATGAGGGCGGCTATTTTTCCATCAATAATGTGCGCACTGGTGACTATAACCTTTACGCATGGGTTCCTGGCGTTATTGGCGATTATCGATACGATGTTTCCATTACTATTACACCAGGTATAACTCCATTGATTTGATTCTGTATTTATTTCTTTGGGATTTATTCTACCATTATAAAACATTTTTATCTTAAAAATCCTGGAACACAGGTTGTGACATTGAGATGGGTGATCTCGTGTACGAGCCTCCAAGAGATGGGCCAACATTGTGGGAAATAGGCATCCCTGATCGTTCGGCAGAGGAGTTTTATGTTCCTGATCCTAATCCTAAGTACATCAATAAACTCTATGTTAATCATCCTGACAGGTTAGTCATGCTAGTTTGTGAAAAGGAATCTGTCCTGATGAGGCTTATTTTTGCAATAACCTTTTTCCATCTTACTTGTGCACGCGCCTAGAGCAGAAATTTCAGCTCCATCATGTCATCATATGAACATCGATTGAATACTTGTATTAATTTTCAGGTATAGGCAGTACGGACTGTGGGAAAGATATGCCGAATTATATCCTGATGGAGACCTGGTGTACACCGTTGGAGTTAGTGATTACAGAAAAGATTGGTTCTATGCTCAGGTTACCAGGTGCAATTCTGCAACCTTGATGCTGTTTTACTTTCATTAACATGTAGTTAGTCCTCTTACATGCCTGAAGAAACCAACTAATCAGAATGTTATATGTTCCTTTTATTATCGGAATGTGCTTAAGAGGACCTGTTCATTTCTATCTTTGGCTTCTTGATTGCAGGAAGAAGGATGATAACACATACCAGAGAACCACATGGCAAATCAAGTTTAATCTTGACAAAGTGGATCAAAATGGCATCTATAAACTACGTGTAGCACTTGCATCGGCTACTGTTTCTGAATTGCAGGTATGGAAATCTTCAATTGATCATTAACTAATCAAAAGTAATTCCAAAAAGAAAAAAACAAACAAACAAAGAAAAAGCTACAGAACATCCAGTTTCCATTGATGTTAGTTTTACAATGCACTAATCCAAGTTTACTTTTTAAAAGGTTCGAATAAACGATCCAAAGGCCAAACCCTTATTTTCGAGCGGATTGATAGGGAAGGATAACTCAATTGCAAGACATGGAATTCATGGACTCTACTGGCTGTATGGTATAGATGTACCTGGTGCTCGACTTGTTGAAGGTGACAATGCTGTGTTTTTGACACAGCCAAGAAGCACCAGCCCTTTCCAGGGGATTATGTATGATTATATTCGTCTGGAAGGCCCTCCTTCTTCTAGTTCCACCTCACCTGAGACATCATTTTAGCCCAGTTGTATTTTATCACTCTACTTTCTGACATTTTAACTTATTTCTGTAGTTTTCTTGAAATTTAATGATTATATGCTTATGAGACAACCATTAGATAGTTGTGAAGAAATAAAAATCAAGGAAAACATTTGGTCTGCGAGTTTCAAATCTTTCTGTTACATTAACAACGAAAGAAAAGAACTAAACCTCTTGGTTAAGGTTATGAGTGCTCTGTTCCCGACATATAGTATATACTAGTTCCACGAGAAATTGTAACACAAACCTTGTTTATATAAACACAAATTGATTGATATCTTGGCACCACTCGACATTGGCCATAACTTCGATTAATTATTATTATTAATTAAAAAAAAACTAAAAGGGATGGTGTTTTTATTATGATCACTTTATAAAAAAAATATTTATTGCAATTTTTTTTGTCTTTGAATTTTTTTTTAATTCCCTATTTTTTTTTATTATATCATTCTGTATTTGGTTTATTAGAGATTGAGTTACATGATTTGTAGCAGTTTGCATTTTGTGTTGTTATCTCAATCTCATAACTCGTGTTGAGGGTTAAATCGATTAGCCTAGTTGACTTGAGTTTTTTTTTAATTTGTATTTTTTCAACTTCATTCTTTAACAGTAGCCTAATTAAAAATTAAATTTTATAATTTATTTCATTTTATTTTTCATTAGGTTGTCCTGGTCTCATGATCCATATCACTAGTTTTGCAGGTTAACTCAAGGAGTTTTATTGGGTCCTTTATTTAGATTGAATTTCTTTCCAATTTTATTTTTCAACAATGAGTTGATTGAAAATTGTGCTTTATAATTAGTTATACCATGCTTTATATTGAGTGTCATAACTCAATTTTTGATATTTTTTATTTTAATTATTTTATTTACTAAAAAATGATGAAAAAACAAGTAAAAATAAAATAAATGAAGAATGAATTAAAATTTGGGTTAAGGGCAACATGATTGGAAGTTTTTGGGGTTTAATTAAATTTTGGAATTAATCTAATTAATCCAATCAAGGGCTTAATTGAAGAATTGATAAGTTTTGAAACTTAATTGAGCTTGGAATTAATTTAATTAGTCCAATTAAGGGCTTAATTGAAGAATTGATAAGTTTTGCTACTTAATTGAGCTTGAAATTAATTTAATTAATCCAATCAAGGGTTTAATTGGAGAATTGATAAGTTTTGAGACTTAATTAAGCTTGAAAATTAATTTAATTAATCCAATCAAGGGTTTAATTGGAGAATTGATAAGTTTTTGGACTTAATTGGACTTGGATTTAATTAAATTAATGAAATCAGGGACTTAAATGAAGAAATAGCAAAGTTTGGGGTTAATTAGGGGCAACATTGTAACAGATTAAAGTCCAAGGATTATATTGTACAAAGCGCCGAAATACAGGGGTCCAATTACAATTTACAAAGGGGCTTGATTGCACGATTTCATAACTTCAGTGACCAAATTGAAAATAGTCATTCCCATCGCACAAACGGCACCGTTTTGAGAAGCTGTTCATCGCCTTCTTCCTCAGGAGCCGTTTCTGGCAGTAATGGCTTTGAAGCCGTTTCAAATGGTTGATATTCTCTGGCTATAAAGCCAGAGAAGATGAGAGAGCGCAGGGGGGGATCACAGGAGGAAAAAAGGGCAGAACCGGGGCGACTGCAGGAAAGAAAAACAGAGGAAAAGAGGAAAAAACTGGGGGGGAACTGGCGAAAAAAAACCCAGGAGACAGAGGACAAGAGGAAGAAAAAAGGAGAAGAACGAGAGAAAAGGAGAGACTAAAAAAAACTGGGGAAACTGAGAGAAGAGGAGACCCAGAACAGGCGAAAAAAAAAAGAGATTAGGAGAGCGACCGAGAACGGGGGGAAATACTGGGGGAAGACGAACAATAAAAAACTCAGGGGAAGACAGGGGCAGGTTGAAGCAGAGGAAAGGGAAGAGAGAGTTCCTTCATAACTTCTGCAGCCGCAAATAACAAACGAACAGAAACATACCGGAGGGAGCACAGAAGATCAATAAAATATTAGAAGCACGGGAACAAACCATTCACAGAATAACAAGAACGAAGAAGAAAGAAGGAGAAAAGCGTTCAGCAGGCCAGTCTTCCTTACGTTTTCGTTTCCAAAGTTACCAGGTAAGTAAACTTTGCGTTCTCTGCATTTCCTTTTAATTCATGATTTACTGTTCATTTTGAGATTATAACTCAGTGCATTCTGAGTTAACTTCTCTGCCTGATTATACACGCGTGATGTAAATCACGCATGTCCTCTGTTGCCCAGCCGGGTCACTGGCTTGGGCCAGTGACCGGTCCGGGCTGGCTGGGTCTAGTCCAGCCCATATGGGCTGAGAAAACCAGCCCAAAAAATAAAATAAAAATAAAAATAAAAAAACAGAAAAATAAAAAAAGTAGAAAAAATAAAAAAAATGTGTATGCATGAATAAAAATAATATAAATTTATTGGTTTATTCACTGACGCCAGAGTTAGGAATAAAAATACCGATTTAAGTTTATATTATTTTTATTCATTATATTTTATTTTATTTAGCTAAAAAGATAAAAAAAAAATATGTGCATGCATAAAAATAAATTTATTTTTATTTATTTATTCACTGGTGCTAGAGTAGGGAATAAAAAAATATTGATCTAATTTTATTTTTTGTAGCTATGAATTTTCACCAACTCCAGAGTTGGAATTATTCGAGTTCGAATATTCACTGGCGCCAGAGTCAGGAATATTATAAACAAATCATCATAGCATAAACTAATAAATATTTAGCAATTTAAGACAAAACCAGCAATGTAGTCTGCCTTGGGCAGAACGTTTAAAAAGTGATAATATCTTTCCTTTTACGTAACCAATCCCAAGCCATAGAATCTATGTTGACCAGTTAGGCTTCCTAGTAACCATAATACTAGGTGGCGACACCTCAAACAAGACATTTTTTCCTAAAAGAACAAGATGTCAGAAATCTGTTATTTTTCCACAATTCGATTTTTTAGGACCGCCGCGATGTCGGGTGCGACATTAAGTTATCCCAATCTCATGAGCCGAGTCATGGAATTGACAGGGTAACCTAGATTGACCTGAATTATTTTTTTCAGTTTGTTCTCTATAAGATTATCTTGGTCTCATGACTCGGATCATGTGTTTAGCAAGTTGACTCACGTCTTTTTTTGTTTCTTTTTTCATTGATTTTTTTCCAACTTCATCCTTAACATCAGGATTATTGGGCATTGAGCTTTATAATTTATTTTTTATAGGGTTATCTCGGTCTTATAATTCGGGTCGTGAATTTGGTAAGTTAACTTGTGTTAACTTATTGCTCTTTTCTTAATTATTTTTTTTCAACTTCATTATTCAATATTGAATTGACTGTGAATTATGTTTTATAATTTTTTTCGATTTGCTTTTTATAGGAATGTTATGGTCTTATGATCAAAGTCGTGAATTTAACAAGTTAACCCAAATTGACCTGAGTCGATCCAATATATTATCATCTTAATATTTTTTTAAAATAATAATGTTGTCTTGAATATTATTTTAATCAAACTACGTTTCTAGACTTTTTCAAAAGAGTTTGGCCTTCTTTTTAAAGGTATGGTGGCCTATCAAGACCCAAGCACTTAGTTTTTTTTTACATTTATGTTTTTTTCTTCAATTTAAATTAAAATTCAATACAATAAATTAATAAAAAAAATATCTGGGATATTATTCACCATTTAAATTTCACTTTGTATTTTTTATAAAGATTATAAAAATTCTTTTTTGTAATATTAAAAAGTGCTCCTTTTGTACGACCCTCATAGTGGCTTTTTCCTTAAAATTAATTTCGTTGTTTTCCTGTGCATGTCTATTTTTACTATTATATAATTAAATAAGAATTAGATACCAAAAAATAAAGTTTTTAAACCCAACCAAGTACGTGACCTAGGTAGTAAATCTAGTGTGTTTGCTCGTTTTGAACTAGATCGATTCGAAATGTCATCTCAATGTTTTTTTTTTAATATAACGATATTTTCTTCTTTTTAAAAAAATAAAAAGACAATGTTTTTTTTTATCAAGTTTACTTGATCATGTTTGGACCCGTTATGTCAACTATGTCATATTAAATCAATTTAGATTTTAATCAGTTTAATTTGAAACTTAAGTCAGGCAAAGGATTAAATCGGGTTTAGTAACACTGTAAAACAATTTTCATGTTGCAATGCACAAGCAATGTATTTTTCTTTAAACTTTTTAATACATTCACATCAAATTTATTATAATATTATTTTTTCTAAAATAAAAAATTGCTTTTATAATTATGATAAGAAGTTGGCTAGAAAATAAATATTATGGTAAACAAATGTTGAAAATAAATGGAGCATGTTGATAAGATGAAGGGTTTTTATTAAAATAAATACCTCTTAACCCTTATTTCAAATCTTTCAAAAAATTAAAAAAAATAGATTTGCTCTTATTGCTTTTGATTTTTATTAAATAAATAAAATAGAACAAAAAAGTTATATTTTTTGTAGAAAAGAAATATTAATGAGGAAATGAAGAATTATACTAGCAAGTTATTTAATTTCAAAGAAATTAAAATCATTACTCTTCTTGCAAAAAATAATCATTGCCATATAATTAAATAAAATTGAAAGGCTTACTGTGGCATAATTTCATATATCTTAATTTATATTTTTCTTTTGCTTTTTTGTCTCCGGTTTTATTTAGACATGATAACTTTTTTTAAAAACAATTATTAACACATATAATTTTTGATTTATTTTATTAAATACATGATCAGTTAATAATTAAAAAAATTAATGTTAAAAAAATCGTTAGTGATATCTACATATTCTTTATTCTTTTTTCCATGTTGACATTTTATTTTTTGATGTAGTCAAATGACTAGCGGTTTCTAATAGGGTGAGGGCAGGAGAGACTAATAAACTGGTATACATGGAAAGAGAAATCAGAACGCAGGCGTAGGAGTTCTGCCGTGTGAAATCAATGACTAATTTCTGGT